>Ga0209190_1001815_pt1 | contig 14741 bp, 5 predicted proteins | sample M_140205_XF_Meta_FD_187315 | JGI IMG/M metagenome (GOLD analysis project Ga0209190, IMG submission 187315) | Freshwater microbial communities from Lake Montjoie, Canada to study carbon cycling - M_140205_XF_MetaG (SPAdes) (version 2) | ecosystem: Environmental > Aquatic > Freshwater > Lake... | reverse complement strand
GGAAAGATCGCCACTGAACTCGACGCGGTAGGAGAGCCTCGCGGCGGCGAAATCCTTGCGGCGGGCGAACACCGCACGGAAAGTGAAACTGGTGGCGGTGGAGGTCATGAACGGAACCGGCAAACCGCCAGACCCGAATGTGCTACCGCTCCAGGAGACCCGATCCCCCGACGACTGTGAGGGATCCGTGCCGAAAGCGAACTCCTGTAAATTGGTCAAACTGTCACCATCCGGATTGGCTCCAGCGGCAGCTTGGGCGGAACCCACACCGAAGTAGCGGACCTGCCAGGAATCCGTCAGACCGTCGGATGCGTAAGTTCCGAAGTCGTCGTTGGTCAGGTTAAGCACAGAGATTTCCATGTATCCGTCCACACCCTGATAGACGGCCTTGGCCGTGGCCGGTGTGTCCTGATAGACGGAGTCGGCGGTGGCGAGGCCGGCGCTGTTGATCGCGGCAAGGGGACCTTCCGCGACGGACCAGGCGATCTCAGCAGCGGGCAGCGCGGAAGCCGCGAGGGTATCGTCGTCGTAGCGGATTCGGGCTGCGAGCTGGAGGGTGGCCCGCTCATTCATGCTGACCGCTGCACCTGCGGCGGCGAGGGCTAGGGATGAGGCGTCGCTGAGCATTCCGGAGAAGCCGCCGCGCAGCGCATAGTGCTCGGATGCTCCGGCAGCGCCGTGACCGACGGAGGGATTGAGCGTATAGAAACTGCTCGAGCCGGCCATTCCCCCGCCATCGAGCACGGCGGGTTCCAGGGAATAGTCCGCGCTGCTCCCGGCCAGCGCAGGAACCGACAGCAAAAACGCGACGATGGCAGTGCGGGCGGCTGGCATTTACTTGTCCTTTAGACTTTCCTCTATCTTGCGAAGGCGTTCTTCCAGGCCCGCTATTTTTCCCCGTAGCAGCTTGTTTTCGCGATGAAGTTCCTGCACGGCAGCTGCGCTGTAGATGGTGAGCGGATAGGTGTCCACCTGGAGGATTTCCGAGCCGTCGGGCAGGGTCTCGCCGCTGCTTTTCACCTCATTTGGGAAAACCTGTGCGAATTCCTGGGCGATCACGTTCGGGTAGCGACGGTCCTCGATCTCGGGGTGCGTCGCCAGATAATCCTCGGTGTAGCGGAAATCCACCAGACGGACCTGATCAAGTTTTTCCAGGGCACCGTTGATCGACTCGATTTCGGTCTTGATCCGGCGGTCGGAATTCGAGAGCCAAGCCCCGGCGCTGCTCTTGCTGGCATTGCCATTCACTTCTAGGGCGTTGGTGCCCGGCGTGATTCCGATGGCGACCTTGCCAGCGAAGACGTTGTTCTCATCGAGCCGGGCGAGCTGCGCGGAGACGAGTTCAGATCGCAGCGCCAGTGCGTGAGAGCTACCCCCCGCGATGCTGGTGATTTGCGTGGTGTTTGCAGGAATGGTCTTGATCGGGTTGGTGTTTCCCGTGGACGGCCAAGTCACCAGGGTTCCGTCAGTTTTAAGAGCCAAGCTGTAGTTAGAGCCGGCCGCGACCTTGGAGACACCATTTAAACCGACGGGCGGGGTGCACTCTCCACCATCCGACTTGCCCCATGCCACCACCGTGCCATCGCTGATGATCGCTAGGCTGTGAAATTCTCCGGCAGCGATTCCAACGACGTTAGTGAGTCCCGCAGGTCCGACCACCGCGCCCGAACTCATGGGCATCCCCTGCGACAAGGCACTGGTGTCCCCCGCTACGGTCAATGTGTTCGAGCCATTACTGGTGTAAGAAAGCGCCACCTCCCCTTCCGGGCCATCGTAATACAAGGTACCGCTGCCGGCAGGGAGGATTTTCGAGAGCATAAGCGTCGTATTAGAGAAGTTGATAACGGTTCCCACCACGCTCCGGCCGCCACTGACCTGATGATTCGCGTCCAACCCCCACGCGACGACGGTGCCGTCCGCCTTGAGTGCCAGATTGTGAGCCCGTCCACAGGCGATCGCTATCACATTGTTTAAATCCCAGGGGGCGGGGGCCGCGCCGTCGCCCTCGTATCCGTAGGCCTCCACGGTTCCATCCGCCTTAAGAACGAGGCTGTGAAGAGCGCCCACCGCCACCGCGGTTGCGTTGGTGACGCTCTCAAGGGCAGAAACTTGGCCGTAGTCATTATCTCCCCACCCCTCGACCGTCCCGTTACTTTTCAGCGCCACGACATGTCTGCTGCCCGCGGCGATCTGCGTGACATTGCTCAAACTGGAAGGCAGCGCCGGTCCGGAGCCCCATGCGGTGACATGACCGTCGCGATGCACGGCGAAACTCTGACTCTCGCTGGCAGCCAGCGAGACCACATCGGAAAGCGTGGGAACCACGGTATCTCCTCCAGTATTCGTTCCCCAGGCGACGACCGGCTTCACCGGCGGGGCGACGACGGTACCGAGCAACACTTGGTCGACCTTTCCCGCGACCATCGCATAAGGAGTGGCAGCCAGCCGCTGGTCCGGAGAAATCTGTTGGAAGCCGCGGTTGCCATCATTGAACCAGACACGCAAGCGGACATCGGCGTGGTCCAGCGCGGTGGTGGGGAGAGCCGTCATGTTGGTCAGCGCGGTATCGCCCAGCAGGACCGAATAAAGGCCCTTGGTGACGGTCAGCGCAACCGCGTAGGTGGGTTCCGTATCCGCATTGCTGGTGCCGTCATTGCTCCAATAGACGGTCGTATTTTCCCCATCGTCTGCCGCATCGACCAATGCAAACTTGAACTGTCCTTCGCCATTGAAGTTCGTCCCTTCCACGGCGATGCGTCCTTGGTGGTTGAGCACCTGAGGCACGGCGGCACTGGAATCCAAGACTCCGATCGCCGAGTAGCAGGCGAGCAGGCTGAATAGAAAAAGAGGGCGTATTTTAAAAGTCATGGCTTTGGTTTTGGGGGTGGAGAGCTAGGAATGCGGCCGGGAGTCTGGGCTCCTTGGGTGGCGGGTGGGGGTTCGGGCGCACCTTTGGTGAAGCCGCGCCCGGAATCGGTGGCGTAGAGGGTGTTATCGGATTTACTGAACATCAGGCGCATCCCTGCGTGTGAGGCTTGCAGCACGGCGACGTCCTCGGGCTTGAAGCGGAACCAAGCGGGAGCCTCGGAGACCACCGGCGCCGCGGAGGCAGGCAGCAGACCGAAGGCGTTGTCATCGCGCAAATACTTGATCAACTCGGGCGAGGCACTGACCACCAGGAACCATTGCCAGCGCTCCAAGCCATCGGCGTCCCGCCACTCGTGGCGCTCGGCCTGCTGGATCTGATCGCCGGGTGACGGGCGGCGCCAGAAGGCTTTTTTGAAAATCTCCTCCGCATCCGTCAACGTGAGTGTCGGAGGCGCACCCTTCCAGGCGATCGGCGCGGAATCCACCACCACCGTCCGACCCGCATCCACCGCACGCCACGCCAGCCAGCCGATGACGGCTAACAGCGGAGCGAGGATGAACCAGAGTTTTTTCATGGGTGGGGGGTATACAAACGAATCAAAGGCGGCAACACGAAATTGATAAAATCGCCGATTTCGTTAGTTTCCGGAATTCGAGTAGGTGCGGAGGAAAAGCTTAATGTCATCCACCGTAGCGGCGAAGCGGGTGAGGCCGGTTTGCTCGTTGTTGAGCAGGCCGTAGGCGGGTATAACGATCTTCCACTGGGTGTTCCAGACGCTGCGGCCGACGAGTCGCGAGCTGCCGAACTCGGCGGGCTGGAGGCCGTAGAAGAACGCTGGATCGTCCACCGCGCGGAAGGCTTGGTGCTTGCGGGTGATCCATGGCTGCTCGGTGAGCGTGCCGTCCGCGCTGAAGAACTGGGTGCTCGAGAAGGCATTGGCACCGAGGTTATGGGGCAGCGGCAGCGCCTGATCCTGAACCCTCCACGCGCGCTCGATGCCGGTGTCCCCCAGCGGCGGGGCCAGCATCTTGTCCACCCCACAGGGGATCAGATAGACGTAGGGCGTGGCGCTGAGCACGTTCGGATCATTGGTGTTCGCAGAGCCAGCTCCGGGGGTGAGCGCGGCGTAAGGGTCCATGCCCACGTAACCATCGAACATCACGCCCACCGAGTAGATCTTGGTGGCGAAGTTCGAGGCGCTGAACAAGTGGTCTCCACCCGCCGTGGGCAGACCGAAGAAGTTCTTGCCGTGCTCGATGATCGAGCCGAATGGGATGACGATGCCGGGCACCGCCGAGCCGTCTGCCTTGCGCAAGTTGCGGCACTGGGAGGCCACGTCCGGATCGCTCATCAGGTTGCTGACCATGTGCTGTTCGAGGGTCTGCTGCCAGGCCTTGTCGTCCTCCGTGGTGGTGGAACTCTTCAGCAGACGGAAAAGCTCCTGGCGCAGCGAGATCAAGGTGCCGTTGATGTCCGGATTATTGATGCCCAAGCGGCCCTCGGCCACCGAGAAATCGGCATTGAGCTGAGCCATGGTGCCCGCCAGTCCGGCATCGCCGAGATTACTGACGGTGGCCTGCGGCTGGCCGCCGGTGAGATCGCCGAGGGCGCGAGAGCTGACGATTTTGGAAATCACCGCCTGGCCTTGCGGCGTTCCGAGCAGGCCGGTTTCGTAGTCGTAGCTCTTGGCCGCGAGGTAGGTGTAGCGGCTGGCGAGATCGAACAAGGTCCGGTATTGCTCGAGGGACTCGTCCCGGAAGGCGCGGAAGGTCAGGTCGTTGGTGCGGTAACCCTGCACTACGGTCGCCGCACGCTTGCGGAAGATTTCCCGCTCGATCTGGATGCGATCGCCCTGCGCCATCACGGTGCGGACCTCTTCGCTGGCCTGTTGCATCTTGAGCGCAAGTTGGGCGACGTCATGATAGCTGTCGAGCATGTTGCGGAACGCCTTCTCGTATTCGAAGGCGAGTTGCTGCTCCTCATGGTCGTAACCCCGTTTTTCAAACTCGTCGGCATAATCGCCTTCGTTATTGCCGATCTGATTCTCCAGATAAGCAGCGGAAGCTTCCGCCGCAATGGCGACACCTTGGGAAATCTTGGCACCGATGCCGGCGGCCACTCGGATAGCGCTGCGGGCCGGCGCGGTGGCATCAGTCGCCACCCCTACCGCCTTGGGCAAGGCTTCGGCAACGGATTCCGAGAAGGTCGTTAGAGATTCCGCGACCGAGGTGGCCACCCGCGCCGTCGCCAGTGAGGCGGACACCTTGAAGGAGAGGTCTCCCTGGGTCTCATTGTAGGCATCGCGATTGGTGATGTTGGTTTCATGATAGGCGATGGTTTCCTGAAGCAGTTCTCCCTGCCGCTGAAAATCAAGATATCCGCTTTGCAGGCGGGTGTTTGCCTCCTGCACTGCCATGAAGGCGAGTTGCGCGCGGGTCATTGCCTGCTGCAGCCGCCCGGTCACGCCCCGTTTGCCGAGATCGACTCCCGGCATCCATTGATCCGCGAATTGGCCGAAAGGATTGGCTTCCACCACGAGGGTGCGCAGAACGGTCTCGCTCGCGACCGCTTGGTTGATGTCTGTGGCGCTGAATCCTACGAAATTTGGTATTTCCTTGGGTACCCGCGCGGTGATGGTCACCGGCTGCGCAGTGACCAGTGTGGGCGACGGACGATCCATCACGAACCAGTTGTTGAGATCCGGACCGGAGTAGCCTTGGACATAGGTCTTGCCGGGCCCCACATCGCCAGGATACGGGCTGCCGTAGAGATCGATCAACTGATAGCTGAACGCGCGTTCCTGTTCTTCGAGCGTGGTATTAAAGTCATCGACGGTATTTTCCTGATTGCGAAGCAGGCGGGTCATGGTGGCCGCTTGGTCGAAGGCTCCCTTGGCGTTGAGAACCGCTCCGAGCGAGCGCTGGTAGACCTGCTCATAGTGGGACTCGCCCGCCTTGAGTTTCGCGGGATCGATGTCGAAGGCGACCGCCCCCGGGCTCAGGCCGAGCGGGTTGAGGCGGGAGTTGGCATTATCCAAGGTGGTCTGGAAGGACTCGCCGGACACTGCCAGCAACTGAAGTTCCGGCACCGTGGTGCGGTCGATTTTCTGGATCCCGGTGTGCACGGCATCCACATCCGGCAGCATGGCATTACCCACCGCCCAGTGGTAGTAGGCGCCTTGGTTGGCGCGGGAAACCCAGTCATCCAGACCCCAGCGGCGGGTGTTGCCGGTTGCACTATTCTCACTGCCATCGCGGAACGATTGCCAGCCGTCTGCCGCATCGTCGCGGTATTGCTGGCGGAACGTGAGACTGACCACCTGCTCGGCGGTACGTGCCACATTGGCGGCACCCTCGGCGAACTTGCGCTCGTCCTTGTAGTCCACCGCCACGGTATTGCCGAGAATGTTGAGCGACTCGGTGCGCGGCGTCCAGGTGAAGCTCGGGTTGGTCAGGAGCTGGTAGTAGCCCTTGAGCGCGGTGAGGTAGTGGCCGTAGGCATCGCCATGGCCCTGCGGGAACATGCGCTGGGCATCCGCCGCATTGATCGAGCCGTTCTCGGTGCTGCTGCCGACTTTTTCCTTGATGTTGTAGTTGGTGGCGTAGAGCGCCTCACCGGAATCGATGCCGCGGGTGTAGTTCCAGAACAGGCGGTTGTAGAACGGCGACTGGGTGGTCTGCGGGCTGAGAAAATCATCGCGGCCGCGCAGCAGCGAGAGTTCCTCTTCGAGCACGCTGGCCACCTGGCCCTCGAAGCAGAAGCGACTGGTGTTCACCTCGCTGGCGGAGCCGGAATCGCCGATGGACACCGTCGGGTTGGCGGCGTCGGCGAAGGCCTCGTTGCCGAGGATCGAGTAGAGATCACTGAGGTAGCCGGCGGCCAGTAGCAGCGCGTCATTGGCGGGGCCGTAGTCATAGCCTGAGCCGATGCTGATGCCCTTGCCGCGCTTGAGCACGGTTTCATAGATCTCGATCAGGCCGTAGTCGTTGATGGCGTCGAGGGTGAGCGCGATGTTACCCTCCCAGCGCGTGCCGGCCTGGGTGAGCAGGCTGACGTCGGTGTTGACCGAGTTGTTGTAGAGATCGGTCATGCGCTGGTTGAAGGGATTGATCGCGGCGAGCACCCGCTTGATCCAGCCCTCGACGAGCGCCGGGCGGGTCCAGTTGGTCCAGGCACCATCCGACAGGATATAGGCCGGATTGGGCGAGCCGTCCGCCAGCGTTTCCTTGGCGCGGTAGCGGACGGAGAAAAAGTTGTCACTCATCACCAGCAGCGGGCTGCCCAGCGGTGCGGTGGGCGAACCGCCGACGGTGGCACGGTTTTCGAGTTGCGGGCTGCCGATGGCTTTGGACCATGACGAACCGACCGCCAGCACCTGGTCGATGCGGGTGGAGCCTTCCAGACGGAAGTCGATGTTGCTGGAAACTCCCGCATCCGCATTGCTGTAGAGGGCCACTTCTAGGGTGTTCATCCCCTTGATGAAATATCCCTCACCGATGGAAAACTGCTTGGAAAGGCCATTGGCGCTGAGGCCGGAGGAGGCGTCTTGGTCGATGTCGAAGCCAACGATCTCGGAAGCGACGGAAACCACCGTGCGCTTATCGCTGTTGAGCAGGTTGGTGGTTGCCCACAAGCCCGACAGGCGGCTGCGTAACTCGGTGAGTTCGGCGGACTTGCCAGCCAGCTCGGATTCATCGGTATCGATCACCTGCGCCCCGGCAGCATCGAAAATCCGGAAATGCAGCACCCCCGCGATCTCGGCCACCACCACGAGGCTTTCGCCCTCGGGCGGGAGACCGGCCTTGTCAGCGATCCGCATCAAGCGCAGATCGTAGGCATTTTCGGCAAGCAGCGCATCGAGAGCGGACACGCCGTTGCGGTGCACCAGAGCGACCGCGCCGTTGACGTAGAGCACGAAACCATCAAGTTCACCCAAGTTGGCGCTGAAAGTGATCTTGGCGGGAATGCCGGTGCTGAAGTTCACTGGCGAGGCTGACCGCAACACCATCCCAGGGAGAGCGCCCGAGGAACTGGCATCTGTGCTGTGAATCACTGAGGAGTAAGGCAAAGTGAGCGGAGTGGTGTCAAGATAGTCCGCCAAGACCGGTCGGGCCGTGGCTGGGGACTGTATCACCCGCCATTGGAGGCTTTCCGGAATGGCGGTATCCCCGAGATAGATCTGGTTGTCGTAGGTATACGTCGGGGGTTGGGTGCCGCTGGCCGATGGCGGCGCGTGATACCACTCGAACTCGTAATTTTCCGGCTGCGCGGCGAAGTCCCCGCTATGGCGCAGGCTGACTTTTTCATCGAGCGGGTTGCTGGAGAGGCGCACCTTGATATCGCCATTGTAAAGCTCCGGCACCACCTTGATGATTTCCATCATCGGCGGATCGCCAGCCGGCGTGAGACCAGGGTTTTTGCCGTTGGCGAACATCAGGGTCACGTAGCCCTCGCCACGGCCGCTGGCCGTAAGCGCATAACTGTCCCTCGCGCTGTCCGCATCCGGCATTTCCGCCAATTCGGTGGCGGCAGCATCATAAGTCTTGGTTGGATCCGAGGTGACGATGTAGCTACCGCGTTTGGCAGGGTTTTCGATGAAGGTTTCAATCCGGCTTTTCAGACCGTCAATGGCGTTTTCCCACTGGCCCTTGGAAGTCGCACCCTCGTTTTCCGCCAGGGCCTTGAGAGCGGCCAGATCGCCGGATGAAAGCACGTTGAGATCCAGGTAATCGTCGCCGGCGATTTCATCATGAAACTCGCCCTTGAGGATCAGGCTGCCCTTGGCACTGGCGAGGGGGTCGAAGAAGAAGCGCGACTGGAGATCAGGCGGCAGTCCCTGGAAGTAGGTCTTGCCCTGATAGACGGATGTCCGCAGCGAGGAAGGCAGTTTCAGCAGGCCGGTGTCAGCCAGTGGCATCACCTTGTAGCGGGTGGGATCGTGCAGCACCACGCTGTCACGCACCGCACCGTCCTTGGCCACGGATTGCTGATAGAGAATCTCCGTGCTCTTCTGTTTGCGCACGTCAGGCAGGCCGTATTTGGCGAGAGTGAGCGTTTCCGCCAGATGGAGCACGGGCACGCTTTCGGGCCACAGCGGGGAGTAGCTCACCGTCAGCGCGGTGCCAGTCACGGCATCGCCCAGCGGGACACCGTCTGGATCGAGCGGACGGAGGAAGGGCAATGCGGTGCCAAGGGCGGGCGCAGCACTCTGCGGGAAATAGAATCCCGCCGTCATCGGGTAATACCATTGCATGCCAAGGGTCGGCGCACCTCCGGCGTGTGGCCCGCGGTAAAGCCATTTGTAGCCCTGGCGGTCTTCGAAGGTGAATGAGCCGTAAGTAGTGGGTGCGGACGCGTCGGCGGCGGTCGCCTCAGCCACGCCTGCGACCTCTTTGTTGGCGATCTTGCCATCGCGCAGTGGCAACTGCATGAGCGGCAGCGGCAGCGGCCCTTGGAGCTTGCTGCCCGCCGTCCATGGATACTCAAACTTGTATTCGCTGTTCTCGCGCAGCACGCGGAACGACCGCATGGCAGGGCGCTGGTCATTCGGATCGGTGTAGGCCACCAGCAGGTAAGGTTCCGAGGTGTAGACCGCACTGCTGCCTTGGGTCACATTGAGATCATCCCGCAGCGCCCAGAACTTGCTGTCTTTCTTGACGGCGTGTTCCTCATTGGGATTGAAGCCGATGGCCGCCGGATCGTTCTGCACATACAATTCCCCGGCCGCCTGGGCCGCGGTGAGGCCGCTGGTGCCGAGGTTGGATGCCATCACCACCGCTGGCCAGTCAACCAGTGGCTCCGGATAGGAGACCGTATAAGTCCCGACCTTGGAGGGCACATAGAAGCCGGTGAAGACATTGGCCAGGTTCGCTGGCGGCTCGATTTTCTGGAACCAGCGCACCTTCATCTCACGGTTGCCGGGCACGGCATTGACCGGGATGATGGCTCCGCTCTCCGCAGCCTCCACCCCGACGGCGTAGGGGTCGAGGTAAGCCGCAGGCTGGTAGCCGGTTCCTTTGGAAATGGCTCCAGCCAGTGAATAGGCGCTCGATGGACGCTCGATCCGGCTGCCGACCGTGGCCGTGCTGACCAAGGCCGCGCCCTGATCCGGCTGAAGATAGGCGGCGCGGTTCTCCGCCTGGGTGTAAAGCACCTGATACCAGACATTCTGGCCATTGACGAACTTGAGCAAGGTGCGGTTATACTCATCGCTGCCGAGCGCGACCACCAACCGCTGGGTATCCGCATCGAAGCTGGCCTCGGTCTGGGACGGATCATCCTGGAAGATGATCTGAGGCAAGGAGGTGGAGGGAAATTCCAATCCCGTGTCCGCATCGCTGCCGGTGGGATCCGTGGTGGCATAGGCGTAGCTGGATAGATCCGCCGGCCACACGAACCTGTAGCGGTCCTTGTATTTCGGCCAGGCGATGTTGATGCCGGACGTCTGCCCTTCCGGCAACAGGTCGATGGCGATGTCATTGTTTTCCAGCCAATAGAACAACACCAAGTCGGGATTGAGATTCTCACGTTCGGCGAAATAAACCAGCTCGCCGCTGGCGAGTGCCCGGGTGGCGTAATACGGCGCCTGGGACACTGCGGAGAGATTGAGCACCGGCGAGGCCACCAACGGCTCGGTGGCCAGGCGCGGCAACACCTGCTTGCCGAGTTCGATCTCGTTGGTGAGCGAACGGGTGGCCTTGACCACCTCCACCACGTCGGCACCGAGGAACTCGTGCTTGCCGGGTGAGGTTTCCGGCCCGAGGTATTCCACCAGCACGCGGCCCTCGAGGTTGTAGGCGGAGAGCTGGCCGTTGCCATTGAGTTTTTCATACCACAAGGTGCGCCGCTCATCGGCTGGCTGGGCGGCGGGATCCGGATTCTCGACGTAGCCCGGCTGCGTATATTCCTCCGTCACCACTGGCGGGAACTTCGCGTTGTAAATCGGATTCGCCAATTCGATGCGACCACTCGGGATCGTCACCCGCGGGCCATCGAAGGCCTTTTCCGTCCAGTAAATCTCCCGGACCGGCACCGAAGTGGCACCTGACACATTAAAAATCTCTTTGCGGAATCTCCACGAGCCTGCGATCTGCGAGGCGGAGACCCACCAGATCTCCACCGCCCCGGCCTGTGAGGCGAAGACGCGGTCAGCGTGCGGACTGTAGTAGAAGCTCTCATACCCGCCGGCTTGCAGCGCGGGCAAGGGCGTGCCACTGGAGGCAGTGGGCACGAGCATCGCATTTCCTAGGTAATCCTTTAGCGCCAATCCCGAGCTGTTCGAAAAACTCTCACCCGGCCGTAACGGCTTGGCACGCCAATAGCCCAGCGGCGCGGGATTACCGTCGACGTCCGTCTGCGGTGGCGTGATCTCCTCCCCCAGATAGTAGCGGGGCACGCCGGTGGCAAACGCATTGCCAACCCGCACCCGAACCAGCGATACGCTGGCATTCACATCCACCTGGTTTTGCGCGTTCCGATAAAGGCCCACCGCTCCCGGCGCGGCACCGCCGGCAGTCACCCCCACACTGGAGAACTGCCCCGGGGTAATCGGCACGGTCGTTCCATACCCTGTGCCACTCGCTCGGAAGGGGTTGAACAGCTTGGGCGGCCCCAACTCCAGCTGGGCATGCGCCACAGGGGCCAGCAGCAACGCGCCCATGGTGGCAAGGAAAAGCGGAAATCGGGGATTCATAACGGTCAAATAAGTAAGTCAGCCACGGCAAGGGCGAGGAATGACGGGCGGCGTATCGAGTCAGATTGGACGGTGGGGTGCGTGATGACTCAGCGCGGACCGATGGCGATGAAAGTGAAAGGCAGTCTGCCATACCCAATATTGTTTAAAGCACCGCCGGCCCAAAACCCAGCGGATGTAATGGTATGGACAGTTAGATTCCAAGTGCTTGATTCCGTATTGTTTGAAGCGACCACCGAAGGTGGCGAGCTAAAAGCCGTTGTGAAAGTTATTGAAATTGAGTTAACCCCCGCTACCGCCGTAAATCCTGTTCCTGAGGTAATCACTCCTGTTGTACTTATAGTCCCGCGAATGGTGCGGAGGTTTTCGTCGCCGGTTACCGGCTTGAAGTTGAGGTTCGTGGTAGCAATTGTGCCTGCGGCGATGTCGGTCCCCGTGACGGTGCCGTCGGCGATGTCGGCCCCCGTGACATTGCCGTCGGCGATGTCGGTCCCCGTGACGGTGCCGTCGGCGATTTCCGAAGTGCCCACCTGATTTGCGCCGATGTTGCCCGCCAAGATGGTGTCCGTCGCGATCTTGGCATTTGTCACCGCAAGATTGGCGATGTCTGCCGTGGCGATCGTGCCATCTAAGATCTTTGCCGTAGTTACGTTGCCGTCCAAGATCTTTGCTGTGGTTACGTTGCCGTCCAAGATTTTGGCCGTCGTAACATTGCCGTCGGCGATCTGAGTCGTGGTCACGGCGCTGGCGGCGATTTTGGCCGCAGTCACCGCGTTGGCGGCGATCTGGGTGCTGTCCACCGCGTTGGGGGCAAGCATGGTATTGGAGATCGCCGCGTTGTCCACGCTCTCGGCCACGCTGGCGCGAAAGGCGAAGGCCGTCGAAACCAGCTGCTGCCGAGGGGTGACCTCCGCATCCGTGGTGAGGGTATTCCCATCATCCACCGTGATGCCGAGAAAGACCTCCTTGTTGGCAAACACCGCGGCCACCGTGGCGGCGCTGTTCGCCTCGCCAACCACCGCAGCCCCGGAGCCGATCAGCACGCTGAAGTCGCCGTTGAGAATGGTCACCGTCTGGGTCTCGCTGTAGAGCCGACTGGCGGCCGCGGTATCCGTGGCGCTCTTCCAGAACCGGAAGGTAACGATGCGATTCACCGAGGAAGTCGCACCGATGGCGACGCCGGCGGAAGTGGTGACGTGGCCCTGGTAGTTGATGAGCGACGGAACCTTGGTCTGGGCGAGGGCGGCGGAATGGATGGCCAACGTGGTGGCCAGAAGGAGGAACTTGCGTTTCATGGGATGCGATGGTGGATTGAGGTTGAAAGGATGGTGACGAGATCAGTTGACGGTGATGGCGCCGTTTTCCGAGGCGCGGCGGAGCGTGAAGCTGCCGGAGGTAGTAATATCCTGCCGGTGCAGGCCGGAGAGTGTCTCGGTGTAGTTCCCACCGATCACGGTGCTGCCCCAGCCTACGGAGCTGGTGCCTTCCGGCGGGCTGGTGGTGAACATGAACTGGCAAGTGCGTTTCACCGTGTAGCTCTCCACCCCAGGGGCGAGGGTGGTATTAGTGCCATCCGGCCGCGCGTCCTTGTTGTCATGGTCCGGGTGGTAGGTGTGGACGAAGGGGTTGGTCGGATCGGTGTATGGGATGTGCACGATGCGGGTCAGCGTCGCGCCCAGCGCCACGTCACCGCTGCCCTCGGTGATGACCTGATCCAGCGGCAGGTGGCCCACGCCCATCCGGCTGGCGGACGCCTTGGCATCCGGCTTGAGGCCAGACTCACGGGTGCACAAGCCATCAGGATTTCCGGCACCGGCCAAGGGGCCACTAAAGACTTGGGAGAGCAGGCGGGCGGTGCCGGCCTCATCCACATGGAGGATAAAACGCAGCGGGAATGGCCGCGGCGTGGTGGAACCGCCGGTGGAGGTGGCGGCCTTGCTGGCCACGTTTGTCACCAGCGCATCGCCCACCCATAAGCCGGCCAGCGAGGCCACGGTGGCGCGCGCCGGGAGCAGCACGTCCATGAGGTTGCTGCTGTCCCGGAAGCGTAGCAGAGAGGCGTAAAAGGCACCCGAAGCGGTGCTCATCGCCCCGCGGTCGATGCCGAACTTGACCTCGACGGCAGATTGCGGGCCGATCACCACGCTGGTGCCACTAAATGGGGTCGTGGTGCCATTGGCAGCGCGCAAGGTCAGCGGCACGCTACCCGTGATGGCGGTCACTCCAGAGGGATCGGCACCCGAAGCCACTTGGGAAATCGTCACCGTAACCGTGGCGTCGCTGCGGTTGCGCAGGCGCACGTTGATGGTCGATCCTGTGCGACCGAAGTCCAGCCCGGCGGAGTTCGACGGCGTAATCTCAATGGGCGCGTAAAAATTCCCGACCACCGCAGACTGGAACCAATAGCCCTGGTTGCGATCCAGCTTCTCGGTGGAAGTGGAATAGACCTGCACCGGATTACCGGGTCCCAGCTCACCGCCCGCATATTTGTAAACCTTCACGTTCGAGGCGATCGCCGCCGGAAAGGTGGCGAAGTAGCTGCCCATCGTCGGATAGCTGCTGCCGTTCTTGTAACTCGGGAATCCCATCAGGTTTGCGCCATTGCGCACCCAGCTGGCGCTCGGCGGCATGACCTTCTGCGGAATGGTCACACTGTAGCTGTTTGAGGTGGTGCCACTGCATTTCACCAGATAGGCAAAGCCGCCCGACAAGGCAGCAAGAGTGCTCTGCCCAGGCTGATCGCGCACCCAAGTACTCCACTCCGCCGTGCCGGCCGAGGGGATGAGTGGCGAGGTGGTGAACTGGACCTGCGTGGGATTCGGATTCCAGCGCCAGACCTCCTGCACCGCCGTCTGTGAGGCGAAAATCGTATCCAGCGTGGCGTAACTCGCATCGCCGTGCAAGTAGATCGAGTTCCACCCGCCCTTGAGCGTGTAAGTGGTTGTCTGCCACTGCGCGTGCGCAGTGGCGGCGAAGAGAAGCGAGCCAAGTGCAATGAGACACAGCGCACGCAGACTGCGGGCCGGGGCTGCGGATGAAGGGGATAGGATCATGGAAAATGGGCTAAGTTCGAAAATGGATAGTCTCAGGTCTCAGGTCTCAGGTCTCAGGTCTCAGGTCTCAGGTCTCAGGTCTCAGGTCTCAGGTCTCAGGTCTCAGGTCTCAGGTCTCAGGTCTCTC
>Ga0209190_1001813_pt1 | contig 14758 bp, 10 predicted proteins | sample M_140205_XF_Meta_FD_187315 | JGI IMG/M metagenome (GOLD analysis project Ga0209190, IMG submission 187315) | Freshwater microbial communities from Lake Montjoie, Canada to study carbon cycling - M_140205_XF_MetaG (SPAdes) (version 2) | ecosystem: Environmental > Aquatic > Freshwater > Lake... | reverse complement strand
TTGATCACTAATTTACGTTCAGCTGAAACTTCGGAATCCTCTAGTTGATTCCATTGATGCTCGTTCATATCGATCAACTTAACGATGGTTTCAACATTAAATGGAATGCGCGTGGCGATCTTGCCCTTGGCATCTTCTTCAGCTGTGGAAATACGCATGGTCCGATCAAATGGCAACTTGCCGTCGCGAACTTGCTTCAGAGTTTCCGTGGCCAAGCGCGCCACGTAATCACTCTCAAGGGATTTGCGACGGAAGATCATGCGGGTGGTTTCAATTTTCTTGGCCAAGCGAATTTCTTGTTCGCGGGTTAAAAGCGGAATTGTTCCCATCTGCGTCAAGTACATGCGAATTGGATCATCGATTCGCTTGCTACCTTGTTCAGCCAAAGCCTGGGCCACGATCGCCATGGCTTCCTCATCGTCCAAAATTTCGTCATCTAGATCCGCCGGTTCGGGACCAGCTTTGGTAGAAGGAATTTCAACAACATCATCCTTCACTTGCTTTGGAAGTTTGGGCTGGGTTCCGGGAGTCAAGATTGGCGCTGGAGGTGGACCTTGAATCGCCGCTGGTACAGAGCACGCTTCTTTACGATGCTTTGGATTGTCGCGATGAAACTTCAAGTTGGTCTGCAGGGGAGCATCCATTGGAGTGAGCTTGTTTCGCTGTACTTCAATCTCATCCATCATGTCGATGCCATTCTCACTCAGAAGAATGAAGAGCTCGTCAATTCGATCCGCGTTGACAAACTCATCTGGCAAGCAGGTGTTGAGTTCCTCGTAGCTAATCCACTTGCGTTGACGACCTGTTTCTACAAGGCGGCGAAGAGTGGCTTTCAGATCTTTAATGGCAAGACTCACGGTTCAACTCCAATTCTTAAAAGGGGACAAAAACATTCAAAAGTGATCCGCAGACGTTGGTGTTGCGGTTTCAGTTCGGGGTATATTTCGTTTAAATCGAGCAATTGCGGCGGGGTTATGACCCCCTTGACGTAGTTGCTCCAAGCGCGCATTCGCGTCCATGGGATTCATGACAGTTGGTGTGTCCGAAGTGGCGATTGCGTCGTGCAGAAATTTGTCAAAATCTGCGGCTGCATTTCGCACCGCTTCTGACGGATCAATGTGTTCGTTGCGCTGACTTCCAATATGAAACAACTCGCCACACAGCGCTTTGAGCGACGGCTCTTGGCACTCGGCTTGAACATCTTGAACATGAAATGAATTTCCAGATTCAAGTCGCATGACAAGCAGGCTCCATATTTGACGAAGATCGGTTCGTTGGAAGTGTTCAGGTGAAAAAGCTTCAGAAATGGGCAATAACCCATCTTTGCCAACCGCCACGCGCACCTGGGCGGCGTTGGGATCGGCCATAATTGCCGCCAATAAATTTTCCTCAGCCATTCGGCGGGCTTTTTGACGCGGACTTTTTGCCGGCTCTTGCACAGCAGGAGCGGGAGTGGGTTCGTTGATTTTTAATTCAACGCGCGCTTGCGGCATTGATTGTTCAAGGGTTCGCACTGGAACGCCGGTTAATTTTGACAGGGCGGTGAGCACAAAACTTTTTCGGATTGGCTCAACGCCACGGAAGCCAAGCTCGCCAAGTTTGCGCAACAACTCTTGCAGGCGTTGTTGTTTTCCAGACATGCCTTCAACGGATTCCAAGTTGGCTTTAAAGCGACGCACCATCCACGAAAGCGCTTCCTCGCCAGCTGCAAGCGCGGCGTTGAAATCATTCAAGCCATTTGGGCGCTGCAACAATTCGTCGGCGTCAAGGCCGTCGGGCAGGGTGGCAATACGAACATCAACAGGAACGGACAAGAAAGTTTCCACGGCGCGATCGGCGGCGCGTTCACCAGCGTTGTCGGGATCAAACACCACGGTGATGCGCTCGGCCATTCTTTGCAGCGCCTTGGCGTGATCTTTTGTGAGCGCGGTGCCCAGCGTGGCAATCACGTTGGTCACGCCCGCTTGATGCAAAGCCACGGCATCCACGTAACCTTCAACCACGATCGCGTGCTTGGAATCAATAATGGATCGCCGCGCGCGGTGAAGTGCGTACAGCGTGCGCCCCTTGGAAAACAGCGGGGAATCAGGGCTATTGAGGTACTTTGGCTCGTCGTTTGGATCAAGCCGGCGCGCGCCAAATGCGATCACATTTCCCAACTCGTCATGAATAGGAAACAGCAGGCGATTGCGGAAGCCGTCAATCGGACCGCGTTGACCGCTGCGAATCAATCCAAGCGCCTCGAAACTTTCGCGCGCAACCTTGTCGGCGGAATTTGCGCTGTGTTGAATCAACTTCTCAATGTGACGCGCGAGATGGTCCCAGCCTTCGGGCGCAACACCCAGTTGAAAATCATCGCGGGTTTGCGCGTTGAGCATGCGCTCATCCAAGTGCGCGCGCGCCGTCGCGCCAAGTTTCTCTTCTTGTAGGCAGCGCTGATAAAATTTAGCCGCCGACGCCATCGCTTTGCGCAAAGACTCTTTGCTTGTGGCTGGATCCTTTGGACCCTCGTCGCGCATCGAGCGCAATTCAATTCCGCATCGCTGTCCCAAATATTTCAAAGCCTCGCGGAATTCCATCTTGTGGAAATTCATCACAAAGTCGATCGCGTTTCCAGCCGCCCCGCAAGCGAAACAATTATAAAAAGCGTTGCCTTTGTGCGTTACAACCGCCATGCTTGGCGACTTGTCTTCATGGAATGGACAAAGCCCCACGTGCTCTCGGCCGCGAGGCTTGAGAGAAACGTGTTCGCCAACAAGGGACACAAGGTCAGTTGCGTCCAAAATGCGATCGCGATCGCTTTGTTGCGATAAAACCATTGTTTACTTTCAGTGAAAGAACCACCTGCAACGCAAGGCCCGTCCATGGGATTTGCCGCGGAACCACCGAGAGCTTTGAAAGGCCGCGACCTTGCAAAACTTCCGCAGATGAGAATCATCATGCGGCGCTTTCCTATGGAAAAAAATCATGAATGCACGCATTCAAGACTTAGAACCACCGGACCAAACGGACCTTCAACTTGGGTCCACAATTCGCTCGGCAGGCAGGTTTGCTTGTGAAACGCGTTCGTGGATCAACCTTGATCCTGCGTATTCATCGAAGCCTTGTAGCGCCGAGGGACGAGGAAAGTTACGCCAAATTTCCCAGAAGTCAATTAATAATTGGTAAAAAATGCTGAAAAACATTGATAAATATTAAAAATTGAGTAACCAACGGGGTTATTGACCGTGAATTTGGCTACGGACTGCGATCGAATTTAGAAACTTAACCAGCTGCTGCGGCTTTTCGTGGACGTGTGTACACAAACTTGCGGCGCAGTGGCTTCTCAACAAGACCAGATCGAATGGCGCGAACACTGGCCTTGATGCGCATTGGTTTGCCATCAATGACAGCCGTGACATTTTGCAAATTAGGCTTGAAAGTGCGCTTTTTTACGCTAGTTGTCTTGATGCCAACTCCGCCAAGATATTTGGCTTTGCCGCGTCGCTTGAGAACATTTCCAGAAGTTGTTTTTGATCCGGTGAAATAGCAGACGCGTGGCATGATTCAATCTCCTGAGTTGGGTGGATTAGTGTACAAATAAAGCCTGTTTGCGCAAGGGGAAGGCGCTATTTGCACTGAACATTGCAAATTTACTGGCTCAGTCGGGCAACTTTGAGCAGGATTTGCACGTTCAGGGCGTCCGTGGCGTCAAAACTGCCCACTTCAAAGCTGTCTAGGTCAATCACGCCCCAGGGATTTCCAGCGCGATCAAGGCAGGGCACAACTAATTCGCTTTTGTCACGCGGGTCGCAGGCGATGTAGTTGTCGCCAAGTTGAGCGACATCATGCACCACCATGAACTTGCCAGATGTGAGGCAATTTCCGCACGCGCCATGCAAACCAATTGGACTGCAAGCGGCCTTTGGTTCACGAGCGGCAAGCAACATGCTTGTTGTGTGGGGCAGTGGCACATCGACTTGATAAAAACCAATCCAACTCACGCCATGATCTTTCAGGCGCGGCCATGCAGCCGCGATGAACACCTGCATTAAAATCTGACGCTCTTGTTCGGGATCGATCACGTCAACAAATTGCTTTGGAATCTGCGCTTGAATTTCGTCTTGAATCTGCTCTTGAATGTGCGCTTGGATTTCTTTCCACGGACGTGTTGGCGCCAACATGCTCAGGCGGTTTCTTTTGACAAATGTCGAATCGCTTTCAGCGACGACTTATCCAGAATTGCCTTGGCGGTGACGGTGTAGACGGCGTTCACATTGTCCATCTCTGGCAGGTGGTACATCAGTTCAAGCAGGATTTCATCCAACACGGCGCGAAGAGCGCGCGCTCCGGTTTTTCTCTGCAACGCGCGATCGGAAATCAGTTCGAGCGCGTCTTGCGTGAACACAAGGTCGGCGCCCTCGAGCCTGAAGAAGTGCTGAAATTGCTTGATCAGCGCGTTCTTTGGCTCCGTCAGAATGTTGATCATGGCCTTGCGATCCAGTGGCATAAGCGGGCAAAGAATTGGCAGGCGTCCAACAAGTTCGGGAATCATTCCATATTCCAAAATATCGTCGGGTGTGAGTTGCGTTAACAGCGCGGCAACCTCGGCTTCGTGATTCGTGCTTGCGACATCATTGGAGAAACCAATTCTGCGTTGACCGATTCGTTTCTTCACGATGTTTTCAATGCCATTGAAACTACCACCGCAAATAAACAGAATGTGCGTGGTGTCCATTTGTATGTACTGTTGCTCTGGATGTTTGCGCCCGCCTTGCGGAGGAACATTGGCCACGGTGCCTTCGAGCATCTTTAGCAAGCTTTGTTGCACGCCCTCGCCGCTGACGTCGCGAGTGATGGAAACATTTTGATTGGTCTTTCCAATTTTGTCGATCTCGTCAATGTAAATAATTCCGCGCTGCGCGCTCTCCAAATCAAAGTCGGCGGCTTGCAGCAATTTCAGCAGAAGATTTTCCACATCCTCGCCCACGTATCCCGCTTCGGTCAATGTTGTGGCGTCGCCAATGGCGAATGGAACATTCAAAATACGCGCCAGCGTGCGGGCGAGAAGCGTTTTTCCGGTGCCGGTTGGACCAACCAACATCACGTTGCTCTTGTCCAATTCCACCGTGGCATTCTCGGCGTCAATTTGCGTGAGGCGCTTGTAATGATTGTGCACGGCAACGGCCAACGATCGCTTGGCGAGATCTTGTCCGATGACATATTGATCCAGAAATTCTTTGATGGTTCGAGGCGTTGGAATTTGTCCAAACTGCGGACGCGATCCACGCACGCGGCGAGTTTCTTGTTTGAAAATATTCTGGCACAGGTCCGTGCAGTTGGAGCAAATGTAAACATCGCTTGGTCCTTCAACCATGGGACCCACTTCACGGCTGGTCTTGCCGCAGAAACTGCACGTGGTGACTTTGCGGCCTTTGAAGCCGGTTCCATCTCCGCCAGTTGGACCGCCAGAACCACCGCCAGAACCGCCGCCAGAGTTGCCTCCAGAATTGCCTCCAGCACCGCCACCGGAGTTGCCGCCAGGGCCCGATCCTGATGTCAAGTCCATGCCTTCTCGTTTGTTGCGGCCCGAACCGCCGGCGTTCTGAGGTGCAAGGTGCGAGTGAGAAGATTGCGGTTGTGATTTGGATTTCATATTTTGTATTTGTGTCGAAGGCGTGATTGCATTATGCCACGGGATTCTACTTGGTCAATGAAACTTGTTGCTGAATAAAATTCAAAGGCGGAATGATCGGAATGACCGCAACAGAGCGCCCCGATTTGAGCGGTGAAAGATGGATCATTATCAAACGGGCGGGTTGCCCTTCTTGTTATTGGATTGAGCCGCCGAAGTGCTGGAAATCGGTCCCGTCATTTCCGGTGAATTCATCAACGCGGATTTAAGGCGTTCATATTCAGCCTGGTCAATTTCGCCGCTCTTCTTCAGCTCACGAAGATCCGCCAACGTGAATCCCAATGAAGTTTTGTCGGAAGATTTGTTGGTGAGATAGTTACGCGCCGCGAGCATGATCACGCCACCGATCACAGCCACCACCACCAAGCCCCCAAGCCAAGGCGCAAGTTGAATGAACAAATCGCTAGTGGCGAGTGTGATGCGCACGCTATGTTTGCTTTGAATTATTTCTTGGCTTTGGCTGATTTCGCTGGCTTGTCATCGGAAGCATCGGTCTTGGCGGCTGCGCCCTTGGAATCACTCTTTGCTCCAGAGCGCTTTGCGGACACTTGCTTGTTCTGTTGCTCGTTCCACTGCTCGGCGGGAACATCAACAAACTTCGCCTTCTCAAGAATTCGATCCGCGGTCTTGTGCTCGCGGATGGAATGGGCGAGCTCCACAAGCTTGCCGGCCTTTTCGATTTCATTGCGAAGTTGTTCTGGACGCGTGCCGCGTTGCATGGCGATGCCCGCGATGCGGCTGTTCATTTCCGCCTCGGTCACGTCAATCTTCATCTCGTCGGCCAGGCGCGCGAGAATGAAGAACAACTTCAAGCGCTTGCGTGTGTTGGCCTCGCTCTCGCCGCGGATCTCCGCGAGTTTGGTCTCAACTTCGTTTGGATCCACGCCGCGTTGCAACATATCCATGCGCGCCATCTCCACATTGCGGGTGCTTTGCGCCTGGCTCATTTTTTCCGGAAGCGGGAAGTCGACGGCTTCGGACAAGAAGTTGTAAACCTGCTCGCGTTCGGCGGCTTTTTGCTCTGAATCACGTTGGCGCTCCAACGCCAAACGGACCTGGCCCTTTAGGTTTTCCACGGTGTCGAGCGAAAGTTTTTCAGCCAAGGCTTGCTCATTGAGCGGTTCAATTCGATCCGCGTCCTTCACCACAAGCTGCATGCGAATCTTTGCTCCACGCAAATCCTCACGCTCGTGTTGATCTGGACCGGTGGTCTTCACGGTGATCTCATCGCCGACTTTTTTGCCTTCCACCAGGGAGCTGAGATTCTCAATCAACAGGCCAAGCAGTTGACCCTTGCCTTCGTCGGCGGAATCGGGAACAACAACCATGGCGCGATCATTGTTGAAGAACGGTTCGGCTTCATCATTCTTGAACGCCTTCACGTCGCACAACATGCGGTCAAGTGGTTGGAATGGACCAGTGATGCGGGTCGCGTTTCCAAAGCGATAGCCTTGGCGGCGAATTTCTAGATCGACATGCTCATCTTTAATTTCAAAGATCGGTCGCTTGACTTCGATGCCGTCGGTGTTTGGAAGCGTGAACTCGGGGGCGACTTCAACTTCAATGCTGAAGGTGAACGGCTTGCCAACTTCAAGGGACACGTCGCGGCTCTCAGGAGAGATTTCTGGATTGCTCACGGGTTGCAACTTGTTGGCCTCAAGAGCTTGTCCATACGCCTCGGAGAGAATTTGATCGCGCGTTTCCTTCAAGAGCGCGTCGCCAAAGCGGCGCTGCAAAAGTTCACGCGGCGCACGACCCTTGCGGAAACCGGGAATCACGGTTTCAGTTTTCAGCGAGCCGAAACCTGTTTCAAGGCGGGCCTTCACGGCGGCGGCCGGAACCGTCACTGTGATTTTCTTGCGGGCTGGACCCACGTCTTCAATTTTGACTTGGTTGGATTCGACGGTTGCGGTTGATGTGCTCATAATTTCTCTCTTTGATGAACTCAAGCGAAGGCTTGAGGGTTGGGAAGTATATGAAAACGAACCCGTCTTGAGGGGCGGGTTCGTGTAAGAATTCACGGAATGTGCCGAAAAACTTCAAATCAGCGCAAAATAAATCGGGTTTAACGATTCAGCAACATCTCGGCGTAGGTTGGAAGGGTCCAAAGTTCATTTGGAACCCAAGGTTCAATGGCGTCGCATGCCAAGCGGGTTTGCGCCATCGCAGGAACAACTTCGTCGCGCACTTGTCGCATGTGCTTGGCATAGTCGGCGATGTGTTTGCTTTCGGCTTGCTCCAGCGAGGCAAGCGCGGCGCGTAAATTGGAAACATTTTTCATCCATGACTTCAGAGCCGTCTCATCTTCGGGGCATTCCACGCCTGCCGCATGACATGCGCCAACAATGTCGGCCAACGTTGCTTGCCATTGGCTTGCGATTGGAAGCACGCTCTTCTTCACCATGGTGATCAGCGTGCGCGCTTCGATGCGCACAACCTTGACATAGGTTTCCATCAACACTTCAAAGCGGGCATGCAATTCAACCGCGGAAAGCACGTGGTACTTGGCGAACAAATCACGCGACTGTTTGGTGTCGAAACACGGAAGCGATTCCGCGGTGCTTTGCATGTTGGGCAAGCCGCGCTTGGCGGCCTCCTTGTGCCAAGCCTCTGAATAGCCGTCGCCGTCAAAGCACACGCGGCGATGCTTCTTCACAATTTCTTTCAACACTGTGCGCACGGTGCTTTCCATTTTGGCTTCGGATGGATTTTTGCCGGCTTTCTTTTCCAGTTCAGTGGCGACAAAATCCAAACTCTCGGCGATCATGGTGTTCAGAACAGTGTTGGGCCACGCCACGCTTTGACTGCTGCCCACGGCGCGGAATTCAAACTTGTTTCCGGTGAATGCAAATGGACTGGTTCGATTGCGATCGCTGGCCGCGCGCGGAAGCAGCGGCAAAGTTTTCTCGCCAAGATCAAGGTTGCCGCCGCGAATTGTTTTCTTGGGCGCGCCGGAATCAAGTTGGTCCAAAATGTCCGTGAGCATGGATCCTAAATAAATACTCATGATCGCCGGCGGCGCTTCATTGGCGCCCAATCGGTGGTCATTGGCGGCCGTTGCAATGCTGGCGCGCAGCAGATCGGCGTGCGTATCGATGGCGCGGATCACGGCGCATAGGAAGGTGAGGAATTGCAAATTATTGTGAGTTTCCTCGCGTGGATCAAGCAAATTGACGCCGGTATTGGTGGACAAGCTCCAGTTGTTGTGCTTGCCGCTGCCGTTTACGCCGGCGAAAGGTTTTTCGTGGATCAAACATTCAAAGCCGTGCTCGCGCGCGGTCATGCGCAGAATGTGCATGCACAACATTTGATGGTCGGCGGCAATGTTGGCGTTCTCGTATGTGGGCGCGATTTCATATTGGCCAGGCGCCACTTCGTTGTGGCGCGTCTTCACTGGAATGCCAAGTTCAAATAGGCGCGTTTCCGCATCGGTCATGAAACTAATCACACGATCGGGGATGGCTCCAAAGTAGTGGTCATCGAGTTGATGACCCTTTGGCGCGGGCGCGCCAATCAGCGTGCGGCCGGTGATGACCAAGTCAAGACGTTCGTTGAACAGATCGCGGTCGACCAGGAAATATTCCTGTTCGCAACCCAGCGTGGTGATGACTTGCGTCACGCCAGTGTCGGTGCCAAAGAATTTCAGTATGCGAAGCGCCTGGTTATTCACCGCGCGGATGGAGCGCAGCAGCGGAGTTTTTTTATCCAGCGCCTCGCCGGTCCAACTCACGAACGCGGTTGGAATGCAAAGCGTGGTGACGCCGCTTGGATTTCGCAGCAAAAAGGCTGGACTTGTGGCGTCCCACGCGGTGTAGCCGCGGGCTTCATAGGTGTCGCGAATTCCGCCGGATGGAAAACTGCTGGCGTCTGGTTCGCCTTGGATCAGTTGCTCACCGGAAAGTTTTTCAATCGCCGTGCCATCTCCCAAAATGGAAAGGAACGCGTCATGCTTCTCGGCAGTCATGCCGGTGAGTGGTTGAAACCAATGGCAATAATGGGTGGCGCCATTTTCTACGGCCCAATCTTTCATGGCCACGGCCACGGTGTTGGCAACGGCGGGATCAAGCGAGCGACCATCATGGATGGTTCGTTGAATGCTGGCGTACACGTCGCTGGGCAGACGCTTGAGCATGGTGTCGCCGCAAAATGTCAGCGTTCCAAACACATCGCTGGCGCGAACATTGTTGATCATGGCAGAATTGTGATCCGACGTGCGCATTTGGGACATTTCATTTCCTAATTTGTGTTGATGTGCGTTGCGATCCAATTTGGCCACCAAAGTGGTGACCACATGGACTCAAAGAATAGCAATGTTGGCAAGTGGTTTTATCAATAAAAACAGCGGAATCTTTGGCATTTGGCGTGAGCGCGGCAATTTGCGGGATTGTATGCGCCGAGTTGAATGGGTTTACCCCAAAATGCTGCGGCGGCGATTGACATAGTCCCACACCACGAATCGGTCCAGGTCCTCGCCGCCGGCGAACATCACGCGGCCACCGGTGGTTTGCGCCATGCGTTGCGCGAAGGAGACATCCTCTTCTGTTTGGCTCCATGAAGGCAGCAAAATAATATTGATGGTGATTCCCTCGCGCTGGCACAGCATGGCTTCACGCATTGTGGCTTTCTCCGTGCGTGGGTCCGGCGGATAGAGAAGGAACAATGTGCTGCCTTCAAAGTGCGCGGTTGGAAGTCCATCAGTGATGAGAATGATTTGCTTGTTGGGCGTGGCTTGCGCGCTGAGAAATTGGCGACCCAATTGCATGGCGCGCTGAATGTTTGTGAAGTGAAGCGGAAGATCAGATTCCGTCACGCGGGGATCGGATAGATCGGCCTTGAGCCTGACCACTGAACTATTGATTGAGACCACCTTTGGCATGAGCGCGGGCACATCGGAAATGGCGACCGCTTTGGCAAGCGAATACATCTCGATGAGTTGCAGAAAGTCCCCGGGATATTCACTGCGGATGAGGCCGTCCAAAGCCAGCGCCATTTTCTTACACGCCACGTATTGCCCGCCATAACGCATGGATCCCGACATATCCATCAACACGGCGGTCGCGGCCTTGGGAGCGCGGCGAGTGCGATGCACTTCAATGTCTTCGCTGCGAATACGCAGCGGCCCGGGCTCACGCGGACCAGTTTGATTGGAGCGCTCACGAAGCAAGGCGTTGATGAACGTTTGCGGCACATCCATTGCGGCGGGGGAGTCGCCAAATTCATAGGCGCGAGTGGATGGAAGTTCAACCGCGCCATCATTGGTCAGCACGCCTTCGTGCCGGCCCGAGCGCGCGGCTTGCAGTGAAGAAAAAATTGTTTTCAGCAGGCGGCTTTGATAGATGCGCATGGCTTTGGGAGAAAGCTTGAAGCCTTTGCCATCTTGTTCCAAGCCTTGTTGCTCGGCGAGCAATTTGGCTTGCTCTTGAATGCGTTTGGCAATTTCGCGCAAATCGCTCACGTCTTGTTCTTGCGCGAAACGACTCAGAGCCTCCATGTCAATCTTGGCCACCTTGGCGTTCTTCATGGCCTCTTCAATTTGCGCCAGCAAGCGATCGATGGTCTCCAACTCCTCCTTCACGGCGAGAGCTTTCTCCACATCCATTTTGGTTGCGCCCGTGAACGCGTACTTGGAGGCCAAGGATTCCACTTGGTAGCGCTCTCCAAGGCGTTCGATCAGTTGCAGTAAACGCCGAGCAAACAAGCTCTTTTCTTCCACGCGGTACCACAGTTTTTCCAGGTCGCGTAGTTGCTCTTCTTTCACGAGTGAGCGAAATTTCTTTTCAAGCTCATCGGGTGGTTGAATTTTCGCGGCAAGATCTTGAAAAATTTGCGCCGCATCTTCGCGCACGGATTCCGTCTGGAAGGTGGCCAGGATTTTTTCTTTGCGCTCTTGCAGCATGCGCCGCAGCGATTCCAAACTTGGACCAAGACCGTTGATGCTTGCGGGATCAATTTCGATCGCGTCGGCGAGTTCCTCCGGCGTAAAACGGCGCATGGATCCATACATCATCATGTGGTTGAACGCCGCGCCTACGGCATCGGGCGCTTCCGATCGCGGCGGAGGAAATTGAATCGGATCAAATTTTAAATAGGTGTGCAGCACGCCGCCAAGAGGCTTGACCGCATCCACGTCTTTGCCGCCAACTTCATTGGGAAACTTTTGGGTGGGCTTTTTGGCGGGCACGTTTATTTCACCTCGTATGAAGTCCGCCCATGTTTTTGTGAACGCGAAATTCGATCGGTGGCGTGCAGGCCCGCAAGCACAAACTCAACGCAACTCGCTCGCACCGCCGGATCCTTGGATGCGTTCACTTCAAATGCTTTGTCCCACGCTGGCGGCACGCGTTGCAGGCGCTCGGCGTAGGTGGCGCTTGGAATTAAATCGCCCACCTCAATCTTCACGCCTTTGGCGAAAATCTCGGCGATTTCCCCTAATCCGTGCTCGTCGACATATTCCTGAAAAACAACCCCAACCGCCTCAGCAATGATGGAGTCGAGCACTTGCTTCTCGTTCATTTGGTGGCTGCCCATGAGATCAAGTTCAAGTTTGCCCGCTGAACTTGCATAGAGATGCGCAAGGTCGCTGATGCGCGGGACCGCGGGCATTTCACTCAGTTGAATAGCGCGCCGACGCGCGTTGGCAACCATGGTGCGCCAATTGCTGCTGGAGAATCGCGCGCTCACTCCACTGGAAGAGTCAATGAAACGACTGGCCCTGGCTTGAATGGAAATTTGCTCAATGATTTCATCCATGAATGGCGGGACAATCACTGGATATGCGCCGCCCAAATCAATGTCCGCCTCTTGACGTGTGATTTGAATTCCAAGCGCGCGTTCACGTGGGTAGTGAGTCTGAATCACGCTTCCAATTCTGTCCTTCAATTGCGGAATCACTTTTCCCGAGCGGTTGTATGTGCTTGGATTGGCGGAGAACAATACCAAGACATCCAGATCAAATCGAATCGGGTATCCGCGAATTTGCACGTCTCGCTCCTCAAGCACATTGAACAAACCAACTTGCACCAATTCATCCAAGTCAGGCAATTCGTTCATGGCAAAAATGCCGCGATGGGTGCGGGGAATCAAGCCAAAATGAAGCGCGTCTTCGCTGCCCATGCCCGCGCCAAATGCCATCTTGGCGGGATCAATTTCACCCACCACGTCGGCGAACTTTGTTCCTGGAGCGAGGCGCTCGGCGTAGCGGTCCTCGCGTTTCCACCAGGCGATTGGAATCATTTCCGCGGGAGTGTTGGCCAACATCGCGCGGCCCATTTGCGTGATGGGTTTGGTGGGATCCTCGTGGACGGGGCAACCTGGAATATCCATGTAAGGAAGTTCCGCGTCAAGAAATCGAATCAATGATCGCATGAGTCGGCTCTTGCCTTGACCCTTCTCGCCAAGAAACAGCATGTCGTGGCCGGCAATCATGGCGTTGACAATTTCCGGCAGCACGGTGTCTTCATAGCCCACGATGCCTGGAAAAAGATTTTCTTTGGCCGCCAACATGCGCGTCATGTTCTCGCGCAATTCTTCCTTCACGGTGCGGCTGCGCCAGCCGGATTTCAACAACGCTGAAAGTGTTCGAGGAAGATCTTTTGCGGGGACTGTGGCAACGGTGGTGGCGGGTGTCATTGGTGGTGTGCTTTGGTTGATGTTCGAAAGATAAAATTCAACGCGTGAACGGGCGAAGTGATTTTTATCCTAGGCGCGTATATCGGTCGGAGGTTGTGCAAAATATACAGGGAAACAGCGTGTTATTTGCGTTTTCGCTTATACCCTTGAAACTGGTTGCCCAGCCATCCGCGGCGCCAAAAAATAAACAAGAATGTCGCCGCCACCGTCAACATCAATCCCAAGGCGAATGGATATCCATAGGTCCATCTCAGTTCGGGCATGTTCCATGCGCTTTTTTCCATGTCGAAGTTCATTCCATAAATACTGGCGATTGCTCCCACGGGAATAAAAATAGTCGCGACCACGGTGAGGAATTTATTGACTTCGCCAAGTCGATTGCTGGCGGAATTGAGATATAGCTCCATCAAGTCGCTGGCCATCATGCGGTCGGTCTCGATTAAATCCATTAAGCGAGCGACATGATCCGTGGCGTCGCGCAAGTAGGGACGAAGATCGGGGCCCCATACTTGATCCATGTTTGTCATATTCAGAATCGCATCGCGCATGGGCCATACGGCGCGGCGCACGCGCATTAAATTTACTTTCACTTCGCGTATGTCAAAGATCTGGGAGCTCTTGGAGTCCTCCATGATGCGCGCCTCCAATTCATCGAGCGAATCACCCATGGTGCTGACAATTGGAAAAAAGGCGTCAATGACCGTGTCCACCAATGCGTACGCCAAATACGCGGCGTTACTGGTGCGCACACGGCCCTTTTTGTGGCGGATTCTCTCGCGAATCACCTCGAGGCAATCCCCGGGCGCGGTCTGTTGAAAGCTCACCACGAAGTGTTCACCCAAATACAAGCACAATTGCTCGGTGGTGAATTCGTGTTCGTGTTCGACAGGGTGCGGCATGGGCACAACAATAAATGTCGCGCGGTTGTCATATTGTTCAACCTTGGCTCGTTGCGATGTGTCGGCAATATCTTCCAGTGCCAGTGGATGAATATTAAAAATTTCGCCGATTGATCGAAGTGTCGCCTCGTCGCCAAGACCATCCACATTCAGCCAGATCAGCGGCCATTTGCGAATGAACTCTTTCACTTCATCTGGGTGCGTTAGTGTTCGTTCCTCGAAACTTTCTGGTGAGTAGCCAAATATTGTCAAGACGGGTTTGGGGGATTCGGGATCAATGATCAAAGTGCCCGGAGGAAGATTGAGATGTGGCATCGCCAATTTGTTGTCACTTCTTTTGGAGAAGATCTTCATGCGATTAGGCTAACTGCGCAGGTGAAATCACTCAATCACTTGCGAGGTATTTTTCCAAAACAAATACACCATGCTCAAAGCCACCGCGGCGCGCGCGCTCCAGGCAAGCGTGCGGATCCAATTGGTGGACACAAGTTGCGCGTGTGTTTGCGCATCAAATCCCTGCGAAAGACGTGTATGGCAGGGCACTTGTAGTAAAAAC
>Ga0209190_1001810_pt1 | contig 14766 bp, 5 predicted proteins | sample M_140205_XF_Meta_FD_187315 | JGI IMG/M metagenome (GOLD analysis project Ga0209190, IMG submission 187315) | Freshwater microbial communities from Lake Montjoie, Canada to study carbon cycling - M_140205_XF_MetaG (SPAdes) (version 2) | ecosystem: Environmental > Aquatic > Freshwater > Lake... | reverse complement strand
TAAGTGATAAGTTGCTGTCGCACTGTCTAAATAGCAATAAACAAAGTGCAGCAACTATTGCTAGTAGCACAATGTCCTTTCTTTTAAGCATTTTAGTAATTAAAGATTCTTCTTTCATCTTCTCTTGTTTTATTTAATCGCTCAATCTCTAATTGAGCTTTATTTTTAAGAGACTCGATAATCTCTTCGCGACCGATAAGATTCTCTTTGTTCTCTAAATGATATCCAATCTCTTTCTCTATTGCGGAAAGATTATCATGTATATCATTATATTGTTCGATAAACCATTCCTTCATATTAATAGTATTCTATAAAAGTAAAATTAAATCCTAGCTTAACGTTATTACCATCAGCCCAATTACTCGTTCTCCGGATATAGATCCACGTAGTAGTTGTTTGGGGTTGTGATGTAAAGAAACAATATTGAGAATCGCCGAAACCAGCTGAGAATCTACCAGTTACATGTACAGTGGTTTTTAAAGGATCCATAGTAGGATGTGTTAAAACAATTGTTGCACCATTCGCAGTCGATGAACCTAGACCTTGATTATAACCAAATCCAGTAGGCAATGCTCCTGTAGTATAAGGATCACCAAAGTCATAAGCTATTTGTGGATCGGCTGGTTCATTAAAGTAGAAAAATGCGTATCCTGTCCACGTTTTCTTTATCTTACTACTTCCATTTAATGTTAAAGATCCTGTACTTGGTCCAATAATTACATCATTTGTAACAGTAAGATCACCCGTTGCTGATGTATCACCTACAATACCAACATTTCCTGTTACTCCAACATCACCGATAATGTATGTATTTCCTAATATTCCTACATTTCCTAGAGCTACAATAGCATAATCTGTACCGGCTCCAGAAACTCCTATAGCAGCACTATAATTTATAGGCTGTCCAACAGCTATATTTTGTCCGGTATTACTAACAAAGAATCCTGTAGCAGAGAAATTAGCTGAACTTCCTGCATTATTTTTAACAATATGAGAAGCTCCAACCGCTATAGCAACAGAGTCATTAGCATTAACACCAGTAGCAGGTGTCGCAGGAATAAAAGACGTTATCTCTAATCCATTCGGATAGTTATCTACGCTATTACCCGATGCGTATCGAGCAAGCGGATTAACGACTCCTCCTTTTGCTATATTAGTATAAAGATCTCTAAAGATCTTTAATTTTGTATTACCTCCTATAGCATTACTCTGGTTAATTGGACCTACATTGAATGCTGATAATGGATTATTAGTTCCTATAGTTTGAACTCCAGTTACTAATAAGCTATGATTAGGTTTATTAGGAGAAGCTTCAACAAATGTTGATCCTGTTAAAGATGTCGTTAATGGGAAAAAAGTAGATGCAGAAGCACCAATAGATACACCTCCAGTAGGTGCCCCTGAAGCTCCCCAAACACTTAATAATGAAGAAGAGGTAGTCCCAATATTAATCTTATTTCCTCCCCCCGTACCATTCGCCATTATTTCTAATAGCCTATTAGAATTTTTTGTCTGTATAGAAGTTTTATTTACAGTATTAGCATCATAAGAACCCGCATTAGTGTATGTGGTAACGCTAAATACAGGGGCAAAACCTGTGGTATTTGTTGGTGTTGATAGCTTATGCTGATAACTTATTAATGGACCAGCGCCAAATGCGTATCCATCAGAATAGAATTCCTGTGTGATATCAGGACCATTACCTGCTAATCCAGCTGCTCCTCCCGCGGAAGTGAAATCAAATACTCCATCGCCTATTATAGTTCTTGGTGCATATGTAGCAGCTCCCTTTGTTCTTACTTGTACTCCTGGTCCGTAGTTAGGAGATGTGACAAATAATTGAGGAAATCTATCACTCGCCTCTGCCATACCTGTTGTTTGAATTCCACCCAAGCTATCACCGGTAGGATTTGTGTGCCCGAACATACTGTGGCCTTCTACAAATAATACACCTTTATCATAATTAGGAAGACCACCTTTACTTATAACATTGCCACCTACAAAAAGAGGTGTAGTGTGTAGTGAAAGAGTTTTAGATATACTAGTATTGCCAAATACCCCTAATCTTCTAGCATCAGCCCCATCCTGTTTAAATTGACCTGTACCTAAACCAATACCTAATCCTGTTGCATTAGCAAATAAAGGAGCATAGGTATTATTGCTAGGAATTCCTGATGATTGATTTGATAATTCTAGAAATCCACCATTAGAAGCTGCACTAATAAAGGTGCCTTTATTTGGTATTGCAGTTTTTATCATTATGTTATCCTCGCTACTCGTTGCTGTTATCTCGCCCTTAGCAAAAATATTTACTCCTCCTGAAGCTGCAGTAGCTGAAGAATTTATAACTATAGCTCCTCCTGGGTTTATTAAAGAGATATCATAAAAATTAGGAGCTATGGGGCTTGATGTAGCCCATTCTAATGAAGGATTTTTTAGGTATCCAGTAGCACCTGCTCCTGTTGTAATATCAAGATCAGCTCTACCAAAACTTAATATCTTAAGTCTATCATTTCTAGTGGCTATTTTTAACTTAGCTCCTTCGTAATTAACATTATATATTGCTGATCCTCCTGGTGTATAATCACTAATTGAAGCATCTGAAAGTACCAATGTGGCAGCAGTAGCACCACTAGTTCCAGTTCCTGATATTAATATACCAGAGCCAGTAGCACCTCCAACTATATCAATTGGTGTAACTTTTTGAAATAACTCCCCAGCATTTAATCCATATCCTGTATCAACCCACCCAGTAGCAGAGAGTACATAAACTTCTTGATTTGCAGAATCTGGGTCTAACCAATAATCTCCCAGTGTGGGAAATGTCCATGGATTAGATCCTATTATATTACTAATAGCTGGGGCGCTATCTTGAACAAACCATTTAGTTCCTGAAGGACCTTGTACTCCTTGAACACCTTGTGGTCCTTGTGGACCAACAGATCCAGTAGGACCTATCAGTCCTTGTTGTCCTTGCGGACCACCACCAGCACTAAGTATCTGGTCATAGTTGTAATTAATCTTATCAACTATTGTTGATTGATTGTCTCCTTGTAAAATGTTTAATATGTTAATCTGTGGCATCTCTATTTATAGTTACAATATATATCAAAAATTCGATCCTCATTAAATTTTTCCTATCCGTATAGAAAATGCTAGAGAATAATTAAACGAAGGATCCTTTGGTATTCTAAATTCGTATTTTAATTCGTTAACTTTAGTGTATCTAATCTCTTGTGAAGGGTAATAACCATTTATTAATTTTTGGTAATCTGCAAGATCACCAGTAACAGGAATTAATGTCTGTGTGTCCGCAACTGGTGTTTTTTTCAAATAAGATCCGTTATCTTTAGATTGGAAAATAGGCAATACATTTAATTTTATGTATTCTATAAAATCATCATCTACATCAGCCAAACTACCAAATCCAAATTCAGGAATTATAAATTTATTAAAAGATTCTTTACCTCCGTTTTCTAAGAAGAATCTTGTTAACATTCTGTCAACTAATAAAACGCCCCTTAATTCTGTTGGTGTGTTTTCCCAAAGTATTTCATAATTAGCATAATTGTTATAATTAAGATCCCATACACCTTTAAGCGAATTAGGATAAACAATCTGTTTTTGTGAATTAATCGTATCGGGAGTTTGCATTACTTTGCTACCAAAGAAAGATTTTTCTTCTTTCATATTTTTAGTTCCCGGCAAACTCACATATCCAGTAGGTCCTGAGTATTGTCTATAAAATCCTGCGTCCCAAGAGCTCTCAAAAAGAGAAAGATCTCTTTTATCTATTGGTGTTTCACCTATTAAATTATAAGTGGGATTATATGGAGAATTCTGTCCTATCCTGAATATCCAATTGGTTGCATATTTATAATAGTTAACGTTTTTAACGTTTCCAAAATTATCCTTACCAGGTCCAAAAGAACAATATGAATATTCTATAGAATCTATTACATTTATTTTATGCCCCATATATTTTCCACCCTCGGCAACATAATAAACTTCAGAAGAAAAGTCATAAGGAACTTTAAACATTATATAAGATCCAGATGTTCCAGGAGTTCCAATTAAGCTATATCCTTGAGTTAAAGCATCAGTGGAATAAGAATTGCCAATATTATTTTTAGAAAAATATATCTGATATCCATTATTACTAGAATCGCTAAGATTAAAGAAATAAGTGACACCTTTGATTAAGGATATATTTCCTTGTATGTTACCGTTTATTTCGTAACATAAATTATCCCCTAGATCATATAATTCTGAGCCTTCTATTTTATCAGTAACTTTAACAGTAAATGTATAAGCAGAAGGTGTGGACCATAAAGGTATGTCATATTTTACATTCTCAAATTTTAGAATCTCTCTAAAGCTAGGAATATAACCTCCACCATATCTATATAATTCAGTTTCACCTTCTAATTCTGTTATATTATATCCCACATTAAATAAAGAAAGCTCTTGTGGCTTATCTTCTATTTCTTTCGGAAATAGAATTGAATTTTGAACAAATGTAGAAGGCTTAATGAATTCTAAAACAAATTGATTATCTAAAATATCCGTGGTATTAGTCGCTTCGTTCCACACATAAGACTTATATTCTATATATGGATATCCGGTATTAACCCAAAGTGATAAATTAGCAAATGATATTTTTTCTAATATATTACTCCAGTATGATTTTCCTCCTTCTCTTTGATAAATTGGTATATTCGAAATAGCAGTGTAATTAGCGGTTGATGGTATATCTAAAGGACCTGCTAAACCAATTTCACTGAAATCAAATCCATAGTTAGCATCAATAGCTGTGAATTTCACAGCATCTTCAGAAACTCCAGTAGGAAAAGGTAAAGTATAACCACCTCCTGCCCCAGCATTTCCTACTATTCCATAGAAAGATCCTGGACTAGTTGAATTTGGACCAGCAGGAGAAGAAGGTACCACACTAGGTAAATATGTAAAGTTTATTTCCTCCCTTAGATCCGTTTCATAATTAGGATTAGGTACCACATATATAGTTCCCACATCTCCTATAGTCCAAGCATTAACTATGGAGAAAAATCCTTGTGAATTGGGATTGGTTGAGACATTCAAAGCAGAAGAAAGTTTAACATCTCCTATTTTTGGTAATTCTATATAACCATTAGTTAACCAACTAGGTGGTGAACTTACTGGATAATATTGGCTATCTAGTTTATCTTTTAGGGAATAAAGTAAGAAATAATCAAGATCTAAATATTGATTATCTGGACTAATATTTTCAAAATCCAATGCTCTAGCATCATCAATAAGAACCTCAACAATAAAAGTGATATTTTTAAAAGTTCTATTTTCAATAATTTTAACTTTTACTGGGATCTGTATCTCGTCACTTATATTTTGTACAGGAACTATTACACAAGAGAATTTGTAATCGTCATAGAATGTATCATCATCTACATATTTTATAGATTCACCTTGTGCATAATCAGTAAATGTTCTTTTGATCCTTACCTTAGCTCCTCTATATAATGTTTCAGAAAATCCATTTCCTGAATTGAAATTAAACAGCGAGAATCTTTCCGTTAAATCTATTTTATCAATTGTTGAACTTGTGGGGTAATAAGGATTAAGATCCTCACCTTCAATTGAGAAATAATCTAAGAAATAATCTCTTAAAGAGGGATTAGCATCCTTCAATAAGGTCTCGTTTATTTCTTGCGCTAAATAATTTTTATCAATATGAAGATTTGGTTCCGGTATAGAATAAGGGGGTTTCTGTAAATGATACCATTCGTGGGTAAAGTATTGTGGATCTTGCGATCTTTTAAAAAAGCTTGGGGAGAAATTTAGAGGACTAAAAGCAATATTAGCATTAAGTCTGTATCCGTTTCCTCTAATATCTGTTCCTCCGTTATAAACCCATTTTGTTATATAAGGACTTACCCTACTTTTTAAAGCAAATTCAGGATTATAATTATCTTGAGTGTAATCATATTCAGAGTCTAATTTACCAAAATTTAATATCTCATATTTAGTATCAATACCATTAGTATTATTAATAAATTGTAATGACTGAATTCCATAAAATCCAGGGAAAGCATCTAAGTCGGGATAGTAAGTATAATCAAAATTACTTCCTGTTATTCCTGATGTTATATCAAGAAGACCTCTTGATGATAATGTAGGAAAAACATTAGCCTCCGCTCCCGTAGAAGAAGTAACCAGAGTGTATTCTTCCTCTCCTGCAATACCTTCAAAGAAATCGGGCCCTGTTATTGTATTTAATGGTGATCCATATTTTATAACAGCCCCTGTAGATGCAAAATATGTTTTTCCTGGAATTATTTTAGTAACTCCAGAAGGTTGAACATCTAAGTATTTATAATATTCCTCCGTAGGTGTGTAGCCATATTGACTTGACCAAAAATCCATATCAATCTCTCTTAGACCATAGAAAGAAAATACGCCTAAAGGTACATCATAAGTATTAAATGCAGATATATCGCTAGATGAACCAATGGCTACAGTCTCAGTAAAATTCTTTATTTCTAAAGTTGCGTGTGTTTCAAAATCCTTAATACCTACGATCTCTCCTTTTTCGTCTTTAGAATATTGATCAATGAATCTATACTTACCAATAACTACTGATGAAGACTTATTAGAGTATGATGCTAATCCACTAAAAGAATCAGTTGATGTATTTTTTACAGTATCAATAAAAGTTTTTCCAACCTCTATTTTATTTGCATCATCTATTTTAACTTTCACTCTAGTATTAGAATAATTAGATCCTCCAACAAAAGATTGCTTTTGGTTTATGTCACAGACATCTTTCTCGTTTATAAAAACGATACCTCTTTGTGAATCTGGCATTCTTTGGGTAGTTGACAGATTTAAAAAGAAGTCAAGATAATATTTATTATTTTCCTGTGTACCTGTTGCTTTAGTTCTTATTACTAGCTCATCTCCAGATTCAAATGTCTCAAATGAATTATAATTAAAGCTATTTAATAATCCCGATAATGCTTTTGCTATATCTTCTTTTGTTCCTCCTGCATGATAATAGTATGTGCTATCCTGAGAATAAAAACTTCCCGGACCCCATTCATCTAAAATTGAAGACATATCAGAAGCTCTAAGTATATCATATTTAGAACCAGGAACTCCGTAATATCCTAATGGATTATAAAACAAGAAACAATTTTCATTGTTGTTTGTTAACGTTCCACCAATTCTTATTACTGAATATCCTCTTCCTTTTTCTCCTGTGCTTACTGCTTTATATTGTTTCTTTGTTGAATCATCTTTACCAGTAAGTAAGCCAAGATCTAAAGAAACATCTTGTATAACTAATTGATTCTCTGTTGAGCCTAATCCATAAGTTGTATAAGAAGGAGTTGGAGAAGTTATCCCATAATCTATTTCTCTCTTTAATGAATGAAAATTCCCATTCTTATCTTTTATCCAAAATAATTTGGTTTGCTCTAAAATGTTTACATCATCAGAAGTTGGAAGAACACCAGTGATATAATTGGGATCTATATAAATTCTAACACCATTGTCATTGTATTGAAAATAACTGTTTTCCTGGTTATAATATCCCTTATCGTTTCTATCTGGGATTGGTGTATTTCCTGAAGATCCAAGACTTTTAAATAGTGAATCCCCATCAAGTTTAAATTTAGCTAACTCAGGAGCATTAACATAAAGTCCAAAATATCTATTTATGGTGTAATTTTCTGAGTCTGTATCATTAAATAAGAATTCCATATTTAATAGTTTATAACTAAGAATCCCATTATTTCTAAATCCGTTAGTTATAAAATCTTCAAATCCTATTTGTGTTTCTGCATTTTCATAATAGTCAAAAAGATAATCCCCTTTCTTATCAAATATACCAACATTATAATTAACACCATTAAATGTAGTTAATTGATTATCCTCAAATCTTGCGTCTATTAAATTCTCACTATATCCTGGGGTGGTTTTTATTTTTCTTAAATATTTACCGATATCGGAATCTTCAGTGAGATCGAACGTAGACACTATTGTAGCCTTAGGTAAGATCTTATCATAGAAATGGTTTTCTGTGTCCTCTACGGAGCTTATATTATAAGAAGAATCTAATAATATCACTGTTCCACTTCCTTGTGTAACATTAAATAATGTAGAAGCAGCAGTAAAAACATTACCATCCGTATATGTAACAGTATTACTGGATATTTTATAAGGTAAGTAACCAGGAGCATTAGTATCAACTGTTGTATCTTGGAGTACTTTATATAATTTTCCCACTACTAAAGCTGTAACTGGTATCTTATAAGAATAATCTATAGGATCATTCACTTTGAATATAACAAAATGATCTGGAATATCCTCCCCCAGCCATAAAGGTGCAAGATAAGTGAAATCTTCTGAATATCTATCAGAAGCTAAAGGTGATACACCCGAGCTATAAAAGAAATTATATACACTCGATAGGTCATTTGTTTGATTTTGTACAGGTTCTTCTTCTCCAATAAGTCCAAAAACAAATTGCGATGGGGTTTTACCTTCCTTAAAAAATTTATATAAATCTTTATCGAATGATGAATCTGGCGATATACTAAATCCTTTATAAGCACTATTAGCCATCTCCTGATTAGAATCTATAGAATTAAGCCAAATTCCTTTACTAGAATCCACTGTTATTTTAACATTACCAGATATTCTAGGATTTGCTCTAAGTACCCCAAAAGATGAGGTCTGTTTTATTATTTTTCTAGCCACTTATTAAATAGTTTTCTTACTTTGTGAATAAGCTGGAGAAACTAGCGAAGTTTTAGTATAGCTTCCGGTTACAAGAACGTCAAGAGAAAATAAATCCTCGTTTCTTACCTGTATATCTATTCCTATTTTTTTACTGTATGTGATATTTTTGAGATTACCAGCATTTCTCCATCCTCCAATATACCCTAATTTATCTTGAGCTCTCATTTGAAAAATTAAAGGCACTGTTATTGCGTTTTCTTGTCCAAACTCTAATGTCTTTTTAGCTAACTGAGTTGACCCTTCTATTTGTATTGCAGTGTGTGATGTTGGTGCTATAAATAAATAAGATCCGCAAGAGTACTTGCCACATAAGAACTCATCAGAATCTATAAATCCTAATTTATTAGGATAAGCATTATCGTCACTACCAAATGCTGATGCTGAATTAGCTGGATAGTATTCTAATTGTTGAGTAGAAAGTGTTTGTAAACTTGTCGATAAAGACTTAGTTATATTAGTGTCAGTCTCAAATCCTAAAGCATGTCTGAATGCAGGATAAGCCATAGTTCCAGAACCAGTTACTAAAGGTCTTTCTAAATTAATAAAGACTGGGGAAGTAAAATCGTTTATATCTGGATGTGATATATGTACACAGAATTCATTTAGATTACCATTTATGTCAGGTGCTCCAGTTCCAAGATAATTTCCGTTCCAAATATTAGCATTAGCACCAGCTCCTAAAGGAGCTCCTGGTTGCTCAAAAGGCATAAGTATACCATCATTATTTATAGGTAATTGCGATGCACCATCAGTAGTACCTTGAGTACTATTCCATACTAAACCCGTAGGAGGTATAAAATAAAGATTCTCGTCTAATCCCACACTCTTATATCTAGGGTAAACAAATTGTGAATAGGCATTACCACTTTGATATCCTGATGCTTGTATAAATGCTCCCGGTGTAGTAACATCGACATTAGCAGAGTTAATACCAGATAATTGAATTGGAGTTTTTCCGTATTTTCTGTTATCGTTATAATCGCTCTGTCCGCTTATTGTGATAGGTGCTTTAACTCCTTGTCCCCCTGGTATTAAAGAGGAAAGCTCTAAAGGTGTAGCAGCTTCATTTCTTAATTCTAGGTAATAAATCACAGTTGCTATTTTACCTTTATTATTAGGATTTGAAAGATCTATTAATTGATCATAATATCCAGCAAATAAATTAACAGTGCTGCCGGGATTGATTTTATTAGAAGTACCTCCGCTTCTTATATAAACACCCAAAGTGCCTTTCGCTTTAGCTACTAATGCTCTTAATGATTGTAATTCATTATCAATTTGAGTTAACTTCTGAAATAAATCTAATGCTTTTCCTGCTCCATCAAAGAATCCCGATGCAATAGCAGAGGAATTATGAGCATAAAATTTATCACCAGATGTAAATTGTGTAGCTAAATGCTGATCTAAGCCTTTAGCTTGTAAATCCTCTTGTATTTTAACTACAGCCTGATCCATACTGTTTTGTGCTATGAAAGCACCGTTGTCTATTGACACAACCAAATTAGCAGGGAATTCCACTATAGCAGAAGTTGAAAAATCGGATGTCAAAGGATTTGTTGGCCAGCCAGCTTCAGATATAGATTGAACTTGTATTTCTACCTTTTCACCTTTAGTTATAGGAATATCTAACTGATTTATATTTACTGTATTGGCATCGCTTACGTCTTCTATTTTCCAAACATATGTTCCAGTATTAGGATCATATTGTTTCTTCCTTAGATCTGTTGTAAACTGTGTCCAATTTGTAAATTGACCAGTCTTTTCTACTCCATTATTATCTATGTAATCAATCTGAGTTGTACCGTTAGAATTACCTGTTAATGAAAGGTATCTGTATCTCACATTAAATTGAACTATATTCTGTTCTCCTGTTTTAGAATCAACAATTGGTTCGGGTATAGGCCAAAATCCTCTGACTCTATATTTAGGAGCCTCCGTTAATTCAGGTGCTGCAATAGTTAGATTATTAACTTCGGTAATTGTAGTAGCTAATAAATCTGTTCTAATTTGTTTATCTTTGCCTAATGAAGTGATCTTATCGTTTAATTTCTTATATTCAGCAGTAGGTGTTTTCCCTTTAGAAGTTGTAGTTAGTTCAGAAAGTTGTTTTCTTGTCTGATCTATTGCTCTGTCTATTGAACCTATTTCATTTTTTAAAGAGGTTTTAATTTTAATCTTATCTTTAAAATCTACATTTTCTTTAGAATCCGTTATCTGTGAATTCACTTTAACTACCTTAAAGTTTCCAGGGGAAACTATAGGAGCAGAAGGTGTTTGTCCGTAAACTGCAGGAATAACATTCTCCTTAGCAGAAGAAATAAAGATCTTACTAAAATCCGAAACTTGTGAAGAATAGAATTCAGATAATGTCTTAACCCCATCAGATGTGTTTATTTGTAATTCATTAGATAAGAAACAAACACCAGGACTATATTTACTAGATGCAACATTAAAATCACCATCGATAGATTTAATAAAAATAGCTTGTCTTTCATCAAACCCCACATTAACATCTACCATTCTATCCGATAAAACATTAGAATAAATCGTAAGGGAATTATCCCCTATTTTTATTGCTTCAAATCCAAATAATCTTTTTAAAGATACTGTTTGATTAGTGGTATCAATTGATGTTATTTCATATTTAGTTCCTCCAGATGTCATTAAAGTGTCACCTTTTGTTAGTGTTCTAGAATCAGTTGATGTTGCTAAAGTATCAGTATATCTTAATGTGTTTAACTTATACTTTCTAACAGTATTAGTTGATGTGATACCATTTTCTATTACTTGAGTTTCCTCGTCAAATATTCTAAGAACTCCAAAAGATCCAATATATCTTATTGTTCTTAATTCTAATTCATTTATTTGCTCATCAGTAAAATATTGAATACCTTGACTTTTTAATGAATCAATAAAATCTGAATCTATAATATCATTTCTTCCTTTTAAATTAGTATCAAAATATGCTTTTTGCACATCAGTTTGAGTGTTAGCTATAATTCTTTTTACATAAACATTTTCAGAATTTGCTGGGATCTGATTCTCTACATCAATAGAAACATAAAGAAGCGGATTTAAAAATGATTCAAAAAACCAATTATTTCTAGCTTGAAATGTACCAGGTACTTGAAGACTTCCTGGTGATAAAGGATCCTTTAATATGTTAGCTTGATATATTTTGGAAACGGTACCATCAGATTTTCTAATATTTGCTGTAGTGTCTTCTAATCCAGAAAGTGCTAATACATTTTTATCAATTCTATTAATCTCAGATTTTAAAAATCCATAAGAAGGTATTTGAATATTCTCAGAAGTGTTATCGTCCATCAAAAATTCAATTTGAACAGAATCTTTAGATGATGTCGCAACATCATTCAATTTATTTATGATCTCTAAAGAATTCTTTTGAAGCCTTAAAAATTGAGCTATTAAAGAAGAGAATGAATTTTTTGTGTTTGACATTTTATCTTATTTTATTTGGTCCACTTCAAATATTAGATTTTTATCATCTACACAAACAATATCAAAGATAGGTTTGTAAGAAGCATTTTGAAATTGAATATTTATAAATCCTGCAATCACACTAGAATAAGGTACTCCTGAAGGAGTTCCTTTAGGATATTCTCCTAAAGCATCAGTTAAAATAACCAATGAATAAATACCTAAATCTACATCGTCACCTATTACTAATCTTAGAACTTGTCCCTTTTGCCATTTGTTTGTGGTGTCATCTATCTTAATAACAATATCATTATTTGATGTTATAGATAATCCATTATTTTTATGCTTAAGGTAATTAGTGTAAAGTTGAAGTGATACTGTGTTACCAGCAACAGGATTAATAGTAAATAAAGAATTAGTTCCTATATTATAATCTTGCTGAGTAACATCAACTTTTAATATATTAGGTGTTGATCTATCGACAAAAGTACCATCACCATCTTTTAGAAGATCAAGATTATAAGTCATATTTATAGATGTCTGATTCTGTAATATATTTTGTATAGTGTCACTATTTTTTTCAATTAAACTTAGGATATCTTGGGTGTTATCAAAAAGAGCTTGATTTGCTTGTAATGATTTTTCAACTGTATCTAATCTTAATTTTATATCTGTGCTATCGTCTGTATTAATAACAAGATCGGTCAATGCAGTAATTTGATCTTGCATTGCCATTATCTCTAATGTTCTATCATTAAGATTCTTAGCTGCATCCTGTAAAACAGTAGCTGCATCCATAAAGATAGAAAGCGAGAATGAAGAATAATCGTTTATTGCTTGCTCTACTCCTGTGCTTTCCACATCAGTATCAAACTTAAGATTTATTTTGAATCCGTAAGAATTACCATTTAATTTAGTAATAGGATCCGGTTTAAATTTCTTGAAATTAGGAAATTTAGCTGCATTAGTAGAAACGGGTTCAGGGTCATTTAAGAATAAAATACCATAAAGATTTGTTTCAGAATCTGTTGGGTTATTAGGATCGTAAACATCATAATAAACAAGAACTGCATTAAATTCAAAAGAAGTTGTAGTAGGTGTTCCATTCCATTCTTCTATTGTGGAAATACCCACATAATTTTGAATAGCTTTATAAGATGAAGGTTCAAAATCAATTTGTACTCCATCTAGATTACTTCTTTTATAATTTACGCTATATCCAGAAGGTGCATTAGATACATATTTTTCCAATGTATAATTGCTATTGTCAAAGAAACTAGGATCAGTAAAATAAGAATTAGCCTCATCTCTAGGTGAATACCAGTTACTTAAAAATGTACCAGTTGCAGATATTCCAGTGACACCAGGTTCTCCTAAAACATCTTGATCGAATATAGCCAATTTAGGTAATCCGTTAGGACCATATAAACCCGAAGCCGAATCTCTTCCTTGAAGATATTCAGTGTCTAAAGGGTCTGGAGGTAAATGCGTAAATGTTCTATCGGGATAATAATTCTCATCAGCAACAGTTTTAAATAGAACATATGGTGTTCCGCCATCTCCTGTTGGCACATGAATATAAACCTCAGAATAAGCGTTATCCGTATTTTGTACAGAGTTTACCACATCAATGTCACCAATATATTGTACTATTCTTTCATATCTAGGCGTTGGTGTTCCATTACCGGTTAATAAAGTGTCTTCTTCTACCCATCTTTTATCTGAGTATGGAAACCCATTAACTGTTGTGGTTGTAGTCTGATTTAAAGAAGCTACCACCTCATTTGTATTTGCTGATCTGTATCTAACACCACCTAATTCTTTTATCCATTTCCAAAAAATTCTTTCAGAAACGTTTCTTTTTAATTCTGCATTGTAATTAGGATCCGAAATAACAGTGGATTCTAAATTTAAACAATAATTCTGAAATGAAATTTCAGGAGAAGGACTAAGATTATTAGGGTTTGTTAACACGAAATTACCTGAAGCTGAATCAAGAAAAGTTGTATCAATAGCATTAAATTGTAAAGTGTTTTCTTTATATGTCGGAGATCCCATTTCAGGAATCTTCAAAAGAGCATACTTAGAAAAACTAAATTTCTTTAATGAATTATTAAATGTTAATGTGAGATCCTCTGCAGCAGAAGAGAAGGTATAAAATGTACCCCCCTGAACTGCTATAGGTCTTATGTAAGGTGTTTTTGCCATCGATTATTTTTTCTTAATTAGAATGTAAATCCAGGTGTAGAATTAACAACCACCCAAGATCCTTTTTGTATAGCTCCTGATTGATCTATTCTTGGCTCCCACATAATCGTAATAGATGATTTGTAAGCTTCTCCTGGTGTTGCAAAAGAATTTGGAGTATAAGAACCATCACCAGTTGAGAAACCGGTATAATAATAAGGCGCAGGACCAGTAACTCCAGTAGCAATTAAGCCAGCAGTAGTAGCGGTATCAATTAGGGTTACAGTATAACCTGCAGGGATATCAGAAGCAGTTGCTCCAGCGCCTGTTGTAGCGTAA
>Ga0209190_1001806_pt1 | contig 14786 bp, 10 predicted proteins | sample M_140205_XF_Meta_FD_187315 | JGI IMG/M metagenome (GOLD analysis project Ga0209190, IMG submission 187315) | Freshwater microbial communities from Lake Montjoie, Canada to study carbon cycling - M_140205_XF_MetaG (SPAdes) (version 2) | ecosystem: Environmental > Aquatic > Freshwater > Lake... | reverse complement strand
CAGGGAAGGTGATTGTGGTGCTTGTTCAGTATTGGTGGGTGAGTGGGTTAATGGGAAGATGGAATATTCTAATGCTACTAGTTGTCTTATGCCTCTTGCCAATGCAATGGGGAAGCATATTGTAACCATTGAGGGAGTTAATGTAGATGGGCTGAATATTGCCCAACAGGCTTTTGCTGATGAAGGGGCTACGCAATGTGGATTCTGTACGCCGGGCTTTATTGTTTCTCTTACAGGGTATTGTTTAACAGAAGGTGTAAAAAGTCATGCAGGTGCTGTTGATGCTATGAATGGTAATATTTGCCGATGCACAGGTTATAAGTCTATTCAAAGAGCTGCAGGTCGAGTATCTCAATTGCTTGAAAAAAGAAAAGAGGAAGATGCTGTTTCTTATGCGGTTTCAAATAAAATGGTTCCTTCCTATTTTAAAGATATTCCACAGCGTATTAAAAAGGTACACGAATCTATTGCTGACAAAGAAATTGGATATGCTGGTAAAACGAGAATGGGGGGAGGTACAGATATTTTTGTGCAACGCCACGATACTATAGCTTCTGAGGATATTGAATTTTTATATAATAGAAAAGAGCTCAAGTTTATAACAGCTGAAGGCGATCGATGTGTTTTTGGCAGTGCCGTTACTGCTTCTGATATTGCTAATGCCGATATTTTCAAAAAGGCCTTCCCGCATCTTGATAAGTATATTAAATTAATTTCTTCCGTACCTATTCGTAATATGGGTACCATAGCAGGTAATTTTGTAAATGCTTCGCCTATAGGCGACTTTACTATATTTTTTTTAGCGCTCCATCCGACAATAGTTCTTTCTAACGGCAGTACTACAAGGGAAGTGTATCTGAGAAAACTGTATAAAGGCTATAAGCTGCTTGATAAAATGCAGGATGAAATGGTTGAGAAAATATCTGTTGCACTACCAAAGCCAAGTGAGCTTTTTAATTTTGAAAAAGTTTCTAAGCGGACCAATCTTGATATTGCTAGTGTTAATAGCGCTATTCATTTGAAAATGAATAAAGATATTATTGAAGAGGCAGGTTTGTCGGCGGGAGGCGTTGGACCTATTCCTATGTACTTATCGCAATCAAGTAATTTTCTTGCTGGGAAAAAAGTTTCTCCTCAGTTGCTAAAAGAACTTATTGAAATAGCGCAACAAGAAATATCACCTATTAGTGATGCCAGGGGTACTGATACCTATAAAAGACTATTACTTACTCAGTTATTAAAAGCGCATTTCATAACATTATTCCCTGAAATGCCTGAACAGGCGATACTTGAAGCATAATGAAAAATATAGATTCATATACACATACAAGAGGAGAGTCCATTTATCTGGATGACATTCCTTTAGTGCAAGGCACTTTATATGCAGCCGTATTTGGATCGCCGGTAGCGCATGGAAAAATAAAAAACCTTGATCTTTCTGCAGCTCAATCAGCACAAGGTGTGGTAAGGGTATTTACTCATAAAGATATTCCCGGACAAAATCAGATTGGTGGCATCATTCATGATGAAAAACTACTGGCAGAAGATGAGGTGCATTATAATGGCATGCCCGTTGCAATGGTTGTGGCCGAGTCTCAGGAAGCTGCTTATGCTGCAGTAAAAATGATTAAAATAGAAATTGATCCGCTTCCTATTGTTACCGATCCGCGTGAAGCGCAACAACTCGGACTATTAAGTGTTCCTGCGCGTACTTTTAAATTAGGGGAAACTGCTTCAGCTTTTTCTTTTTGCAAATATGTTATTGAGGGGATTGCGGAAACAAATGGTCAGGAGCATCTATATATCGAAACGCAGGGCGCTTATGTGTTGCCTAAAGAAAATGGCCATCTTTTTGTGTATTCTTCTACCCAGGGCCCCACTGCGGTGCAGCGTCACATGTCGCATGTATTGGGCCTGCCCATGCATCAAATAGAAGTGGATGTTACCAGACTTGGTGGTGGTTTCGGTGGAAAAGAAGACCAGGCAACACCTTGGGCAATCTTTTGTGCACTTGCTGCCTTTCATTTAAAGAGACCTGTTAAATATAGTTTGCATCGCATGGAAGATATGCGCATGACGGGTAAAAGAAATCCTTATTCATCTGATTTTAAAATTGGATTGAATGAAGACTTAATGATTGTTGCCTATGAAGCTGATTATTATCAGAATTCAGGTGCAGCTGCAGATCTTTCTCCAGCAATACTAGAACGAACATTGTTTCATAGTAATAATAGTTACTTCATTCCTAATGTTAGAACAACAGCTTATTGCTGTAAAACAAATCTTCCTCCAAATACTGCTTTTAGAGGCTTTGGTGGTCCGCAGGCAATGTTTGTAATTGAAGCGGCTATAGTTAAGGCTGCAGAAATTATTGGGGTGTCACCTGAAGCCATTCAAAAGAAAAATCTACTCAAAACGGGTGATGAGTTTCCTTATGGTCAAAAGGCGCAGAGTGAAGCTGTTCCCTGTTGGGAAAAATCAGAAGATATTTATGAGGTTGAAAAAATAAAAAAAGACATTGCTTTATTTAATGCATCAAACATTTTATTCAAAAAGGGGTATTCTTATATGCCTATTTGTTTTGGCATATCATTTACTAAAACATTGATGAATCAGGCAAGGGCACTGGTACATATTTATACAGACGGAAGCGTAGTTGTAAGTACAGGAGCGGTAGAAATGGGCCAGGGGGTGAATACAAAGATGCTTCAGGTTGCAGCGGCTGTCTTTTCTATTGATTCCTCAAGATTAAAAATAAACTCCACTAATACTTATAGAATCGCTAATACTTCTCCTTCGGCGGCAAGTGCTACTGCTGATCTTAACGGTATGGCTGTTAAAATTGCATGCGAAACAATTCTCGAACGTCTTAAGGAGTTTGTGGCAAATGATTTTAAATGTAATGCTGCTGATGTAAGCATTGAAAAAGAAAATGTAATTGTAAGAGGGGAGAAGGTAATGCCTTGGAATGAACTTATCACAAAGTGTTATGTAAATCGTGTCAGTTTAAGTGAGCATGCGCATTATGCAACACCGGAAATTCATTTTGATGGGGTTAAAGAAAAAGGCCATCCCTTTGCCTATCATGTTTATGGTACAGCTATTACAATCGCTACTGTTGATTGCATTCGCGGCACTTACGAAATTGATGCAGTAAAATTGGTGCACGATTTTGGCAGCAGCATGAATCCTATTGTTGACAAGGGCCAGATTGAGGGTGGACTTGTTCAGGGTATTGGCTGGATGACAATGGAAGAAATTATATATGATAAAGAAGGAAAATTGCGAAGCGGTGCCTTGTCTACATATAAAGTACCCGATATCTATTCAGTGCCAAAAGATATTTCTCTGCATTTTCTTGAAACCAATAATGATAACCTTGCCATCTTTCGTTCAAAGGCAGTAGGAGAGCCGCCGCTTATGTACGGTATAGGTACTTACTTTGCATTAAGAAATGCAGTAAAGGCATTTAACCCTGAAAGTACAATAGGTTTTTCAGCTCCTATGACACCTGAAAAGGTGCTAATGGGATTATACGATCGAAACAATGTCTCAAACAAAAATATATAGCAACAGGTGTTGGGTTAATAACTGTCTTCAGCCTGCGACCGTGTTAATTCAAAACGGAATAATCCAGTCGGTTGAATTAAATAAGCAACCTGATGCGGAAGATTATGGAGATTTGGTAATGATGCCGGGAGTTATTGATGCGCATGTGCATATCAATCAGCCAGGGCGCACTGAATGGGAAGGTTTTGCAACAGCTACCAAAGCTGCTGCTGCTGGAGGAATTACTATGCTTGCAGATATGCCCTTAAACTCTAGCCCTGTTACAACTTCAGTAAGTGCACTCCAGGATAAAATAAAAGCATCTAAAGGGTTGCTTTCTGTTAATATTGGTTTTTATGGAGGAATAGTACCAGGTAATAATGATCAAATTATTCCTTTAGCAGAAGCTGGGGTAATCGGATTCAAATGTTTTCTTATTCATTCAGGTATTGATGAATTTCCAAATGTAACTGAACAGGATTTGGAACAAGCTATGCCACTGATTGCTAAAACCGGACTTCCTTTATTAGTTCATTGCGAAATTGAAGGCATCGCTCCTTTAATAAAAGATTCTACAAGTTATAAAAGTTACCTCGCTAGTAGGCCAGGCTCTTGGGAGATAGATGCTGTTGAGATGATGATACAGCTTTGCCGAAAATATAAATGTAGAGTACATATTGTACATGTTTCTTATGCCGGTACTCTTGATATTATTAAAATGGCAAAGGCTGAAGGGTTGCCTATAACAGCCGAAACTTGCCCTCATTATATTTTCTTTAATGCCGAAGAAATTCCTGATGCCAACACCTTATATAAATGTGCTCCACCCATCAGAGATAAAAAAAATAACAATTTACTAAAACAGGCATTCAAAGAAGGTACGCTTGATTTTATTGCTTCTGATCATTCTCCTGCGCCTCCTGATATCAAAGAAATTAATTCAGGTAATTTGCAAAAAGCATGGGGTGGAATTGCAGGATTGCAGTTTCTTTTGTCTTCTTCATGGTCTGCATTAAAAGAAGAGCTTTCGATTGAGCAGTTTATACCCCTTCTTACTTCTCGTCCGGCCTCATTTCTTTCTTTGAAAGACCAGGGCGCTATAAAGCCGGGTTATACTGCGAATTTGGTGCTTTGGAATCCTGAAAAGGAATTTCTGATAGATTCCTTAAAAGTATATCACCGTTATCCTATCAGTCCTTATGTTGGAGCCTATTTATTTGGCGAGGTTGCTGTTACCTTTTTGAATGGTAATAAGGTGTTTAATAATGAGGTTTTTTCCTTAGGTGTTGGTAAGGCTTTATAATGTGCCAGACTTCTCTAGTTCACTTAGGTTAAGTATATTTGAAGAATCACAAAAAGTATAAAAAAGATGGTTTCTGAGGTAAAGGAAATTATAAAACAAGTGCCTGATTTTACGCGCCTTATAGACCTTGCTGCGGAGCGACTTGGTGGAAAAGTTTTATTTGCTACTGATGATTTTTTTGCTGAAAAAGAAAATATAATAAAATCGGGAAGAGGGATCTTTATAACAGATAAATACACTGATCATGGGAAATGGATGGATGGATGGGAAAGCAGAAGGAAAAGAGTGCCTGGGCATGATTGGTGCGTAGTTAAACTTGCAATGCCTGGAACGATAAAAGGTTTTGATATTGATACGAATTTTTTCTTGGGCAATCATCCGCCTCATGCTTCTGTAGAGGCTGTTCTTATTAATGACGATGCTGGTATTGAAGATTGGGAAAAAATTTCTTGGAAAGAAATACTTTCAAAATCACCTTTAGATCCCGGCAGTAGAAATTTTCATGAATCTAATTCTGATCAAATAGTATCTCATATTCGTTTACATATATATCCTGATGGAGGGGTTGCCAGATTTAGAGTTTATGGCGAAGTGCATAAGGATTGGTCCAGGGTTGGAGAAGAGGAGATTTTTGATCTTTTGGCTGCTAAAAATGGCGGTATTGCAGTTGCGTGCAACGATATGTTTTTTAGTTCTATGAATAATCTTCTTATGCCAGGTCGTGGCATAAATATGGGTGATGGATGGGAAACAAAAAGAAACCGTACTCCTGGCAATCGTGATTGGGTGATTCTGCAACTGGCCACTCCAGGAATTATCGAAAAAGTTGTGGTAGATACTTGTCATTTTAAAGGTAATTATCCTGACCGCTGTTCTATAGAAGGCTGTATAGCAGATGCAGGTCAGGATATCACATCTGATGCTATTAAGTGGGAAGCAATTTTACCTGAATCTAAATTGCAGGCTGATAATGAGCATGAATTTTTTAATGAGATAATCAATAGAGGTCCTTTTTCATTTATTAGGATGAATATTTTTCCTGATGGAGGGATTAGTCGTTTAAGATTATTTGGAAAGAAAAAGAGTTGATATGGCTGGAATATTTCTTTTTATATTTCTGACAATTTTATTAGTGGCCTTTATTGTCCTCACTTATTATCTGCGTTCAACAGAGAAGGTATCAGATGATGAGGAGGGGTTGAATACTGGAAATCTAAGTAATCGTTTTGAGCTCACCCGTTCTTATTTATATGCATCTATTGTATTAGTTAGTATTGGCTTGCTGGTATCAGTTTATGTTATGGTAAAAGGTACGCCCTGGGAAGGCCACCTTATGGAGTGGATTAATCTAATTGTAAGATTAATGCATATCACCTTTGGGATAGCTTGGATAGGTGCTTCCTTTTATTTTGTTTTTCTAGAAAATGCATTGAATAGAACTGAGGGCGTTCGCGATGAATTGGCTGGTAACCTTTGGGCTATTCATGGTGGCGGATTCTATTATCTTGAAAAATACAAAGTGGCTCCAGCTGTTATTCCAAAGCATCTTCATTGGTTCAAATATGAAGCCTACTTCACATGGATTTCGGGATTTTGTATGCTGTTTATAGTATACTATTTCAATTCGTCAGCCATGCTTATTGATAAGAATATACTTGATATTTCGCCCCTTACAGGAATATCAATAGGTATTGGTTCTTTTATTCTTGCTTGGGTGATTTATGATAGAATGTGTAGAAGTAAATTGGCAAATAATAATCTTCTTTTTTCAATAATCGGGTTGATAGTCCTCATTGCCTTTGCTTATGGTTATAGCTTAGTGTTCAGTGGAAGGGCTGCCTATATTCATTTTGGGGCAATGATTGGCAGTATCATGGTGGCCAATGTATTCTTTGTCATTATCCCTTCTCAGAAGGCTATGGTTAAGGCCGCAAAGGAAGGTAAGTATCTTGATCCTGAGCTAGGCAAACATGCTGGATTGCGTTCTTTACACAATAATTACTTTACACTGCCTGTATTGTTTACTATGATTAGCAACCATTTCCCAAGTACTTTCGGAAATGAACACGCTTGGCTCATTCTTGCTATTTTTTCATTAGGGGCAGCCGGAGTGAAGCATTATTTGAATTTACGTGAGAAAGGAAATTATTCGGCTTGGGTAATGCCCGTATCAGCCTTAATACTTTTGAGTGCGGTATTTATGTCGGCGCCTCCAAAAAATCCCAATGCCTGCAAAAGTGAAGTGAGTTCTGCAGAAGTGATGGCCATTGTAAAAACCAGGTGTACCCAATGTCACGGAGTAAAACCTACTGATGATGTTTATACTGCGCCTCCTAATGGGGTTAGGTATGATAATATTTCTGATATAGTGAAATTGAAAGATAAAATAATGCAGCGTGCTGTAATTATTAAAACCATGCCCCCTAATAACAAGACCGGCATTACAGATAATGAACGTGATATGATTCGATGCTGGATAGAGCAAGGGGCAAAACCATAAACTATGACATTAGCAGAATTTAATTTATTGCAAAAAGAAAAGGCTGAAGTATTACTTACTACTTGTTGTGGAAGCAGTAATTGGGTAAAGCAAATGCTTGGTTTCATGCCTTTCAAGGATGAAAACCAACTTGCCAAAACTGCTGAAGAAATTTGGTATAATAAGTGTGATCAAGCAGACTGGAAGGAATCTTTTCTGCATCATCCCAAGATTGGCGATGTAAAATTATTGACTGAAAAATTTGCTTCCACTTCTCATATGGCTGGTAAAGAACAATCGGGCCTCAGTGCTGCCACTGAGAATGTGATACTTGAATTGGCTAAGGGAAATATTGATTATGAAAACAAACATGGTTTTATTTTCATTGTTTCTGCAACAGGTAAATCTGCGGATGAAATGCTACAGTTATTGCAGTCTCGAATTTCTAATACTACCCTTGATGAATCTAGAATTGCAATGGGAGAGCAGCATAGAATTACCTTATTGCGTTTGCAAAAAAATATATCAGCAGATTGGACTGTTCTGAGGCCTGGACATATTACTACGCATGTACTGGATACTGCTATTGGTAAACCTGGAAAAGGAATTGTCATTAGTTTACATGCAGCGAATGAAACAAATTCTTGTATTGCTTCAGGGATAACAAATGCTGATGGGAGAATTCCTGATTTGCTGCCGCCCTCTAGGACGCTTTCTCCAGGCTATTATAAGATGATTTTTCAATGCGGTAAATATTTTAAGGCCCAGCAATTGAAAGCATTCTATCCGGTTGTAGAAATTGTGTTTGAGGTTTTTGATAACACTCATTATCATATTCCCTTGTTGATTAGTCCTTTTGGATATTCTACATATAGGGGCAGTTAATAACAGAAAAATAATCAAATGAATTCCAGTATTTCTCAAGGGCAAAAAGAAAAATTATTCGGTAAGCTGAAAGAAGCAAATCTTGCCTTTCAAAAAATTTATCCTGGCGATAGAGATGATCGCCAGCCTGTGCATACCGTTTATGGGGGAGCGAATCTTTTTAAATCAGATGCCGCAAAGCATCTCGGCGATAGGGCGCTTGATACATTTAATACCTATGCTTCTGATTTTGTTACATTCGGAAAAATATTTGGACTTAATGGAGCTGATCAGTTAGGAGAATCAAAAGATGCTTCATTAATAGCAACCGAATATCTTTCTCTAGATGAAACTGGGAAACGAAAACATCCTGCACGTTTGTCTTATGAGGTATTTCATAAAGTAATTAAAAAGCTGCAAACTGAAGCAATTGAGGATTTTCGAATTGATTTTGAAGATGGATATGGTAACCGTAGTAATGAGGAAGAAGACGAAACTGCTGTAACTACAGCTCTTGAAGTAGCTAAGGGAATGACTGCCGGAAGCCTGCCGCCATTCATTGGTATCAGGATAAAGCCATTCACTGAGGAGATGAAAGAAAGAGGTTTGCGTACTCTTGATATTTTTGTTACAACTTTAGTGAAACAAACAAAGGGCAAGCTGCCTAATAATTTTGTGGTGATGCTGCCTAAGGTTACCATACCAGAACAGGTGAGTACTTTAGTAGAATTCTTTGATATCATTGAGCAGGAACTTGGGTTAACCCCAGGAGTACTCAAAATAGAAATAATGGTAGAAACCACCCAGTCTATTATGGATGATTCGGGGATTAATCCTTTATTAAGATTTATTCGAGCAAGTAAAGGGAGATGTATTGCTACTCATTTTGGCACTTATGATTACACAGCTTCCTGCAATATTACAGCGCGCTATCAGGAAATGGATCATCCTGTTTGCGATTTTGCTCATCACATGACAAAAGTAGCACTTGCTCATACGGGCATTTGGTTGTCAGATGGTGCTACCAATACAATGCCTATTGGTCATCACAGAGGTGATAACTTAACCGAACAGCAACTAAAAGAAAATAATGATACTGTTCATCACTCATGGAAGAAGGGTTATGATCATATTCGTCATTCTTTATGGAATGGCTATTATCAGGGATGGGATTTAAATCCTGCCCAGTTACCTATGCGATATGCAGCTGTTTTTGCCTTCTTTCTGGAAAGCTATGATGGTGCATTAGAGAGGCTAAAGACTTTTGTTGAAAAAGCTGCTCGTGCTACGCTCATAGGCGATGTATTTGATGATGCAGCCACCGGTCAAGGGTTATTGAACTATTTTTTGAGGGCTGTCAATAGCGGCGCTATTTCTGTAGAGGATGTTTTGGCCACTGGTCTTACGCTTGATGAAATCCGAGGTCGTTCATTTAAGAAGATTCTTGAAAATCGAAGGAAATAAGTAAGTAATTTCTTTCATTTTAAATTATGATCTCTACAAATACTTCATCTTATCATCAGCAATTCGTTTGGGAATTTATCCTGAATAAGTTAGAGAATAATATACCAGTAATATTGATGTATGTATTGGAGAGCCATGGTAGTTCGCCCGGCAGACAGGGATTTAAAATGGCAGTGGCTGCTGATAATGAATTTATAGGAACCATTGGTGGTGGCATCATGGAACACAAGTTTGTAGAGATGGCCAAAGTTTATTTTGTATCAGACTCGGTAAAAGAAAGGGTATTTCGTCAAGTACACGACAAGTCATCTGATCGTCAAAGCGGAATGATATGCTCTGGAGAGCAAACTATTTTTTTATATCCAGTGAAGTTGACTGATCGTAGTCATATAAAAAGCATAGCTGAGTCTCTTTCTCAAAATATAAATGCCAGTATTATCCTCAATCCCGGAGGTATTTTTTTTAGCACTACAATTCCTAAACAAAATTTTGTATTTGATAATTCAGGTAAAGATTTTGTGCTAACTGAAAAAACAGGGTACAAAAATATTATTCATATTATTGGAGGAGGTCATTGCTCTTTAGCCTTGTGTCGTATTTTAAATGACTTAGATTTTTATATAAATATTTATGATAATAGGAGAGGCCTTGTTACTATGAAACAAAATATCTATGCGCATAATATCATGCTGTTAGAAGACTATGCTGATTTAAAGGATATTGTTTTGGGAGGAGCTAATGAATATGTTGTATTAATGACTTTTGGTTATCGCACTGATGATGCGGCTTTTAGGGCTTTATGGGGAAAGCCATTCAAGTATATTGGGATGCTAGGCAGTCAAAAGAAGATAGAAAAACTTAAAAAGGATTATCTGAGTGAAAATATGGATGAAAAGTATCTCAATAATTTATTTGCACCTGTAGGGATGTCTATTAATAGTGAAACAACAGCTGAGATTGCAGTTAGTATTGCTGCTCAAATTATTGCTGTAAAAAATGCACGTTAATAAAGCGTTTTGTCGCTCTTGTTTTTCCATTCTTTAAAAACCTTCAAGGCCTCTTCTCTGCACAATGGAGTTATAGGTATTTTTCTTTCTTCATTATTTTTTCCGATTTCTTCATAAATCATAGAGTCGTCAAAGTTGATATCAGCAGCATCTTTTCTGGTATTGCCAAAGAAAATCTTCTTGGGTCGCGCCCAATAGATAGCTCCCAGGCACATGGGGCAGGGTTCGCAGGAAGTATATACTTCGCAATCTTCTAATTGAAAGGATTTAAGATGCTGGCAGGCATCTCTGATAGCTACCACTTCCGCATGGGCAGTAGGGTCATTAGTAGATGTTACTCGGTTATTGCCGCGCCCTACTATAGTGTCACCTTTTACAATAATGCAACCAAAAGGCCCGCCTTCATTGTTATCTAGTGCTTTTCTCGACATTGAAATAGCCTCCATCATAAATTTCTCCTCCCTTGTCATAGTAAATAATTTCATTGTAAATATACAGCATGGAAGGCTATTATTTTTTCATAAACTTCAATACTAGTCAGATTTAAATTGGCGACAGTAATTAAATAGTTTCTACTGAAGAAGTAAGTTGTGCCATCTCTTTTTAGGAGTTTAGTTGCTTGCCACTTACAATATCTAAATAATACAAATTAAATGAACTGCTGTATCAATATTTTATTATTCAAAATGCTTCAATTATTATTTCCTTTTTTATCCGACAAATCTTAATTTTGGATATATTATGGGAATTTTTAATCAAATAGCCGAATATCTATACTTAAAGAAAAGAGATCCAAATCTTCCAAGAAGTCAGTGGATGAAGTATATGCATGGCATCAATCGGATATCTATACTCTTATTTCTTTTGGGACTAGTAATTATTATTGTAAAGTTATTATTGCGTCGATAATAGAAATTTGTGGATAATACCTGCGGCCTTTGCAGAAGCTGGAACTTCTTCACTTAGTATATCTTGAAGATGGCTGTAATCCTTAAGCACTTGCGCTCTTTTATTTCCATTTGGCAACACAGCGGCTAATTCACTCACGATATTTTTTTCATTTAATTCATCCTGTATTAGTTCTTTCACCACTTCCTTATTCATGATCAGGTTTGCTAGTCCTATGAATTTTATATTGACAAGTTTTTTTGCAATAGCATAGGAGATAGGATTGCCTTTATAGCAAATCACCTGAGGAACAAAAAAGAGTGCCGTTTCTAATGTAGCAGTACCGCTGGTTACAAGAGCTGCTGTGGCTATAGATAATAATTCATAAGATTTATTGTTGACAGAAACTGCCTCTGGGTAGTTCTTTAGTGCGTCTTCATAAAAACTATTTTCGGCTCCGGGTGCTTTGGCTACCACAAATTGATAGTCGGGGAAGTGTTTAACAGCTTTTAGCATTAATGGTAATTTTGCAAGAATTTCCTGTTTTCGGCTTCCGGGAAGTAAAGCTATTATAGGTTTTTCTGTAGCTGAAAAATCTCCAGTTTTGCTATGATGATTTATTTTTTTAAAATCTTCTACCATTTGAACTAGGGGATGGCCCACATACTCCACCTCGTAATTCCATTTTTTATAAAATTCTTTCTCAAAAGGCAGGATAACAATCATTTTATCAACGAATCTCTTTATTCCTTTCACTCTTCCTTCTTTCCATGCCCAAATCTGAGGCGAAATATAGTATATGGTTTTGAATCCCTGCTTTTTTGCCCATTTAGCAATACGTAAATTGAACCCAGGGTAATCAATTAAAATGACCACATCAGGCTTTACAGATAGGATGTCCTTTTTACAGAAACTTATATTTTTTAAGATAGCAGGAAGATTTTTAATTACTTCCCAGAACCCCATAAAGGCTAGGGCACGATAGTTTTTTACGACTTTACCACCTGCTTGTTCCATGTTTTCCCCGCCCCAGCATAATACTTTTCCTTGAGGATCAAGCTTAAGGAGTTCCTTAATTAGATTCCCTCCGTGAAGATCTCCGCTTGCTTCACCTGCAATTATATAGTAGGTCATTGGCTTCATTTCAGCCTTGAAATTAAGGCAACATTTTCGCATGTAATAAATTTTGTGGATTTTATCATCAAATCCATATTTATGAATGCGAATGATTGAGTATCTTGTAATTACATCTACTTCCCTTTAACAGGCAATTTTAATATGCTTTCTTTCAGATCCTTCATCTTATTTTTCTGCATAATAATGATCTTGATATCATGTAGGGATTGTACGTCCCATCTTCCTGAGGAAAAGAATATTATTGAGGATTCGTCTAAAATGAATAGTGCTATTTCGGTTGATATTGAGACTAGATTGCGCTTTGCCGAGAAAAATAATGGAAAAATTGAGGATACACTTTCGCTCTCTTGCCTTGAGGCTGTTGTTGCTTTTTATAAATCAAATGATTTTGTGCCTGTATGGAGCGATTCAATGAAATGGAAGCCATTATCGGATTCATTTTTGAATTATATAGGGAAAGGACTTGAAGAGGGGCTTTTTCCTGCTGATTATAAATATAAAACCATTTTTTTGCTGCATTCCTTACTTAAAGATTCTCTAAGAAGAAAAGATGTCGCATTATGGTCTGTTGCGGAATTACTTTATACAGATGCTTTTATGCTAATTGCCCGTGATTTATCACAAGGGCGTTTGCAGCCAGATAGTCTCTCATGGCATCATAACGATCAAAAAATTAAGGAATTCTTTATTCCCATGTTTACAATGCTTACTTCAACAAGTAAATTCAGACAGACCATAGATTCTTTACAGCCTGTATTACAGCCTTATCTTGACCTTAAAAGTAGATTAAGGGAGTTTCTTGACAGTATGGATAGAACTCAGTACACCTATCTTAGCTACCCGTATAAACAAAATGACGAAAAGGACTCTATTCAATTTTTAAATAAGTTAAGAAAACGATTGGTGGAATCAGGAGTTAAAGATTCATTTTCTATTTTGCCTGATTCATTAGGAATGGTAAGTCTTGTAAAGCAATATCAGATAAAAAGAAATCTTAATGCTGATGGCAAAATTGGAGTAGATCTTATTGATAAGCTAAATAACAGTGATCTTGAAAAATATAAGAGACTTGTAATTACCCTTGATCGTTACAAAGAGCTGCCTCGTACCATGCCAGAAAAATATATTTGGGTAAATCTACCGCAATATTTTCTCAGTATGTGGGATAAGGATTCATTGGTTATGAGTTCAAAAATTATTTGTGGGAAGCCCAGTACTCAAACCCCAACACTTTCTAGTGCCATTAGCGAAATAGTATTATTGCCTACCTGGACGGTGCCTGAAAGCATTATAAAAAAAGAAATGTTGCCTGGTCTTAAAAGGAATTCAAATTATCTTTCTAAAAAAGGGTTGTATCTGCTTGATAGCAAGGGGCAGCGTGTAAGGGCTGATTCAATTAATTGGAAAAAATATTCTAAAGGTATTCCTTACAGGGTACAGCAGGGCAGTGGGGATGCCAATGCGTTGGGCGTTATCAAATTCAATTTCAGTAATCCTTATGCAGTGTACTTGCACGACACTAACCAGCGTTATCTTTTTAAAAATTCAAAAAGAGCCCTCAGTCATGGTTGTGTGAGAGTTCAGGAATGGCATGAGCTAGCAAGGCAGATTTTGCGATACGATAGTTTGTTAAGAAATCCTGCTGATACACTATTGTTTCGTCCCGATTCAGTTAGTTCATTTATTTCAAGACTTAAGGCAAATAATACTAGAAAAATAGTAGCCCTTAAAAATTATTTCCCTTTGTATATTTGTTATTATAGCTGCATATACGAAAATGGAGAATTGCATATTCTTGACGATGTTTATAAGCTCGACAAGATGTTGCGTGATAAATATTTTGCTTCTAAGACGATACTGCCCTTTTTATAACTTAATTTATGAAATTTATTTTTTGCCTTTTTATAGCCTTCCTTTTTTGGTCATATAGTGATTCATTTGCTCAAGGGAAAGACAGTACAGCTAATAAGGGCCGTGAATTATTTGGAGTAGCAAGCTATTACGGCAAGGGCTTTAATGGCAAGCAAACAGCAAGTGGCGAGATCTTTCATGAGAATGGAATGACAGCTGCCTGCAATGTTTTACCTCTGGGTAC
>Ga0209190_1001799_pt1 | contig 14818 bp, 14 predicted proteins | sample M_140205_XF_Meta_FD_187315 | JGI IMG/M metagenome (GOLD analysis project Ga0209190, IMG submission 187315) | Freshwater microbial communities from Lake Montjoie, Canada to study carbon cycling - M_140205_XF_MetaG (SPAdes) (version 2) | ecosystem: Environmental > Aquatic > Freshwater > Lake... | reverse complement strand
GCCGTGGTGGCCGACGAGATCCGCACGTTGGCAGTGGAAAGTGCACAAGCCGCCAAACGTATCGCCACCACTGTGCAGCGTGTGCGCGATGATATCGGCGCGGCGGTGTTGTCGATGGACACGACCGCTGGTGAAGTGGCCGACGCCGGTCACATTGCGCATGATGCGACGCAGGCGCTCTCCGCGCTCGTGAGCGGAATTGCACGACTCTCCCATCAAAGCGACGACGTGGCGGCACGAGCCCACACACAAGCGCAGCTCTCGGCCGGTGTGGCGGATGCCTTCGAGTCACTCGAGAGCGCTGCCGAACGCGCTGCACGCGGTGCGCGTACAGCGGCCGACGCGTCGATCACGCAGCGTACCAGTATCGAAGAGCTGTCACAGAGCGCGGTGCAGTTATTGCAGACCGCGGCGCGTATGCGCGCACTAGCGTTGCGTCACACGATCGAGTTCGCCGCTACGATGCGCCCCGCGGAATTTGCGCCGGTGGCCGCCACTCCGCCGACGGACTCACGCCCGCGGACTCAGACCCCGACGTCGCCACCAACACCGGCCGCGAAATCCATGGTGGCGTAACCTCGATGGGCACGAACGCGATGAGTTGTTGCTGATATGGTAGAATAAGTCGCTGCCGCATGTGATTGAGCATCGCCTCGCCGCTGTAATCCGTGCGGAACTTGGCGGCGCCACATTGTAATGAATGCATCACATGCCGCGAGAAACTTTGCGGTGACGAGTATTCGAGCAAAAAAGCGACCTGCGTGAGACTGTAGCCTGGGTTCTCGAGCAGTCGTGCCGCGCGTACCAGCCGCGCGGTGGCAAGATACTTCTTCGGTGCGGGAATGCCGGCACGAAAAAAGCGACTCATGAAGGTGGTGGGCACCACACCCAACCGTCGTGCCAGTTGGCGTACCGTCGTAAGTGAGCGCGGCGCGAGAAACAGTTCGTCAAAGAAGCGCAGACAGTCGTCATTGGCGCCAGGCAGATCGGCGCGAATGCGGCGAATGGCCTCCGCCTCGATTGTGGCCGTGACTTCGCGATGCACGAACTGTCGCAGGTCGCGCCATCCAGCCGGGTCGCGCGCGTCCACCAGCGTTTGCACTCCTTGCTGCCCCAACGCGAGCAATGACTGCGTGGTGCGTGCTTCGTTGCCCGTGAGCAATGCCACCGCCGCCACGCGCGGAAACTCGCGCACCATGCGCGCCACCTGGGTGGCGTGATGCTGCTGATAGCGGGACACCGACACGAGGATTGCCGACACCGGCTGTGTACGGAGATCGCGCAGCATATCGTCGAGGCTTTCGCGATGCACGGTCGTGTAGCTCCCCTGCCCCAGCGCATCGACCCGTTGCCGCTCTGCTGGCGTGAGAAAGGTGACGATGGACTGTGATGGGGCGGCGGCGGTGGCTGCCGCGGACGTCGACTTCACCGGCGTGATCGGATAAACCGTGGTAAGAGCCAGCGATGCCAACGACGACCTCAACGGAGCTGTCATACGCGCCTCACTCAATAGAGTGTTCGTGCTCGGGGCCGGCACTGCGAGCGCAGCGGGCCGATCACGACGACAGGTTATGGTGGTGTCGTCATCATGCCGTCACTGTGTGGCGATAGGATGTAGTCGATGGCGGTATAACCGCCTCATGATACGTGATCGCGATACGAGCAGGTCCGCGGGCCGGTTATATTCCGCTCACTCATGGATTGGTCGCCGGCCGGATGGTCGCGATGTCTGGGCGCAAGTTCAGGCACCGAGGAAAGTCCGGGCTCCACAGGGTAGACTGCCAGGTAACGCCTGGGCGCATGCGGCGTGAGCTTCGTGCGACGGACAGTGCAACAGAAAGCAAACCGCCGTCTCATCGGGCAACTGATGTAACGGTAAGGGTGAAAGGGTGGGGTAAGAGCCCACCGCGCCTTCGGTAACGAAGGTGGCTCGGTAAACCCCAGTCGGAGCAAGGCCAAATAAGCGGCGAGAGATGATCCGTCTCGCAAGGGCGTCGCAAGACGTCGAGCCGCGGGTAGGCTGCTGGAGCGTGTGGGTGACTGCACGCCGAGAGGAATGACCGTCCGGTGTTGGTGTGCGCTTGCGTATGTCAGCACTGACAGAACCCGGCTTATAGGCCGGCGACTTTCCATGAGATCTCGGGACCCCAGTGAAATATCTTCTACGTTCGGCGGTGTGGTGCGTGACCAGCCAGATACTGATGCTGGCCTGCGCGCCAGCGGGGCCGGCTCCATTGCCAGCACCCACGCCGAGTTCGGTGGTCGTCGTACCCGCGCCACCGGCGCCAGTCGCGAGCAATCGTGTGCTGCTGCCGAGAACTCAGGCCCGCACCTCCTGGATCATCTCCGCCGTTACGCGTCTTACGGTCAGCGGGACCCCGATGCCGGCAGGTGTGTCGAATCAACAACGCATCGACACGCGGGCATTGGTCTCGATGTCATTCGATCGAACGGCCATCGGCGCCCTGCGCGGATCGGGACAGGTGGATTCGTTCACCGTACGCAGCAGTATTGCGGAAAGCCCAACAGCACTTGGCGCGACGGCCACGACCCCGGTACGACCCACATCATTGTTATTGATCGATGCGCTGAGCGATAGCACGACACTGCGTGTGGTCAGCCGTCCGCCATTGGCGAACGAATGCGACCGGCCTGAAGTGAGTGCCATGCAGTTGGCTCGTGAACTGCTGGTACGGATTCCCGACGGCGTCGTGGAGGGAAGTCAGTGGCGTGACAGCACGGTCACATTGGTCTGTCGCAACGGCGTGCCGCTCACGGTTTATACGACCACGCGCTCTACGTTGACCAAGTTTTCTCGCGAAACGTTGGTCGTGACTCGAGATCTCCGTACCACACTTGAAGGAAAAGGCGGCACCGCGTTCCGGGCCTTCGAAGTCGTCGGGACAGGGTCAGGTTCGCACCGCGTCGAGATCGCCGCGCTCACCGGTATCCTGGAGAAGCTGCAGGGAACGAGTACACTCTCCCTGCAGCTGGTAGAACGCATTCCGCCCGGAACTCCGCGCTCGCAGCAGGTGCTGCAAAAAGTGGAGATCCGGGCGGAACGTGTGCGCTGAGCAGCTGTTGCTGCGTTCACCTTAGTCCATCAGGCGCAGTGGCATGACGAGGCAGAGATATTTCGCCGGATCATCCCAGCCTTCGGGCTCGATCGTGGCCGCGCGCTCTGGCGCCTTGAAAGTCAGGCGCACCTGCTCGGTGGGCATATAGCGCAGGATCTCCAGTAGATACGTGGCGTTGAAGCCAATATCGAGCTGATCGCCGTTGTAGTTCACCGGCAGTTCATCGGAGGCCTCACCCAGGTCGGGCGTGGTCACACTGAACTTCAACATGCCGGTATTGAACGACATTTTAATGCGATGTGTCTGATCGGACGCGATGACACTCATGCGCTTGAGCGCACTGGTGAGCGCTGCCTTATCGCACAGACAAAAGCGATCGTTGTCCTTTGGAATGACCTGTTCATAGTTCGGATACGGGCCTTCGACCAGACGCGTAAACACCGACGTGAACGGCGAACGGAAACCGAGATGGTTTTCACCACGCGCGATTTCGAGTTCTTCCTCAGCCGGGAAAAGCCGCTTGATCTGCTCGAGTGCTTTGGGCGGCACAATCAGATCACCCGGTGGGGCGCTGCTCGATTCCACCGGCACTTCCATCTTCGAGAGGCGGTGGCCGTTGGTAGCCACCATGCGCATCCGATCTTCGCGTAGCTCCCAGAGTACACCATTGAGAATGGGTCGTGACTCTTCGGTGCTCACGGCGAATGCCACATGCGAGATGAGCTTTTGCAGTTCGCCCGACTTCACGCGCCACGAATCATTGAAGCGCACGGTGGGGAACGTCGGAAACTCATCGCGCGGTAATCCAAGCAGCTTGAACTTGGATCGTCCGCATTCGATGGTGACACGCTGTTCGCCGCTGGCCGAAATCTTGACGGGAGACGGCGGCAGTTCGCGCGCGATCTCACTCAATTTCTTGGCGGGAATCGTGATCGCTCCTGGCGTTTCGACATCGGCACTGACTTCAGTACTGACGGCGATATCGAGGTCGGTCGCGGAGAAACGAATCCCGCGCTCGGTGGTTTCGACGAGCAGGTTCGACAGGACCGGCAAAGTGGTCTTGGCCGGTACGGCGGTGGTTACCGCCGCGAGTCCTTCTTGAAGTTTCTCGCGCGAGATCGTGAAGCGCATGCCCGTTGTGTGGAAGGACTGCTGTTAAAAGAAGTTTTAGAGATAAAACTGGTAGTAGCAGCAGGGCGTGTGGGCTTGTCTACAAACGCCGCAAGCTAGCTCTGTTCAAGCACTTCCGCCATGCCGAGTCATGTGCATTCCATGTCGAGTGGTGCTTTTTCTCCGCATTGCTGCACATCGGGGCCCGCGGATACGGGGAAAGATGCGCGGAGATGTGGATGATTGGGGAGTCAGGTCCCCAGTTGTCCAGTCGATCGGAGCGTTTCCAACATGCCTCGGACCTTCAATACCCGGTCGGCAAAACCCGGTTCTCCACCCATATCCTCGGCCACCCGGTCGAGGGAATGGATCACTGTGGAGTGGTCGCGTCCACCGAAGGCGTTGCCGATTTCGACCAGTTGGAGGGCCAGCAGCTCCCGACAGAGGTACATGGAGACCTGCCGTGGGGTGGTGAGCTGTTTGGTGCGGGTTTTGGAGCGCAGCCCATCTGGGGTAACACCCCACTCGCGGGAGACCACCTGTTGAATGGTGGCCACCGTGATCGTGGTCGGCGGGATGTCGGGGAAATCGGACGTCGTGGCGTTCTTGAGCTTGTCGCGAAGCGCTTCGCGGGCGAGCTCGATGGAGATTTCGCGGTGCTTGAGCGAGGCGTATGCCAGGAGCTTGATGATCGACCCTTCCAGCTCGCGCACCGACGATTTTACATGTTGGGCGATGAACTCGATGACCTCGTCCGGAATGGTGAGCTCGAGGTGGTCGAGGCTCGCCTTTTTCCGGAGGATCGCGATCCGGTGTTCGAGATCTGGGGCATCGACGTTGGCCACCATGCCCCATTCGAAGCGGGAGACCAGCCGGGACTCGAGTCCCGGGATCTCTTTGGGGGGCCGATCGGAGGTGAGGACGATCTGACGTCCGGCCTCGTAGATGGCGTTGAAGGTGTGAAAGAATTCTTCCTGTGTGGATTCCTTCCCCTTCAGGAACTGGACGTCGTCGACCAGCAGCAGGTCGATTTCCCGGAACCGGCGACGGAAATCGCCCATCTGTCCGGTCTGGATCGCGTTGACGAATTCATTGGTGAATTGCTCAGTCCCAACGAAGGCGAGGCGCAGCGTTGGGGTGCGTCTGAGCAGCTCGTGGGCGATGCCCTGCATGAGGTGCGTTTTGCCGAGCCCCGTTTCTCCATAGACGAAGAGCGGGTTGTAGACCTTACCTGGCGCCTGGGCGGCGGCTTGGGCGGCAGCCGCGGCGACGTCGTTCGATTTGCCGATGACGAACTGGTCGAATGTATAGCGAGGGTTTAGTGGCGCAGATAAGCGCTGTTGATGCGTTGTTAGTGGCGCGACAACAGGGGCAGGTGGTGGCTGCACGAACATGTCCATCTGCACCCGACCCAATCGTTCTTCGGCCACCTTGAAGCGAACCTTCATGGGGTGACCGAGGGCGACGGCGGCGAAGCTGGTCAGCAGATCGGCGTGTTTGGACTCGTTCCAGTCGGCCGAGAACTGGTCTGGGGCGCCGACGAGGAGGGTGTCGCCTTCAATGCCGAGGGCGTCGGTGGGCTCGAGCCACGTGCGGTACGTCTGCTCCGGGAGGAGTTGCCGTGCGCGTTGGCGCAGGCGATCCCAGGTTTCGGCAGGCGTAAGGGACATGACAGGAGGTCGGGGTTCGGGCGGCCCCGGTCGCGGGCGAGAATCGCACGAGAATTGCGCGAGAATCAGGCGGGGGGGGCGAAGGTTACGCTCGCGTGTGGATAAGTCAATCGCGTCAGTGATGTGACACCAGCATTGCATTCGTGAGCGCAAGCAAGTGGTCACGCGGCTGGGGCGGACGAGGGCAAATCGTTGTCGCGGGTGTACTTGCCGGGGTTGACCTCAAGCCAGTCGCACGAGTAATTTGTAAGGCTAGGTCAGCGCTCTACCAACCATCGTCTTTCAGGTCGCGTGGGTGGTGCGGGTGCTGAAACACTCAAGTCGAACCGCCGCGATTCATCCCGCGTTACCTCGAGCATTATTATGGGCAAGCCGACATACAATCCGCGTAACACCAAGCGAGTCCGCAAGCACGGCTTCCGTGCCCGTATGGAGACGAAGTGGGGCCGTGAGGTTCTCGCCCGCCGTCGCCGCAAGGGACGCAAGGTGTTGACCGTCCAGATCCCGACGAAGTATACCGGCGCCTGATTCCCGGTCGTTCCCGCGCGCGCAGCGACTGACGCGCGGGTCCGATCTCGAGCGGGTACGACACGAAGGGAAGCGAGTGCGCACCGCCTCATTGGACGTGCGTGCTCTGTCTTCCCTTCTTGGCGTTCCACGCGTTGGCTTCGTGGTGCCCAAGTACAAGCACTCGGGCGTCGAGCGAAACCGCCTCAAACGCCGGCTCCGCGAACTCACCCGCCTCGAAGTGCTTCCCGATTTGGCGCCGATGGACCTGGTGTTCAAGGTGCTTCCTGTGGCCTACGCCAGAGATTTCGAGACGCTTCGGGCCGAAGTGTTGCAGGCCGTGCGGAAGATCGTGCGGTAACTCCAGCGTTCCTGCCGTGATCGCGAAGCTCTTCATAATTGTCGTGCGTGGGTACCAACTCACGCTGTCCCCCATCTTCGGGGGCGCCTGCCGCTATTATCCTTCGTGTTCTGCGTACGCCATCGAGGCGCTAGAGCGTCACGGTGCGTTACGTGGAGGATGGATGGCGCTACGCCGAATCGGGCGGTGTCATCCGTTCCGACCCGGCGGATTCGATCCAGTGCCCTGAGCGCTCCCTAATACAGATCCATGGAACCACGTCGCATCGTCCTCGCTGTCGTCTTGATGGCGGCGGTCCTGATTCTGACGCCGATCCTCTTCCCGTCGCCTGTCCCGGCGCCCGGAAGCAAGACCGCGGTCACAGACTCCGCCAGCACCACCCCGGCGGTCGCGGATCCCGCGGCGGCTGTGGCCGTCGCCTCCACTGGTGCCGCGGCACCCGGTATGAGCGCCGTGCCCGACTCCGTCAACGCGACGCCTCAACCCGTCGTGATGCCGATCGATACCGCTGTGGTGACCACCGCGCCGGTGGTTTTCCGCACAACCAATCGTGGCGCCGCGCTGATCGGTGTGGAGATGCAGCAGTACGTCGCGCTCTCCAACAAGGGTCGCACGAAGGGTGGCCCCGTGGAGCTCGCGAAGGCGGGTGATCGGTTGCTGAGCTTCCGTCTCGTGACACCCGGTGACACGGTCGCGCTGAATGCGCAGACCTTCACCAGCACGCGCAGCGAGGAAAACGGCCGCGCCGTGGTGCGCTACGACGCCACCGTCGGCGCCCGCGCGATCACGATCGCATATTCGTTTCTCCCCGACAGCTACCGTGTGAATGTGTCGGCGGTCGTGAAGGGCGCGCCCGAGAACAGCTTCCTGCTGATCGATATGCCGCCCGGCTTCCGTTCATCGGAATCGGACACGACCGAAGATCAGTCCCATCTCGCGTACGCCTACAAGCTCGACCAGCAGAACGCGAAGGGTGTCGCCTTCACCTCGCTCGATCCGGGTGAGCGCCGTATCGAGGCGGGGCCGATCAACTGGACCGTGGCCAAGAACAAGTACTTCCTGATGGGCGTGCTCTCCCCGCAGGGCGTGCCGGGCTTCGCGGAGGTGAACTTCACGGGCGGTGTGAGGGTGGCGAAGGCCGCCACGCGCAGTGAAGCGACGATCGTGGCCTCGCTCAAGAGCGGCGCCGTGGCCTTCGAAGTGTACGCCGGGCCGCAGGAGTTCAAACGTCTGGTCGCGATCGGGCGGTCGTTTGAAACGTCGAACCCGTACGGCGGCTGGTTGCAGGGTGTGGTGCAGCCGTTCGCCACGATGGTTATCCGCCTGCTGTTGTGGATGAAGTCCACGTTTGGGCTTTCGTACGGCTGGATCCTGGTGCTGTTCGGCGTTGCGGTGCGGCTCATTCTGTGGCCGCTGAATCAGAAGGCCATGCGCAGCTCGATGCAAATGCAGCGCATTCAGCCACACCTGGCCGAAATCCAGACGAAGTACAAGGGCGATCCGACGAAGCTGCAAGCGGAAATGATGCGCGTGTACAAGGAACACGGCATGTCGCCGTTCAGCTCGTTGTCGGGCTGTCTGCCGATGCTGATTCCGTTGCCGGTGTTCTTCGCGCTGTTCTTCGTGTTTCAGAACACGATTGAGTTCCGCGGTGTGTCGTTCCTGTGGTTCCCCGACATCTCACTCAAGGATCCATTCTTCGTGCTGCCGGTGCTCGTGGCCATCACGGCGATGGGCCTGTCGTACATCGGCATGCGTGGCATGAAGGCGAACGAGCAGCAAAAGATGATGATGTACCTGATGCCCGCCATGATGATGGTGATCTTCTTCAACATGGCCTCGGGTCTCAACCTCTATTACTTCGTACAGAATCTCGCGTCGTTGCCGCAGCAGTGGCTGATTTCGCAGGAGCGCACGAAGGGACAAGCACCGGTTGTGCGGGGATAACGACGTGGTGACGGCCCGCCAGCTGCCGGGTGGCGACGACACGATCGTCGCCCTTGCCACGGCCACTGGACGCGGGGCGATTGCCGTGATTCGGCTGTCAGGGGCGCGAGCGATCTCTATCGCTCGCGCCCTTGGCGCATTTGCTGGTACGTTCCCTGGTGCCTCCGAAGTGCCGTCGCGCCGTGCCACTCGCGTGGCGCTGCGACATCCCGATGGCGCGCCACTCGACGATGCGCTGATCACCTGGTTTGCGGCCCCCCGCTCGTATACCGGCGAGGACGTGGTGGAGATCTCGACGCACGGTGGCCACGTGGTGCCGGCCCTCGTGCTGGCGGCCTGCGTGGCGGCCGGTGCGCGTCCCGCCACCCCAGGCGAGTTCACTCGGCGCGCCGTGCTCAATGGCCGCATGGATCTGGTCCAGGCCGAAGCGGTGGCCGATCTGATCGATGCGCGCTCCACCGCGATGCAGCGGCAGGCGCTGTCGCAGCTGGATGGCGGGCTTTCGCGGCGGTTGCTCGCGTTGCGCGACGAGGTGATTCATCTCGAAGCGCTGATCGCCTACGACATCGACTTCCCCGAGGAAGACGACGGCCCGATCGCTCCGGCCCGTATAAAAAATGCGGCCGAGTCGCTGCGCGACGCGCTTTGCGCGCTGATACACACCGCACCTCAAGCCGCTGTACTGCGCGACGGCGTGTTAGTCGTCATTGCCGGCCCCCCCAACGCCGGAAAATCATCGCTTTTCAACGCCCTCTTGGGTGAGTCGCGCGCTTTGGTGACGCCGATCGCTGGCACGACCCGTGATGCGATCGAAGCCGTGCTGGATCGCACCCCGCTTCCGCTACGCTTCGTAGACACCGCCGGCCTCCGCGATACCGATGACGAAATCGAGCGACTCGGCATCGAAGTGAGCACCCGTTATTTGGCACAGGCGCAGGTGGTCCTGGCGTGTGGCGCGAATGCGGCGGATATCGAAACGACACACGCCGTGATTGTGTCGCGCACGAGTGGCACGGTCATCCCGGTGCGTACGAAAGCGGACCTCGATGTATCGGTATCCGACGAGCCGGCGGAGCGTGTGAGCGCCGAAACGGGGGAGGGGCTCCGGGAGTTGCTCGAGGCGATTGATCGAGCTGCGGTTACGCGCGTGGTGGCGCTTCCCGATGCGGATGACGTGCTCGTGACCCGCGAGCGTCATCGCGCTGGACTGGCCGTGGCGCACGATGAACTTGCCGATTTTCTGCTCGCGTGGGAAAGCGGCGCGCTACCGGCGCCGGTGGCGGCGGTGCATTTGTACGCGGCCCGCGAGGCGCTCTCTGATCTGATCGGCATCGTGGACACCGAGGACGTGCTCGACCGCGTGTTCCGGGAGTTCTGTATCGGGAAGTAGGATCGGCTTGCGACGGCGAACAGCAACAACGAACAGCAACAGCTGGAACACGGAGACCATGGATCACACCGAAACGGCCACAGATAAGCGAACAGCGCTCTTTGCTTATCTGTGTTATTTCTGTGAAAATCAGTGGTCTCCGTGTTCTGGCTGTCGCTGTTGCCGTTATCGAATGGATCCAGCCAACATCAGCCGACGATCGTGAGCCTCGGCCGCTCCATGACCGGCTCGTTCACGGCGGCCAACTCCAACACACTGGCGCGCGTGGCCCAGGCGTAGCCGCGGGCGGCGATGGCGGCTTCGACCATGCGCGCGCCAAGGAAGTAGCCGGAGCGCTCGGGAAGCACCGTACGTTCAATAGTGCGGGCCTCGTCGCTCATCCCGCCGGAGAGGTATCGTAGGCGCAGGCCCAAGGCCGTGCGGTCGCCGTCGGTGTTGAGGGCACGGTACAGCACAGGCTCCACCTCGCGCACACGAGCGTATTGCTTGCGGGCGAACCCGAAATATTCCCACGCGGCATGTCCAGGGCTGACGGCGCGGGACACGTGTACGGCCAGTCCCTCGTTGACCAGCAGTTCGCGCAGCGAAGCCTGACGGCCCGTTTCCCAGTACGAGTAGTACCCGCCGGCGTCTTCCACGAAGCCGCGCATGTCGCTGCGGCTGGACGGTGACGTATAGCGCACGACGTGCGTGATTTCGTGCGCGAGCCAGAGGGGAATCAGTTCGGGATCGAGACCGAGACCCTGCGTGTCCGGGTTGGCGACACCCGTGAAGTGCTCGAGGCACACGAACGCCACGCCGCGGCCGTTGACGACCAGCTCACCGGCGTTGGCCGCGCCGACGCCCACCATGAGGACGATGTCGTAGCTGACGTCGATGTCGAGCAGGGTGCGGACCTTCTCTTCCGCCTGACGCGCCAGCGCGACCACATCGGTGCGCGACAGGAGGGTGCGCAGGTCATCGCGATTCGCGTTGACCGTGGACTGGACGACGTCCTCGAAATGCGGCCCAGACGGCTCGAGGACATAGTTGTCCCAGTAGGCCGTCAGTAACGCCTTATGCCGCTCGAAATAGGCCAGATACGCCGACACGCGGTCGTCGGCTTCGAGTACGGCGAGAAAATCCGGTACCAGATTGATCAACATCAACGACCCGGGAACGGGAAACCGACGCGATCGTGAGCTACGAGCGCAAATCGCCGAACAAGTGGCGAGAAGATAGCCGCGCGTTCGGGGCGGTACAAGCTCGCCGCGCGTGATTCCTGGGCACGGCGTTCAACTCTGGGGCAGAAAGTACCGAGACTGATCAACGTCCCCTGACGCCGTGACATGACCACGCTGCACCTCATCGAACTGACCTGCCCCGTCTGCGACACGCTGTTTCACTCGCAGACGGTCGTTGCTACCAACGCCTTTGGTGGCAAGCGCACCGATTTTCACGAGCGCGCCGCTGGCATGCAGCCGCTGCCGTACTTCGTCCATCTCTGCATGCACTGTGGCTACGCCGGTGTGCAGCGGGATTTCGGCGACAATGCACACCCCAACGACATGATCCGCGCTCTGGTGTGGAGCGAATTGTCCCCGTCGATCACCGCGCAGCTCCCATCCGGCTCGCTCAAATACGAGCACGCGGCCAAGGTGGCGGAATGGCAGGAAAGCGATCCGCGTTACCTAGCCGATCTCTATCTGCGGGCAGCGTGGTGCTGCGTGGACGAAAGCGACACCGAAGCCGAGCGCTTTTTCCGGCGGAAGGCCGCCTGGCGTTTTGCCGACGCGCTCGACGCCTATGATGGAGTGCCGGTGGAAGAACGGGCGGTGATCACCTACTTGATCGGCGAACTGTGGCGGCGTATCGGCGACGGCGTGCAGGCGCAGCAGTGGTTCGAGCGGGTGGCCGACGAAGTGACTGAACCCATGGCGCAATCATGGGTGCTCGAGGCGGCGGCTCAACAGAAGACGGCGCCGCGGGAGTGGTTTGGGTAAATGACTGCGAAGTACTCCGTACCCCGTACCCCCTACTCCGTACTCACCGCGTGCCGAAGAGGCGGTCACCGGCGTCGCCGAGTCCGGGGAGGATGTAGCCGTGCTCATTGAGTTCGCGGTCGAGGGCGGCGGTGAGGATCGGCACATCGGGGTGCTCTCGGGCGAGTCGCTCGACGCCCTCCGGGGCGGCCACCAGACAGAGAAAGCGAATGCGGGTGGCGCCTGCGCGCTTCAGTGACGAGACCGCGGCACAGGCGCTACCGCCGGTGGCCAGCATCGGGTCGAGCAGCAGGAAATCCCGCTCGCTCACATCACCCGGCACCTTGAAGTAGTAATCCACCGGCTCGAGCGTCTCGTGATCCCGATAGAGTCCGATGTGTCCCACGCGCGCTGACGGTATGAGGCGCAGGATGCCCTCCACCATGCCGAGTCCCGCGCGCAGAATCGGGACGAGGGTGAGCTTCTTACCGCGCACCGACCATCCCGATGTCGTCTCGAGTGGGGTGTCCACCGGCACCGATTCGAGCGCCAGATTGCGTGTGGCCTCGTAGGCCATGAGCATGGCGATCTCATCCACGAGCTCCTTGAACTGCTTCGTGGGTGTCGCGCGATCGCGCAGGAGCGTGATCTTGTGACGGACCAACGGGTGGTCCACGATGCTGAGCGTGGGGAACGTGCGCGGCGAGCTGGTCATGCGTTCGAAAGTAGCCGTTCCCGATGGCCTCCCGGTAGTATCCGTCCGTCTTCGTGCCGGTTTCCGGATGGACTCGGCGCCGATATCGCCCCGTCCCGTCGGCGTTAGCTTTCGCGCGTGAACAGTGCATCCAACCATTCCGATTCCAGGCATGTGTCCGTTCCGCCCGTGAGGCCGTTGCGGCGGGTGGCCGTGTATTGCGCGTCGAATGACGGCGCCCGTCCGGAATACCTGGAGCAGGCGAAGGCCCTCGGCACCCTGATGGCTCAGCGCGGACTCACGGTCGTGTACGGGGGCGGTCGGGTCGGATTGATGGGTGCGCTGGCCGACGCGGCGCTCGCGGTCGGTGGCGAGGTCATCGGCGTGATGCCGCACGGACTCGTACAACGGGAAGTTGCGCACCACGGCCTCACGGCGCTTCGCGTCGTGGACTCGATGCATGAGCGAAAGGCCATGATCGCCGAACTCGCCGATGCGTTCATTACGCTGCCGGGCGGGCTGGGAACGCTTGAGGAATTCTTCGAGACCTGGACGTGGGCGCAGCTCGGTGTGCACCAGAAGCCGATCGGTCTTCTGGACGTCGCGGGATATTGGGCGCCGTTGCTCGCGTTGCTGGAGCACGTTGATGCCGAGGGATTTCTGCGCGGCACTCCACGAGAATGGTTGGTGGTCAGCGATGATGCGTCGTCGATGCTCACCCGACTGCAGAGTTTCAATCCACCAACGGTGCGTCGCTGGATTCGACTCGGCGAAACCTGACACGTCACGGTGCCGTCATCGGTGCGTCTCGGTGCGTCGTTGTGAAAACCGATCGCCAAAAAAAGCCGAGCTGGAAACACCGCAGTAAATGTCTAAGGAGCAATTTAATGAGGCGACATTACCAAAATTTTACGATGACTTTAGCGCGCTCTGTCCCTGTTCACACGGCGAACACAGGTATAAAGTTGACGCGTCGCGCCTGTAGCGCGACCACCGTCGTTGAATCGCCGGGGGACAATGATAGGGACTATGCGAGGTCTGGATGCGTCGATTTATTTTGTCAGATAGTGTCTTGCCATTAGTTGCGGATCGCTTCAAGGCGCTCTCAGAGCCCGCTCGCCTATCCCTGCTGAGGGCACTGCAGCATGGCGAGCAGACTGTGAACCAGCTTGTTACGGGCACCGGCCTTGGGCAGGCGAACACATCCAAGCATTTGCAGGTGCTTCATGCCAATGGCCTCGTGAAGCGCCGAAAGAATGGGTTATTCGTGCATTACACGCTGGCCGACCGGCAGATCCTGAGGTTATGTGAGCTCATGTCGCGTCGCGTCAACGATCATGCCACGGGGGGAGGCCGCGCCAAGGGTTTCGAACCGATCGGCCGTGTCGATGATTCCGACGAAGTGGGATAGGCACAGCCGATTCCGTCCACTGGTGTGGCGACGATTGCTTTACCCTCAGGAACAGGTGCGTATGCAGATCGAGTTCTCCGGCGCCGCCCAGGAAGTCACGGGCTCGTGCCATATCCTTCGCGTGGGCCAGCGCACGGTGTTGCTCGATTGCGGTCTGTTTCAAGGCAAGCGTGGCGAGAGCCACGCGAAGAACGCCCGGCTCCCGCTCCCGGTCGACGACATCGATGCCGTGCTGCTCTCGCACGCCCACATCGATCACGCGGGTCGGCTGCCCTTCCTCGTGGCGCAGGGCTACCAAGGCACCATCTGGGCCACCAGCGCTACGCGCGACCTCTGCGCGTTGATGCTCGCCGACTCGGCGCATATCCAAGAAAAGGACGCCGACTTTTTGGAGCGGCACGGCCGACCGCACGCGGACCCGCTCTATCGTGTGGAGGATGCCACGCGCACTCTCGAGCAGATGGTCGGCATGCCGTACCACAAGTGGTTTGAGGTCACCGACGGCGTGCGCGCCATGTACACGGAGGCTGGACACATCCTCGGCAGCGCCTCTGTCGTGCTGGAGCTCCGCGACGGTGAGGAATTCCGACGCGTGGTTTTCTCCGGTGATGTGGGGCGCAACGACCTCCCCATTATCCGCAATCCGGAGCCGCCCACGGGTGGCGCGCATGTCATTTTATGCGAAAGCAC
>Ga0209190_1001798_pt1 | contig 14820 bp, 10 predicted proteins | sample M_140205_XF_Meta_FD_187315 | JGI IMG/M metagenome (GOLD analysis project Ga0209190, IMG submission 187315) | Freshwater microbial communities from Lake Montjoie, Canada to study carbon cycling - M_140205_XF_MetaG (SPAdes) (version 2) | ecosystem: Environmental > Aquatic > Freshwater > Lake... | reverse complement strand
TGTGTTAACTACAGTCCAATCCACACGTACGGCTTCGTGCACCATTCGATTTGTTTTGTGAGCAAGATTGGACTGGAAGTATGAACTCAGTCGATTCTTAAGATTTTTGGCTTTGCCTACATAAATGATCTTTTCGCTCTTATTATAAAAGCGATACACACCAGGTTCTTCTGGAATGTCGGTAGGACGATAACTTGCTGGATCGGCCATAACTACTTCTTCTTCGCAGGCGCTTTGCGGTTTGTTTTCAAAATCTCAGACAGGAAATGTCCTGTGTAACTAGCTGCAATTTTTGAAACTTGCTCAGGCGTACCTTCTGCAACAACTGTTCCACCTCGGAATCCACCTTCAGGACCCATATCAATAACCCAATCGGAGGATTTAATGACATCCAAATTGTGTTCGATAACTACAACAGTGTTTCCGGATTCCACGAGTCGATTAAGCACGCCTAATAACTTATTAACATCTTCGAAGTGAAGTCCGGTTGTTGGTTCATCTAGGACATATATCGTGCGCCCGGTTGATCTGCGTTGTAGTTCTGTTGCTAGCTTTACGCGTTGCGCTTCTCCTCCAGAAAGTGTTGGTGCCGATTGACCTAATCGAACATAACCAAGTCCAACGTCACAGAGGGTCTTTAGGAAACGAGCAATTGTCGGTACGGATTCAAAGAAAGTGTGCGCCTGCTCAATCGGCATATTGAGAACATCGGCAATGGTTTTACCTTTATAGTGAACTTCCAAAGTTTCGCGGTTATAGCGAGCACCATGACAAATTTCGCACGGAACATAGACATCGGGCAAGAAGTTCATTTCGATAGTAATGGTTCCATCGCCAGAACAATTCTCGCAACGACCACCCTTAACGTTAAACGAGAAACGTCCTTGTTGATATCCACGAACTTTAGCCTCTGTAGTTTCGGCAAAAAGCGCTCGAACTTTATCGAATACGCCCGTATATGTAGCCGGGTTAGATCGAGGTGTACGACCAATAGGCGATTGATCAACATGTACTACTTTATCTAAAAGATCAACACCCGTGACAGTACGGTGACGGCCTGGAACAATTCTGGCGCCATTCAATTTGTTGGCTAAGACGCAATACAAAATATCGTTTACTAAAGTTGATTTGCCAGAACCACTTACACCCGTAACGGATACAAATACTCCTAGTGGAATTTCAACATCAATATCCTTTAAATTATTCTCTTTAGCACCCTTGATTACCAACTTACGTTTAGCATCTAAAGTTCGACGTTTATTTGGAATTTCAATTGATTTGCGTCCACTCAAATAGGCACCAGTTATGGATTCCTTGGAATCGATGAGTGATTGATAATCTCCTGACACGACAACTTTTCCGCCATGTTCTCCAGCGCCCGGACCAATATCTACAATCCAATCTGCGGCGCGAATAGTTTCTTCGTCATGTTCGACAACGATTAATGTATTGCCTAGATCGCGCAGACGAGTAAGGGTGTCAATTAAGCGACGGTTATCTCTCTGGTGTAAACCAATGCTTGGTTCATCCAAAACATATAGAACCCCAACTAATCCAGAACCTATTTGCGTCGCCAGACGAATTCTCTGTGCTTCGCCACCAGAAAGTGTTGCCGCCGGACGCGCTAAGGAGAGGTAATCCAAGCCAACGTCTAATAAGAATCCCAGGCGAGCATGAACTTCTTTCATCACTCGTTCAGCAATCTGTGCTTCACGAGCATTAAGTGAAATCTTCTTTAAAAATTCTGCGCACTCTGCAATGGAGAGTTCGCAAATCTGAGCAATTGATAAATCCCCCACTGTTACGGCAAGAACTTCCGGCTTTAATCGAGCGCCTTTACATACCGAACATGGAATCTGGCGCATATACGCCTCATATTTTTCACGGCTGTAATCACTATCGGTTTCTCCATGGCGTCGATGAATGAAAGGAACTACACCTTCAAAGCCACTTGTGTGATTACGAACCCGACCATAACGATTCTTATACTTTACGTGAACTTCGTATTCGTATCCATTAATAATCGCTTCCCGAGCTTTTTCGGGCAAACGCTTCCATGGAGTGTTTAACGAAAACTTCACATCTTCAGATAGAGCTTCAAGTATCCGCAAGAAATACTCAGAAGATTGTCCGCCCGACCAAGGCGCAATTGCACCTTCGTAAATGGAAATTGAGTCATCAGGAATTATGAGTTCTTCATCAACTTCAAGTTTTGTACCGATACCCGTGCACTCTGGGCACGCTCCAAATGGAGAGTTAAAAGAGAATGAGCGCGGTTCAAGCTCTTCAAAAGACAAATTGCAATCATGGCAAGCAAGGTGTTCGCTAAACGTACGTTCTTTATCCGCCCCTTTTGCATCAACAAAATCCAGCAACACAATTCCTGATGCCAATCGCAGCGCCGTTTCGATCGAATCTGTTAAACGAGACTTTGACTCTGCTTTTGCGCTCAGACGATCTACAACAACTTCGATTGTATGTTTTTCTTGCTTCTTCAATTTTGGAGCATCACTTAGGGCAACTATTTGTCCGTCGATTCGAGCGCGGGCGTAACCTGAAGCAATGAGTTCTGCGAATAGATCAACAAATTCGCCTTTACGAGCCCGAACCACTGGTGCCAAAATTTGGAATTTAGTTGTTGGTGGCATCGTGAGAATTTGGTCAACAATTTGTTGCGGGCTTTGTCGTGTAACGGCTTTGCCGCAATTAGGGCAGTGTGGACGACCTGCTCGTGCAAAAAGAAGTCTTAGGTAATCATAAACCTCTGTAATCGTTCCAACAGTTGAACGTGGATTACGGTTCGTTGACTTTTGATCAATTGAAACTGCAGGTGATAATCCTTCGATGAAATCAACATCAGGCTTATCCATCTGCCCCAAAAATTGACGAGCGTATGCAGACAGAGATTCAACGTATCTACGTTGGCCTTCAGCGAAAATCGTGTCAAAAGCCAAACTAGATTTTCCTGAACCAGATAAACCTGTAAATACGATCAACGATTCGCGAGGTAATTCAATAGAAACATCTTTGAGATTGTGTTCGCGAGCACCGCGCACGATTAACTTATCGATGCTCATTAATGTCCCGCTTCCTGCATCGCTCTAAGTTCCTTTTTAAGATCTCTAATTTCATCGCGTAGACGTGCCGCCAACTCGAAGGATAGTTCTGCGGCGGCACTTCTCATCTGATCAGTGAGCGACTCTATCAATGCGACTAACTCTTGGCGCGGCAAAGAACCTGCGTTCTTGCTGCGCAAGCCAATCGGCGGTGCACTTGCTGACTTCGATTTACGTCCCGAAGCAAGTAGCTCATCGGTGTCATCGCTTTCACGATTAATCAGATCAGTAATGTCTGCGATTTTCTTTCGCAAAGGTTGAGGATCTACGCCACGTTCGAGGTTGTAGGCAACTTGCTTGGCCCTGCGACGATTTGTTTCGTCAATAGCTTTGGCCATCGACTTAGTGATGTTGTCGGCGTACATATGAACTTCGCCTGAAACATTTCGTGCTGCTCGGCCAATGGTCTGAATCAACGATGTTGCAGAACGTAAAAATCCTTCTTTGTCCGCATCCAAGATTGCAACGAGGGAAACTTCAGGTAAATCTAAACCTTCACGCAATAGGTTAATTCCGATTAACACATCAAATGTTCCTGTGCGTAATTCGCGGAGTAATTCAACTCTGCGCAAAGTATCCACTTCTGAGTGAAGGTACTGCACCTTTATACCCTTTTCTTGCAGGTACTCAGTCAGATCTTCAGACATTTTCTTTGTCAATGTTGTTACTAGAACGCGCTCATTCTTCTCAGTTCGAATTTTGATTTCGGCTAGCAAATCATCAATCTGCCCCTTGATTGGTTTAACAATAATTTGAGGATCAACTAAGCCAGTAGGACGAATAACTTGTTCAACTACATCGTTATCAACTTTGCCTAATTCATATGGACCAGGAGTCGCTGACAAATAAACCTTCTGACCCACGCGATCCAAGAATTCTGGCCACTTAAGAGGACGATTATCTAATGCGCTTGGAAGACGAAAACCGTGTTCGACCAGTGTTCGCTTTCGTGAAGCGTCACCTTCAAACATCGCACCAATTTGTGGAACTGTTACGTGGCTTTCATCTATGACAACAAGAAAATCCTCTGGGAAATAGTCGAGCAAACAATTCGGAGCCGAACCTGGATCGCGACCATCTAAATGACGAGAGTAATTTTCGATTCCAGAGCAAAAACCCAACTGTTCCATCATTTCTAAGTCAAAGGTTGTTCGCATCCGCAAGCGTTGGGCTTCAAGTAACTTGCCTTGTTTTTCAAATAGATTTAATTGGATCTGTAACTCATCAGTGATGTCCCCCATGGCCCGTTTCATTGTCTCCGGCCCGGCTGCATAATGAGTTGCAGGAAATACATACATTTCTTCTTCTTCTCGAACGATTTCTCCAGTAAGTGGATTTAAGGTTGTTATGCGTTCGATTTCATCACCAAACATTTCGATGCGTAGAGCAAGTTCTTCATACATAGGAATGATTTCGATGGTGTCTCCACGGACTCGAAATGTTCCACGTTCAAATGCCATGTCATTGCGTTTGTACTGGACATCGACAAATCGGCGTAGAAGCACGTTACGCTCGATCTCATCGCCTACCCGCAGCTTGATCATTCGATCAACATATTCTTGGGGCGTACCGAGACCGTAAATACAGGACACGGTTGCAACCACAATTACATCTCGTCTAGTTAAAAGTGAGTTTGTTGCTGAGTGACGCAAACGCTCTACTTCATCATTGACACTGGAATCCTTTTCGATGAATGTGTCTGTCTGTGGAACATACGCTTCCGGTTGGTAATAGTCGTAATACGAAACAAAGTACTCAACGGCATTGTTAGGCAAAAGTTCACGGAATTCATTAGCTAGCTGTGCGGCCAGGGTTTTATTCGGCGCCAGCACAAGTGTTGGGCGTTGTAACTTCTCAATCATCCACGCAGTTGTTGCAGATTTACCTGTTCCGGTCGCACCTAAGAGGACAACATCTTGTGCGCCAGCATTTATGCGTTTTACTATTTCTGCGATTGCAGTTGGCTGATCACCTGCTGGTACGTAATCACTGATTACTTGGAAAGGCTCAACTCGCCTTTGAAGATCAGTAATAGGGCGCATATGCAGAACTCTATCCGCGTGGCTCTATATTTGCGCGCGAGGCAAAATTGTTGATTCCCAGACGTTCTCTACTTGGCGCAAAAGTCCATCTTCGTCGCCATCATTTGTTAAAACGCAGTCGGCGATAGCCCGGCGCTCTTCTTCACTAGCCTGCGCTGCCATTCTTTTTTCAATATCAGAGTGAAACATTCCTCGAGCGACTAAACGCTTCCTTCTTAAATCTGCATCTGATTCAACGGTTATTACGAAATCAAAACGATCCGCTGCGTTGGTTTCAACTAGAAGTGGAATCTCATAAACCATTATCTGGCCTGGATTTAAACTAGCAACTGCTTCTTCAAATTCGGCCCTAATGCGTGGATGAATAATCTCTTCAAGATCTTTCTTTGCTTGAGGATTTTCAAAGACGATTTGTCCAAGTGCTATTCGATCGATGTCACCATTTTTTAATACAGTGTCACCGAACCGAAGTAGAACTTCATCAAAACCTTCTGAGCCGCGTTCAATAGCTGCGCGTGCTAATTGATCTGCATCAATAACGATTGCGCCTAGTTGTGAAAAATATTGAGCAGCGAGTGATTTACCCGAGCCAATACCGCCAGTGAGTCCTATAACGAAGGCCACTAGAAATTACTCTGCTGCTACCTCAACAGGTGTTGCAGCAGCGTCAGCAGCTTTCGCTTCAGCCTTTTGCTTCTTATGAGCTAAGAAGCGCTCCTGTGCAACTGCATATTCTTTTTCCCATGTTTCGCGTTGGGACTCGTATCCCGGCTTCCACTCTTGAGTGTCAGCATCGAAACCTTCAGGGTAAATGAATTTGCCGTCAGCATCGTAACGAGCAGACATACCGTACTGAGTTGGATCGAATGCTTCGATTTCAACTTCTTGTCCCTCATTTGCTTGCTTAAGAGATAGTGAAATGCGACGACGCTCTAGGTCAATATCAATAATCTTTACAAATAGTTCGTCATCTACTTGAACAACTTGCTCAGGAATTTCTACGTGGCGTTCTGCTAATTCAGATATGTGAACAAGTCCTTCGATTCCTTCGTGTACGCGAATAAATGCACCGAATGGAACGAGCTTGGTAACAACACCTGGCACAACTTGATTGATCGTGTGTGTGCGAGCAAATGCTTGCCATGGATCTTCTTGTGTTGCCTTCAGTGAGAGTGAAACACGTTCGCGCTCGAAATCAACTTCTAGAACTTCAACCGTTACTTCATCGCCCACTTCAACAACTTCACCTGGGTGATCAATGTGCTTCCATGAAAGCTCTGAAACGTGAACCAAACCATCTACGCCACCAAGGTCTACGAATGCACCGAAGTTAACGATTGATGAAACTACACCAGAACGAACCTGACCCTTTTGGAGTTGGTTAAGGAAAGTTGTTCGAGACTCTGATTGTGTTTGTTCTAGGAATGCGCGACGTGAAAGAACAACGTTGTTGCGATTCTTATCTAATTCGATGATACGAGCTTCAACCTGCTTGCCAATGTATGGAGTTAGATCGCGAACACGGCGCATTTCAACAAGTGATGCTGGAAGGAAGCCGCGAAGACCAATGTCTACGATCAGACCACCCTTAACAACTTCAATAACAGTTCCGATAACAACTTCGTCGCGCTCTTTCTTGCCTTCAATGTCTCCCCAGGCGCGTTCGTATTGTGCGCGCTTCTTAGAAAGAATCAATCGTCCTTCTTTATCTTCTTTTTGCAGAACTAGCGCTTCAATTTTGTCGCCAACTTTTACGATTTCATTTGGATCTGCATCGTGACGGATCGATAATTCGCGGGAAGGGATTACGCCTTCTGTCTTGTAACCAATGTCAACAAGAACTTCTTCGCGATCTACTTGAACAACTGTGCCTTCGACGAGATCTCCGTCGTTAAAATTTCTGATTGTTCCTTCGATGGCGGCTAAGAAATCTGCCGCTGATCCAATGTCATTAACTGCAATTACTGGTGAAGTTGTCAAAATGCTCCGTAGGGATAGATGAGTAGTAGGGACAGGGAGCGCTAAGGGTACGGTTTCACGCATTGCAAGGTCAATTCCGTGCGTATAAATAGCCTCACCCCCCGAGCAAATAGATAGAATCGCAGGAAATGCATAGATACAGAGAATTACTTCGATTCCCAAACGCATGGGTATTGATTTTGGCTGCCCTGCCTGCACGTATTTCATACGGAATGATCGGTCTTGCAATTTTTTTCAAGACAGAACAAGAAACTAATTCTGTGGCAATAGCTGGGTTAGCAATAGGCATTAACTCACTGGCCGGATCTTTCACAGCCGGTATTCGTGGTTCGATTATGGATAAATGGGGACAGAAATGGCCCCTTCGAATCTTTGTTCCAGCTTATGCCGCAATGTTGCTTGCATTAAACATGGCACATGATCGAAACCTTCTTCTCATTGCAGCATTTGTTCTTGGAGTAACAGCGCCACCAATTAATCTTTCAGTTAGGCCTCTATGGAAAGATGTTGTGCCAGCAGATTTCTTAAGAGTTGCATACGCTGTTGACTCGGCGATTATGAATTTTGCAGGTGTCATAGGCCCTGTACTTGCAACAACACTTGCTCTTTCCTCGCATCCAGGATCGGCGCTCAGTACTGCATCGGCATTGATGTTCATCGGTGGTAGTGCGCTTGGCATAACGTCAATTTCAAGAAATTGGATTCCAGAGAAAAAAATCAAAGGAGCCGCAGCACTATGGCGATCGAAGCCATTACAGCTTTTGATGATTGAAGGTTGTTTTATAGGTTTCGGCTGGGGTTTATTTGATGTCGCAGTACCTGCTTACGCAACACTCGAAGGATTTCCGCAGCGAACTGCGTGGATTTTTGGAGCGATGGGTGTAGCAAATGTCGTTGGCGGTCTACTTGCTGGCCTAGTTTCAAAAAATAGTTCGGCGCTAGCAACAATGCGCAAAACGTATCTCATGTGGTTCATTGTTTCGATTCCTATAGCTTTTACATATCCCGGTTGGTCCATGGCGTTATTCGGAGCAGCCCTTGGCTTAGTTGGTGGGGCAATTCAAGTTTTCTATTGGGAAGTAATGGAAGCTGTTCGTCCAAAAGGATCACAAACATCTGCATTAGGTTGGCTTTGGAGTGTTGAAGGAACTTTGATGGCTCTGGGTTCGGCCCTGGGAGGTTATTTATCGGAGATATTTTCACCGCGCTTGGTTCTTGCAACTACTTCTGTTTGTATCGGAATCGGTTTCATTGTTCTCACTCTTGGACGGGAACGGCTTAAGGCAGCAGATCGCATCCCTGAGTCCTATGAAGATTTAGAAGCTATGAAAGATAACTTGCCAACTATTAATTAATGCGCCGCTTCATTCCAGCTAGAGCCAATACCAATACTGACATCTAAAGGTGCTTTTAGTTCGAATGCACTACCCATGCCTTTTCTTACCAAATCTGAAAGAACATCTACTTCCCCAGGTGCTACATCGAAAATAAGTTCATCGTGCACTTGCAACAACAGCTGTGACTTCAATTTGTTCTCTTTAATTAGGCTATCCACATTGAGCATTGCTTTCTTAATGATGTCGGCAGCAGATCCCTGTATAGGTGCATTTAAAGCCATACGTTCGGCAACTTCTCGGCGCGGGCGATTATCACTTGTTAAATCTGGTAAATACCTTCTGCGACCCATGACAGTTTGGGTGTATCCCACTTTGCGTGCTTGATCGACTACGTCACTTAAGTAATCACGTATTCCACCAAAACGGATAAAGTATTTATTCATCAACTCTTGTGCTGCACTCGCTGAAAGATCCAATTGAACCGCCAAACCATATGCACTTAATCCATAGGCTAGACCGTAAGACATTGCCTTCATTTGACGACGCATTTCAGGATCTACTTCACTAGCTTTCACGCCGAATACCAATCCAGCAACGCTGGCATGTAGATCTTCACCTGATTCGAAAGCTTTAAGCAACGCAGCATCGTTAGAAAGATGCGCCATAATTCGCATCTCTATTTGACTGTAATCTGCGGTAAGCAGTGATTCAAAACCTTGGCCGGCAATGAAACACTCTCTGATTCGTCTTCCTTCTTCGGTGCGCACGGGAATATTTTGTAAATTGGGACCTACAGAAGATAAGCGCCCGGTTGCTGCAACTGTCTGCGCGAAATGAGTATGGATTCGGTTCTTCTTCGTAGTCTCAGTTAGCAAACCTTCAACGGTGGCGCCGAGCTTTTTTGTTTCACGCACGCGAAGCATTGCCGCCAAAACTGGATGTTTGGATTTTTCAAAGAGCCAGTTCAGAGCATCGGCATCTGTTGTATATCCGGTTTTGATTTTCTTTGTTTTAGGTAATTTGAGTTCATCGAATAAAACTACCTGTAACTGCTTGGGTGAAGCCAAATTAAATTCGTGTCCGACGGCATCATGTGCAATCTTTGTCTGAGTAGCGCTCTCCTTTTCGAAAAATACTGCTAAAGATTCAAGCTTTTTACGATCCACGCTAATTCCACGTGACTCCATAACTGCTAAAAGCTCAGATATAGGCATTTCGAGTTTGGTGAATAACTCCTCTAATTCTCGAAGTCGTAATTCTTTTGCAAGTGAATCGCGCACAGTGAAAAGCAGGCGAGCGTGACTATGTAGCGAACTTTCGGGAGAACTCTGATCTAACTGTGATCCATCGCCCCACCGTTCGATGATGTCGGAAAAGTCCAAGCTACGCGTACCGGGATTAACAAGATAAGCAGCAAGATTTGTGTCAAAGGCAATATTTGAAAATGGGTAATTTCGTGAAACCGATTTTGCATCATGAGCAATTTTCTTTATAGATTGATCACTGGCCCAATCACCCATGCTGGATGAATGCACGATAAAAGATTCCTGTGCATTAAAAGCGATGCAATATCTGTGCAAGGTTTCGCCTTCAAGATCAAAAGCTATTGCTATCTCGGCGCCGTGGGCTGCAATCTTCTTTGACGCTTCTTCAGGTGTGAGAACATTCGAATCAAATGGTGTTTCAAAGAGTGTCTCCGAATTTACCGTTGATTTCTTTTTTTCAGACGGATTTCTTAGTAAGGGTGTTAAGCGATCTCGCAAGGTTCGAAACTCTAACTTTTCAAAGAGTGGAATTATCAGTTCATCATCTGGACCATTCCAGGCAAGTGCATCTACTTCAAAGGTAAATGGCGCATCATGTACAAGCTGGGTTAGTTCGCGGTTTCGAATGACGTTATCGATGTTATCTCGCAACGATTGACCAACTTTGCCACCCAAGGTATCAACGTTGGCCAATAACTCTTTAAGTGAACCAAAATCAACAATCCACTTAGCTGCGGTTTTTTCTCCAACACCAGGTACCGATGGCAAATTATCACTCGGGTCCCCGCGCAGTGCGGCAAAATCTGGATACTGCTCTGGAGTCATTCCATACTTGTCTTGCACCGCCTGCGGCGTCATTCGAGCCATTTCACTAACACCGCGCTTTGGATACAAAATAGTTGTGTGCGTATTAACTAATTGAAAACTATCTCTATCCCCCGTACAGATTAGAACCTCAGTCTGTTCTTTTTCCGCACGCTTGGTGATTGTTGCAATGATGTCATCTGCTTCATAGCCTTCTACTTCAAATTGTTGTATGCCAAAGGCTGAAACCAGTTCATGTAAATAACTCATTTGTGAACGAAATTCATCAGGTGTCTTAGAACGATTAGCCTTGTATTCAGGAAAAATGTCACTTCTAAATGTTTTGCGAGAGACATCAAAGGCCACTGCGATATGAGTTGGTTTTTCCTCTTTGATCAGAGAAATCAACATCGTGGCAAAGCCATAAATAGCATTCGTATGCTGACCCTGCGCAGTCGTGAAGTTCTCTGCGGGAAGGGCAAAAAATGCTCGATACGCCATGGAGTGACCATCGATGAGCAGAAGGCGTTTGGTCATGTGCGCATCCTATGAGGCAAGTTAGACTTCACCCATGGAGCAAGCAGACTTTCTAGCGATTATTCGTGAACGCGGTAGCGGCGCATTGGATAAGAAAATGGGAATCGAAATAATCGAAGCATCCCCTCAACGTCTTGTTGGAACAATGCCTGTTGAAGGAAATACTCAACCGATTGGGTTGTTACATGGTGGCGCTAACGTTGTGTTGGCAGAAAGCCTTGGTTCAATTGGTACGCAATTACATGCAGGCCCTACACGCCGCATTGTTGGTGTAGATATCAACGCCACTCATCATAAATCAGCAACAAAAGGCATCGTCACAGCCGTGGCTACTGCTGTTTCTTTAGGTAAAACGATGTGCTGCTATGACATTGTTATTACAAATGATGAAGGACAACGCACGTGTACTGCGCGAATTACTTGCTTGATTCTTGCCGAAAGGTAAGGCGCTAACTAAATTAGTGAGCGCCGGTTCCGAGGTATGCCGCACGCACAGCAGGATCGTTAAGCAAATCTGAAGCCTTCGCTTCTTTCACAACATGACCTACTTCTAGTACATATGCACGATGAGCACGTTGCAAAGCTTGCTGAGCATTTTGCTCGACAAGAAGAATTGTTGTACCAGTTTTATTGATTTCAGTAATAATGTTAAAGATGTTTGCAATCATCAAAGGTGCAAGACCCATTGAAGGTTCATCAAGTAACAAAACCTTAGGTCGAGCCATGAGCGCACGACCGATAGCAAGCATCTGCTGCTCTCCACCTGAAAGAGTTCCACCAACCTGAGAAATACGCTCTTTCAATCGTGGGAAAAGATGGAAAACTTTGTCGAGGTCCTCATTCATCTCTGCTTTACGATTTTTCCGGTTGTACTTACCCATTTCTAGATTTTCTAAAACGCTCATACCAATGAAAATTCCGCGACCTTCGGGAGCTTGTGACAAACCAAGATCAGCACGCTTATGTGCAGGCATCTTTGAAATATCTTCACCATTGAAAATAATCTGACCGCTTGATACTGGTCGTAATCCAGAAATAGTCTTGAGCATCGTTGTTTTGCCCGCACCATTTGCGCCAATGAGTGTGACGATTTCACCTTCATTTACGGTAACGCTAATACCTTTGATGGCTTCGATTTTGCCGTAGTGAACGTGTAGATCTTTAATTTCAAGACGCATCAGCAGGTGCTCCTAAATACGCTTCGATCACACGTGGATCATTTTGAACAACCTTTGGAACATCATCTGCAATCTTCTGACCAAAGTCCAATACTGCGACTCGATCTGAGATATCCATAATTAGCGACATATCGTGCTCAATTAATAAAACTGTGTATCCGGCATCTCTAATCTTTCGAATAGTTGCAGCTAGTGCAACTTTTTCCGCTGGGTTAAATCCTGCTGCTGGTTCGTCGAGTAAAAGTAATTGAGGATTAGTGGCTAGCGCACGCGCAATTTCGAGACGTCTTTGATCACCATACGGCAAATTCTTTCCTAGCTGGCCAGCACGGTGCTTCAGTCCCATGAATGCAAGTAGTTCCATTCCGCGTTCTAGCGCAGCCTTTTCTTCGCGTCGCGAACGTGGAGTGCCAAAAATTGAGCCGATAACCCCGGATTTTGAGTGCACATCCGCACCGGTAACAACATTTTCGAGTGCAGTGCTCTCACCAAAGAGGCGAATATTTTGAAAAGTGCGCGCGATACCAATCTTGGTTACTTGGTAACGCTTCTTTCCAACAACTGATTGACCCACGAAATTTACTTCACCAGAAGTTGGCTTGTAAACACCGGTGACAACATTGAAAACAGTGGTCTTACCTGCTCCATTTGGACCAATGAGAGCAGCAATTTCGCCCTTGTTAACGTGGAGATTAACTTCGTTAAGGGCTGTAACTCCACCAAATTTCATGGTGACATTTTTGAGTTCGAGCAATTTTTCTGACATTACTTGATCTCCCCTTCACCAGATTCTTCAACTGTATGCCAATTTGGATCAAAGTGTTCACGCTTCTTCTTCGGCAAAATTCCATCTGGTCGCAAGTTCATCATGACAACTAGTGCGATACCGAAAACCAAAATACGTGGTTGGCTTAAGAAACGGATTCGCTCTGGCGTGAAAGCCAGAAGAGTTGCTCCAAGAATTACGCCCCACAGGTTTCCAATTCCACCGAAGACAACACAGGCAAGAATCAGAATTGAAACGTTTAAGTTAAATTGGTCTGGAACGATTGAAAGAATTTGAGATGCATAAAGCACTCCACCCGCACCAGCAACCGCAGCTCCAAGTACGAATGCCCATACTTTGTACTTCAATGTATTAACACCCATCAACTGAGCAACGTCATCATCTTGACGAATTGCATCCCACGCACGACCTGGACGACGAGCTGCCATACGGCGAACCATCCACACAATGAGAAGAGTGAATGTAAGTAGAACCCAGTAATACGGTTTTGGATCCAGGATTGTGAATTTAGCATTGAAAAAATCTGGTGGGGTTGGGATGCCTGCGATACCGCGTGGCCCACCAATTGCTTCAATGTTTACCGCAACAATTCGAACGATCTCACCGAATCCAAGTGTGACGATCGCAAGATAGTCACCACGCAAACGAAGAGTCGGTGTTCCAAGAAGTGCGCCAGAGAACATTGCAAGAGCGATTCCAATTGGAAGAATCTCCCAGAAGTTAAGTCCTGTATGCGTACCAAGAATTGCCATTGTGTAGGCACCGATTGCAAAGAATGCAACATAACCTAGGTCTAAAAGTCCGCTCTTTCCAACGACGATATTTAAACCAATTGCCATCAACACATACATTCCAACTGGGTAAAAGAGAACTGACTGGAAATCAGATCCCGGTGTGTTAATAAGAGGATTATTTAGAAATGGCAGCGCATAGAAAAATGCAATGAAGCTAATTGAAAGGCAGACTCTGCGCCATTTTGGAGAACGTTCCCAGTATTCCGCAGCATGATCGCGGACGTTGTAGCGAAACTTCTTATCAGCCATTAGACCCTCGCCTGCTGAATTGACTCTCCGAATAAACCTGTCGGTTTAATCAACAGAACCAAAACCAAAATCGAGAATGAGATAACTGCTTTCCATGCAGTACCAAATACAGCGCTTGTGTAAGTTTCAAGAACTCCTAGAACAAAGCCACCGAAGAGTGCACCCTTGAGATTTCCAATTCCACCAAGGACAGCAGCGGTGAACGCGCTAATACCTAAGAAGAATCCAACTTTAAAGGATGTATTTTCATAAACTAAAATATAGAAAAATGCTGCAGCTCCAGCCATGAGGCCACCTGCTAGAAATGTAACCGTAATAACTTTGTTGATATTTACACCCATCAAAGTCGCTGTGTTCTCATCCATTGACACTGCACGGATGCCTTTTCCGTACCTTGATTTTGAAATAAATCGCTCAAGAGCAAACATCATTAAACCTGCAGCAACAATTACAATCACTTTGTCATTGCGAATGTCTGCACCGGCATAAGACAGAAGAAAAGTTTTATCCATGATGCGAGGAAACTCTCGTGGAAGCGAATGTGTAATTATTCGAAAAGCCTCAACAAGCGAGATTGAAACACCAATTGCCGAAATCAATGTTGCTAGTTTTGTAGCACCACGTTGACGCAATCTGCGGTAAGCAATTATTTCTACTAACACTGCAGTAATCGCCGAGGCAAGCATTGCGGCAATTAAACACACGAGAAGAGTCAGAATCATCTTCCATCC
>Ga0209190_1001791_pt1 | contig 14845 bp, 14 predicted proteins | sample M_140205_XF_Meta_FD_187315 | JGI IMG/M metagenome (GOLD analysis project Ga0209190, IMG submission 187315) | Freshwater microbial communities from Lake Montjoie, Canada to study carbon cycling - M_140205_XF_MetaG (SPAdes) (version 2) | ecosystem: Environmental > Aquatic > Freshwater > Lake... | reverse complement strand
GCGCGACCGTACGACCGGGGTGAGCCGCTCGACGGTCTCGATGTTGTGGTTGAAAATATGCGGAGCCGCCTCCAGCACGAGCCGCAGGGAATCGTCCTTCCCGTTGAAGTCGGGCACGAGAACTTCGATGATGATCGAAGCATCGCGCGCGCGGATGGCTTCGATCGTGCGCGCGAAGTGCAGCGCCCCGCCGTCCGGCACGTCGTCGCGCGCTACCGCGGTGATGACAACGTGTTTCAGTTTCATGCGCATCACCGCCTCGGCCACGCGCTGCGGTTCGTCGTGCTCGAGGGCGAAAGGCTTGGCTGTGGTCACCGCGCAGAATCCGCAGGCGCGGGTGCAGCGGTCGCCGGCGATCATGAAAGTCGCTGTCCCTTGGCTCCAGCACTCCCAGCGGTTCGGGCATTGCGCGCTCTCGCACACGGTGTGCAGGCGGAGGTCCGAAACCAGCGCCTTGGTCGAAAAGAAGACCGGGTTCGACGGCAGGCGGACCTTGATCCAGTCCGGCTTCTTCTTCAGATGGAGGGCAGGATCGATTTTAACGTGCGACATGAAGAACTAATTTATACCGAAAAAAAGCCCAAGAAAGGCGAAAAGTTGACCAAGCTGTTGGATGAAGTCCTTCACTGGCGGCTGACAGGGGTTTCGCTCCGGGAACCTGATGGATCTGACTCGGCTGTCCAGAAGTCAGGCTTTGTTGCTGGCAGTCTGCGAGCCAACTGGGGCAATCTCTCGGCGTCCAACCCCGTAACCCACAAAGAACTATAAAATGGCTAAACAACTACGATTCATCATTGTCCCTAAAGTCGCGCATCCTTGGTATGACGAGGTCAACAAGGGCGCGCAGGCTCAAGCCAACCTGCTCCGCAGCGAACTCGGGATCGAGGTTGTGGTCGAATATATGCCGCCAACCATGGCCGACGTCGCGGAACAGAACGCGATCCTGGAGAAAGCCGCCGCCACCCGCCCGAACGGTGTCGCGGTTGATCTGGTGGACGCCGTGGACCACATGACGGCGATCCACCATCTTCGCGGTCTGGGTATTCCGGTGGTGCTCTTCGACTCGCCATCGCCTGATCCCGGCATCACGAGCATCGGCAACAACTATACCCAGCAGGGAATCATCGCCGCCGAGCGTCTGGTCAAACTGATCGGCCATGCTGGCAAAGTCGCCGTGATGCAGGGATATCCCTCGGCGCCCAACCACAAGCAACGCTACGAAGCGCAGTTGGCCGTGTTGCAGAAGTATCCCGACATCTCTGTCGTGGACGGCGGCATCGACAACGACGACATCGAGACGGCCCACCAACAGGCTCTGGCTGTTCTCGCATCGCACGAGGATCTCAAGGGTTACCTCTGCTGCGATGCGTCCGGCCCGATAGGCATCGCGACCGCGATCAAGGAAGCAGGAAAGGTCGGCAAAGTAAAAGTCGTCAGCATTGACGGAATCAAACCCATCCTCGAAGCCATCAAGGCCGGCGTGATTGACGCGTCCTCGGCCACCATTCCAAAAATGCAGGGCTCGATGTCCATCCTGATGCTGTGGCAAGCATCGCTCGGTGTGCCGATGCCTCAGGCGATCGATACAGGTATCGACGTCATCACGCAGGAAAACGTGGATGCCTATCTGGCTGATGCCGACTGACGGGAAAAAGCGGTCTGCGCCACCAAACTCCGTGGCAAAACAGGGCGCGCGGAAGCAAGCAAAGCATCCCCGATTCGGCTCGGTCGATGACTATCTGTCCTCACTGGATGCGACGAAGAAGAAGACTATCCGCTCCGTTGTGGATTTTATTCTCACGCAATTTCCGGAGCTGGAGTCGAAAATTTCATGGAACGTGCCCACCATCCACCGCCGCGGGAAATATGTGGCGGGCATCTGCGCTTACCAGCATCACCTGACCTTTGCGCCCTGGAGTCCGCGCGTGATGGAAGACTTCAAAAACAGACTGGGGGAGTTTGTCGTCTTCAAGAATTGCTTCCAGATCCCGGTGGATTGGAAGGTCGATAAGAAGCTGGTGAAGGATCTGGTGCGGGCCAGGCTCGCCGAGTTGGATTAGTCTGCGGCGAACGCTGCGGATTCATGCGAGTGCCTACTCGGAGCTCGGCGTGCAGGACTTGGTTGGTCCGTTCACTGAAAAACAGTTTTTCTATAGCCCCAGAAGCCATTGGCTTTCTTCTCTACAGCGTGGGGCCTGTGATCTCACTGATGACCGAGGCTGTAAATACGACGACAAAGAGAAAACACGCGACAGTGTGTGGCGCTGCGAAGGAGGTGCTGGTGCCTCGGAGGCGATATCAGGTTGACTGACCGATCGATCGTTATATCGTATGACGTTATGGAAACCGTCACTATTTCCCCGAAGTTCCAAGTCGTTATTCCGCAAAAGGTGCGCGAGGCCATGGGCCTGCGCTCCGGCGAGAAGGCGAAGGTCTTTTCCTTTCGTAACCGTATCGAGATCGTTCCCGCGCGGGACATCCGCACGCTGCGCGGCTACCTCAAGGGCATCGATACGTCGTTTGTACGCGAAGGCGACCGGGGATGAACTTGGTCGATTCGTCAGCTTGGCTGGCTTATTTCGCCGGCGAGCCGACTGCCGGATTCTTTGCTGGTGCCATCGAGGACGAGGAGGCTCTGCTTGTTCCTTCGGTTTGCCTTTACGAGGTTTTTAAAGTCGTGTTGCGCGAGCGAGGTGAAGACGCGGCTTTTGCCGCGGCAGCGGCCATGGAGCGGGGCGAAGTGATCGATCTGAACAGCGAGCTGGCCATGGAAGCTGCTGCACTCGGGCTTGAGGAAAATTTGGCCTTCGCGGATTCGGTGATCTATGCGGTGGCCAAAAAGCGCGAGGCCACGCTTTGGACACAGGACGTGCATTTCCGCGGCAAAACTGGCGTGCTGTTCAAAGCTAAGGCGAAATAAACACTCACTCCGATCGCAGGGCGGTGGCCGGTTGCACTCGGGAGGCGCGGATGGCGGGAATCATGCCGGCCAATGCTGCGGTGGCGATGATCCATACCGGGGTCCAAACGAGCAGGTCCCACGGGTAGCGCAGCTGCACGGTCCAACCGAAGAACGCCAAGTTGACCACCCAAGTCAGCACCATCGCGAGGCAGGCTCCGGCGGCAAGTCCCACGGCGCTGGCCACGGCGCCGATCAGCGCGGCCTCGGCGATGAAGGCGCGGCGTACCTGCTGTGAGGATGCGCCTATCGCGCGGAGAATGCCGATGTCGCGCTCGCGTTCCGTGACCAGGGTGGCGAGACTGAGCGAGACGCCGAGCACCGCGACGATGACCGAAATGGCGCGCAGCACGTGGGTGACGGCGAAGGTCTGGTCGAAAATTTCCAAGATGCGCGCGCGCAGCGATGCGTTGTCATATATTGCATAAGCGGCATCCGTCCCGAATTTTGCCCGTAGTTCCGCGGCCAGCGCCTGGGCCTGCGTAGGGTTACGGAGGCGGACACCTGCGGTATGCGCTCCGGGCGTAGGCCAATGGGCCGCATAGTTGTCTAGGTCGATCAGAATTACCCCCTGATCCCTCGTGTAATCTGCATAGACACCGGCAACCGCAAAGGCTTGCGGTCCGGATGGTGCGGCCAGTTCGATCGTGTCGCCTTCGCGCACCTTGTGGCGGCGGGCGAAGCTCTCCGAGATCGCCACATACCCGGGCTGGTGCAAACGCACCGCCTTGGCCGCATCATCGCCGCCGGTGAAAGCCAGTTCCCCGCGCATCCGCCCATGGATCACGCCGAGAAATACTTCCTCTCCGCGGAACGGGACGCGCTTTTCGTAAAACGTGTCGACGGATGCCACGAGCGGATGATTCCCGAGCCAACTGATCATCTCGGCGGGAAGCGTGGCATGGAAACCCGTCTGCTCGTTCGCCGCGAGAGTGACAAAAAGATCTGCTTGGATCGTGCGGTTGATCCATGTCTCCACGCTCGCGCGGAAGGAGTAGATCATGACCGAGACTCCCACCGTCATGGCGACGGCAGCCATGAGCGCGGCGATGGTCAGCGCGTTGCGGTGCATGGATCGGACGAGGCTGCGCGAGGCGAGTCGCCAGGCTGTGCCTCCGCTCATTCGCGCCGCGGCCGCTGAAAACATCATGCCCGCCGCCGCTGTGGCGGACGGCACGACAAAGGCAAAGCCGATGATGACAAGAAAAGCGGCGGCAAAGCCCAGCAGAGCCGGGCCCGTATGGAGGGCGAACCACGAGGCAGCGAAGGCCAGCGCGAGCGCGCCTGCGCCAAAGGCCAGCCAGCGGCGGGGCACCGTCGCGCGATGCACCATGATCGTTCCCAGATGCAGTGCGTTCGTTACCTCGGACCGGGCGGCTTCGTTTGAGGGAATCCATGCCGCGGTCAGGACGGAAACAAGTCCGGCCAAAGCCGCCGCGGCGATCTGCCAGGCGGCCACATTGAGTTGCTCGATACTGACCAGCACGTAGAGCGAGCTCACGGTTTTCCCGACAGCACCGACGAGCAGATGGGCGAGGGGAAAGGCGGCGAGAATACCGAGGATGATCCCTGGGACGCCAAGCAGCAGAGCCTCGGTGAGAAATAGCGCGCGCACCTCGTGGCGCGTGGCACCGACTGCGCGCAGGATGCCGATTTCGCGCCGGGCCCGGACGACGGATGCCGCCACGGTGTTGTAGACAAGAAACATGCCGACCAGCATCGAGACGAGGCTCAGTGCGGTGAGGTTGAGTTGGAAGCTGGCGAGCATTTTTCCGATCTGCTCGCTGCGCTGCGCCGGTGCCGCCACCGTCACATCCCCGGGAACGACAGCCCGGATGGCATCAGCCGTCGCGGCAACATCCGCCCCATCCGCCAGCAGGATCTGCACGGAGTCGAGCCTACCCTGCGTCCCGAGCAATTCCTGCGCCCACCCGATATCCATCGAGGCGGTGTGGATGTCGGCCAGAGCGGACGGATCGTCGGGCTCCAAGATGAACAGCACGCGCAGTTCGTGGAAACGACCGTCGATATTCACCCGCAGGGAGTCGCCGATGCGCAAACCCAGCTTCGCCGCCATCGGCTGGGTCAGGGCTATGGCCGAGGATTCGCGCAGCCAGGTTTCCACATCGGCCGACGCGCCCTTGGTATCGACCATGTGGAATGTTTCGAACGGAGGGTTGGTGAAAGGATCGATGCCGAGGATCCGGATGTATTCTCCGGGATGGTCGGGCAGCGTCAGTACGGCCTGCACCACCGGAGTGGCGGCGGCGACCCCCGGGATCTTCGAGAGCAGCGGCAGCAGCGTTTCGTCGAGCGGGCCGTTGACCGCGAGGCCGGCCTTGCCCGCGACCAGTTCGACGCCAGCGCGAAACGAGCGGTTGGCGCTCTGGTTGGCGATCATGATCGCCAGAAAAACGCAGACGCCCAGCGCGACGCTCAGGATATTGAGCGCGGCGAGAAGCTTGTGGCGCCGTGCATGACGGAACGCTTGCCGCGCAAGAATGAGCGGCCAATGCCGCGTCATGCCGCGCCTTTGGCGGCGGTGTGCAGCGCGCGTTGCAACCGGCCGATCTCTTCGTCGCGCTCGATCTTCGTACCGTCATCCGAGCGGTAGAGATAGAAAGTGTCCATGGCCACTTCCTTCTCCGTGGTGATGCGCGCCAGCTCCAGCGAAAGTCCGAGCTGGGTCAGCACAGCAAAAAGATCGTAGAGCAGACCGATGCGGTCCGGATTCTGGATGTCCACGATCGTGAAGGAGGGATGCCCGCGATTGTCGATCGCGATGCGTGTCGGGATTTCCGCCTCCTGAGACATGCGGTAGCCCATTTTCTGCTTCGCCTTGGCGATGTGCGGGGCGAAGTCAAACTCGGGATCGGTGAGCGCCTCGCCGAGAAGTTTTTCGACCAACCGGTGATCCCTTTCGTTGGCCACCGGTTCGTGCCGCTGGTCGCAGACGCGGAAAACATCGAGCACGAGGTTGTCGGTACGCGTGTGGATGTCGGCGCTTAAGATGTTGATGCGTGCGGAGAGGAATGCGCCGGAAATGCGCTTGATGAATCCCGGATGATCCCATCCGCAGACCAGCACCTCGGTGTATCCCTGCTCGGGGTGATGCATCCATTTGACCGCCGGAAACAGGGCGCCCTCTTGCTGGTCGGCTTGGCTCTCGTAGAATTTGCGAAAGAGGCGGATGTGGCCGGCGATTTCCGAGGCGGTGAACGTGCGGAAGTAGCGCTCCGGCATCTGGGAGAAATGCGCGGCCACCTCGTCGGCATAATCCGCGGCGAGTTTGTCGAGGACATCGGCCCGCAATTGCTCAAAATCTATGCGGCGCTTGGCAAAGAACGTAGCACCCTCCTGCAGATAGGACCGGGCGGAGCGGTAGAGTTGCCAGACCAGACCTTCCTTCCAGTCTGACCAGTTGTCATCGCTGGTCCCTTGGCCGTCGGCGAGGGTGACCAGCATGAGCGCATCGAGATTTTCCACCGATTGGATCATGTTGCAGAAGTGCGCGATGGTCGCGTTGTCCTCGAGGTTGCGGGACTGGGCCGTCTTGGAAAGCAGGACATGATTGTCGACGAGGAAGATGAGCGCGCGGCGCTGCTCTGACAAGAGCTGCAGCCGCCGCCCGACCTTGGCCGCCATGGTGGCGCTGGCGTCCTCGTGATGGCGGCGATTCTCGGCCTTGCCCGTGTCGTGCAATAGCAAGGCGAGATAAAGCATGGCCGGGTCGTCGTCGGCTTGGAAAAGCTCGCGGTAACCGACAAGCTTCTCGTCCTCCGTGTCGATCAGCCTGTCGAGCTTGTCGATGCAGACCAGCGTGTGTTCGTCGGCGGTGTAGCGGTGGAAAAACTCGTGCTGCACGAGGCAGGTCAGGCGACCGAACTCCGGCAGATAGCGCCCGAGAAAATCCGTCTCGTGCATCATGCGCAGGATGCGCCCCACATCGCCCTTGCGCGAAAGAATGTTGAGGAAGACCTCCCGCGCGGCGCGGGAATATTGGAACGTGCGGTTGACCAGCGCGAGACGTTTGCGCACCAAATCCCGCAGGGCGGGAGACAAGGACAGTCGGCGCACCTGCGCATGCTGGAAAAGCCGCATCAGCCGCTGCGGATCCTCGGTGAAAACCGACGATGACTCCGCGTGGATCATCCCGCTTTTGGCGTAAAATCCGTCGAAATGCTCGGGCCGCGGGGTGCGCGGGGTGAAGAGTCCCTTGAGGCCGCGTGGTGGCGGCGGCTCCAGCTCCGGGACCAAACGGTAAATCGCCGTTTCGGTGACCCGCTGAATGTTGCGCGTGTGCTGGTAGTAATCGCGCATGAATGCCTCCACCCGCTTGAGGATGTTCTTCTGCGGGTAGTCCAGCCGCGCCGATACCTGTCCCTGCAGAAAAAGCGTCAGCGTGTCGATCCCGCGCTTGTTGATGAAATGCATCTCGGTGCGCACACGCAGGAGAAAATCGTAGGCCTTTTCCAGAATCCGCCGCTCGCTCTCGGTGAGGATTTTTTTCTCCACCAGCTTGGCAGTGGACAGCGCCCCGACACGGAAGGCGCCGACCCATAGCAGGTTCTGGTAATCGCGCAACCCGCCCTTGCCCTGTTTGACGTTGGGTTCCTGCACCGAGACAATACGGCCGTGCTGCGCGTGGAGTTCGCCTTGGTTGACGAGGCGCCATGCGATGTAGGCATCCTCCTGTTTTTTCACGCATTTGCGTTCGAATTCCGTGCGGAACTTGGTGAACAACTCGCGGTCGCCGCACAGGTAGCGAGATTCCAGCATGGAAGTCTTGGTCTGCAGGTCCCCGTTGGACTGCGTGATGGCCTCCGGTACCGAGCGCACGGAGTTGCCGACTTTGAACCCCATGTCCCATAGCATACGGATGATTTCCTGCACGACCCCGGTCTCCTGCTTGCTCGTTTCCTTTTTGGCGTGGAGGAACATGATGTCCACGTCGCTGAACGGATTCATCTCGCGCCGCCCGTAGCCGCCGAACGCGACGATGGTGAAGCCCTCGGGCTTGGCGCGACCTAAGATCTCATGGCAGACCTGCGCGAAAAGCCGCCGGACGAGGATGTCGACGAGATCGCTGCGCTGGCGCACCACCTCGCGTCCGCCTGCACCGGAGGAGATGCGCAGCCGCAACCGGTGTTCCTCCAGCCTCCGGAAGCGCTGGTACGCGGCCAGCGATTCGGAGGCCTTCTTGTCGCGCGTGTGGCGCTCAAGGTCCTCGTCGGCGCGCGCGAGAATCTGTTCGAGGTGGTAGCTCATGGTCCGCGGAAGGCGGTGCTTTTAGCGTTCGCCGCCCGTCTGGAGAATAACAATCTCGACCCTGCGGTTGAGTTTTTGCTCCTCGATGGTGCCGGTCACGGGCACGAGCGGTCGCTTGCTGCCCAGGCCGCGCGTCTCGATACGGGCCGGGTCGATCGACATTTGTGCGCCCAGCCATTGCTTGACCGAGTCGGCCCGGGCGAGGCTGAGCCGCGCATTGTAGTCATCGCCGCCGAACGAATCGGTGTGGCCCTCAATGCGGAAGCGCGCCTGCGGGTTGCGGCGGATGAGTTCACCGAGCTTTTCCAGACTGCTGATGGCTCCCGGTCCGAGGAAAGACTCGTCGTAACCGAAGAGGACGTCGGACGGCATGAAGATCGGTGCCTGCGAAGCGCTCAGTCCGCCGGTCTGGGCAAGCAGATCATCGAGGTCGCTGTAGCCCGCCGGCACGGCATTGTCGCCGGCGGAACCGGGACGCCCGGCGGCCGCCGCCAGCTCAAGGGCGGGGCGCGCGGCGGATGAAGGTTCGTCCGCCAGCAGTGCTTCGCGCATCGAGGCGAGATCCTCGTCGAGTGCGGCGGTGGTGGCGGCCTCGAGTGTTTTCGCCGATTCAGCGGCGGCGATTCCGACTTCCGGTGCGGGTTCTTTTTCGAAGCTCAATTGTCCCGGTTTGGCCGGTGCGGATCGAACTTCTGCTTTTTCTTCCGCCATGCTTTCGTCCGGAAGATCCACCGGCGCCGGCCGGGTCTGCTTGGCCGGTAGCGCGGTCGGGACAGCGTCTTCCTCAAGCAGGTGTGAATCGATGTCGACACGGTCGACCTTGAAGGCGCGCGGGACGATTTTTTCGTAATAGGATTCGCTGAAAGTCTTGATGGGATATTCGCGTGCCCACCAGATGAAGCCCGCGTGGAGGCCGAGCGAAAGCACCAAGGCCAGAAGAACCCATGCCGTCCAGGAGTCGGATTTCGGGGGTCCCTCCTCCAAAGATTCCATCAGTGAAGGCCTGCTCATTCTCTCGAAGTTTACGGCGGTCCGTCCCTGATGCAAACCTGCAGGCAAGGCTTCGGGCTTGACCCACGGTGGCTGTCTTCTACGTTCGACCTCCCTTTTATGTCGGATAAAAGCCTCAGAATCGGCCTGCCCTCGGGCAGCCTCATGGAGCAGACCTTAGCCCTTTTCGGCAAGGCCGGCTTTGCTATTTCCGGCGCAGGGCGGTCCTATCGCCCGGAGGTCGACGACCCCGAGCTCGTTGTGCGTCTTCTCCGTGCCCAGGAAATCAGCCGCTACGTGGAGCAGGGTTTTCTCGATTGCGGCATCACGGGGCGCGATTGGGTGGCCGAGAACAAATCGGATGTTGCGTCGCTCTGCGACCTTCCTTACAGCAAATCGAGCGCCGCGCCGACCCGCTGGGTCGTGGTCGTGCCCGAGGATTCACCCGTGCGCACGGTCGAAGATCTGTCCGGGAAGCGCATCGCCACCGAGGCGGTCGGTCTGACTCGGGAATTTTTCCGCCGCCGCGGTGTCTCCGTCGAGGTGGAGTTCAGCTGGGGTGCGACCGAGGTCAAGGTGCCCGATTTGGTCGACGCCATCGTCGACATCACCGAGACCGGTTCCTCCCTGCGGGCCAACAACCTGCGCATCGTCGAGACCATCATGGAGTCCTACCCGGTCTTTGTGGCCAACCGCGACGCCTACTCCGACGAGTGGAAGCGCGGGAAGATGGACCGCGTGCTCCTTCTCCTGCAGGGCGCGCTGGCCGCTCGTGACAAGGTCGGCCTCAAAATGAACCTTCCGCAAGCCAGCTTGGAGAATTTGCTTGAGCAGTTGCCCGCTCTCCGGAATCCTACAGTTTCTCCTCTGGCGAATGATGGCTGGGTCGCGGTCGAGACAGTCATCGACGAGAAGGTTGTTCGAGAGATTGTCCCGCAACTCAAAGCACTCGGCGCCGAGGGCATCATAGAATATCCTTTGAATAAATTGGTTTACTAAGGCAACACATGGGTTCGATTAAAAAGAGGCGGAAAGCAAAAATTGCTAAGCACAAGCGCCGCAAGCGCATGAAGCTTAACCGCCACAAGAAGCGTTTGCGCTACAAGAGCTAAAGGCTATCTTTGGCCCCATGTTCGCGGGATTCCGGTTGCGCTTCGCCGCTGCCCGGCCATGGCTACTTGCTGCAAGTCTGCTGACCGGCGGCAGGGCTTTCGCCCTGTTGGCCGACTGTGGACTGGCTCTCGATGCCGACCCTTCCAGTCCGCTATCGTTGTCGGTCGCCGTTCTGCGCAGGGCGGATGCCATGGCCTCGGTGGCGGCTGCCGAATTGGCGGCCGACGCCGAACCCGAACTTGCCCACCGTTATTATCTCCACGCCCTCGATCTCGACCCTGGCAACGCTTCGGCGGCCCAGGAGCTTGCCACCGCCTATTTGTCGCAGGAGAAAATTCCGGAGGCGCTGGCAGTGCTCAAGGACAGCCTCAAGCGCAACCCGCAGTCCGTCCCGCTCGCACTGCGCATTGCCGGCATCTATGTCATCAAGCTCAGGAAGTTCGAGACGGCCGAAATCTATGCGCAGCAGGCCCTGCGATTTGCGCCCGATGACATCGAGCCCTACCAGATGCTTTACAGCATCTACCACACCACTGGTCGGCCGGCTGCGGCGGAAGACCTGTTGCGCCAGGCTGCGGCCCGGCAGAATGAGTATCCCGACTTTTGGGCCGGGTTGGCCGACCTGTGCGACTTGGACGGACGCCAGAGCGCAAAAAATATTTCCGCCGGTAAAAATGCGAAAGCCGCCGCCGCGGTGAAGCAATATCGCCGCGCGGCCGCCCTCGCGGAACAGGATGAGGCCGTGCTTCTACGCGCGATGGATTTCTTTTTTGCCAACGGACTGCACAAGGATGCGCTTTCCGCTGCCCGGAGGTTGCTCGTGCTCGATCCCTCCGATATGCCGATCCGCGAGAAACTCGTGCTCATCCTCGAGGCGCTTGACGAGGACGACGAGGCTGTTGCCGAGCTGGACAAAATGGTCGCCGACGATCCGGGGAGCGTTTTCGCCTACCGCGCGCAAGGCGAGATCCTGCTCAAGCACGAGGATTATGCATGCGCCGTGCCCAAGTTCGAAAATGCTCTGGCCTTGCATGACGACGAGCCGCGGCTTTATCTCGAACTCGCCGACCTCTGCCTCAAGGCGAAGGATCCCGAGCGTGCCGCGGGGTGGTTGTCCAAGGCGCGCGGCAAGTTCAGCCGGCTTCCCGAGCTTCCTTTCTACGAAGGCCAGGTGCTCAGCTCCCTCAAGCGCTGGAACGAAGCCCTGCTGGCCTTCGACGTCGCGGCTGATCTGGCCACCAAATACCAACCATCCTTCCTCACTGCGGATTTTTATTTCCACCGCGGCGTGGCGGTCGAGCGTATTGGCGCATACGACGAGGCGGTAGGTTGTTTCCGTTCGTGTCTGGCCATCGACAGCGATCATGGGCCGGCCCTCAACTACCTTGCCTACATGTGGGCCGACCGAGGGGAGAATCTGGCCGAGGCCGAGAACTTCGTCTGCCGCGCTTTGGCCGCAGAGCCGGATAACACCGCGTATCTCGACAGCCTCGGGTGGGTGCTTTACCGGCAGGGCCGTTACCACGAAGCGCTCGTGCCGCTCGAAAGCGCGGCCAAACTTTCCTCCTCACCCGATCCCACCATCCATGAGCATCTGGGCGACACCCTGAGCAAACTCGGGCGGGATCAAGAGGCCCTGCAGGCTTGGGCCCAAGCAGCCGCGCTGGAGGGCGCATCGCCCGATCTGGCCGGAAAACTGCAAGCTGGGCGCGGCGGTACGGTGTCTGACGAGGCCAAGGCGGCGACGCCTTGACGGCGGCGCCATCTGCAGTGCGTGTCTTGCCAAGTTGGCGGGAGACGACTGAAGCAATTCCACCTTGTTGCAACCCGCCATAAATCGCATCAGCCTGCGCCCAGATATTCTCCGGTGCGGATTGTTTTTTCCATGACAGCACCCGTATCCGAGGGCGACTTCTGCTGTGCTGCTCCCGGCCGTGGCGAGTGGTGGGGAAACTACACCGATTACAACGACGGCCCTGTGTTGGGAATTGGTCTTGATGTGGGCACCACGGTTAGCGCTGCCAAGCGCGCGGATCGTGTGCTGCGTCTGGAGGCGCGGGATCTCGGAGAGAGTTGCGAAGTTTCGCTCGAAGCGCTCTATCCCTTGGCCGCCGGATGGGCCAACTATGTTCTCGGCGTCGCCGCGGGCTTTGTCGCACGGGGAGCGCAGGCCGGAGGCTTGGATCTTGCCATCAGCAGCACCCTTCCGATCGGAGTCGGCTTGAGCAGTAGTGCCGCGCTCGAATGCGCCACGGGCCGCGCTTTGTAAAAAGCGTGGGGCACGAGCTTCGACGATTTGGAGTTGGCCCGGATCGGTCAGGAGGCAGAACATCTCTTTGCCGTGGTTCGTTACGGACTGCTCGATCAGGTGACATCGCTTTTCGCGCGTCGCGATCACGCGGTGTTCCTCGATTGCCGATCGCTCGAGGTGCAGCGTATGCCGGTTCTGCGGGAGGCACGCTTTGCCGTCGTGCAGAGTGGCGTGAAATACGCACTGTCCGATGGTGCCTATAATACGCGTCGCGAGGAATGCGAGGAAGCGGCGCACGCGCTTGGCCTCGGCAAACTGCGGGAGGCCGATCTGGCCGCAGGCGCCCTGTCCGGCGCGCCCCTGACCGGCGGAGGATTCGTCGGAGCGATTCTTGCCTTGGTGGCCTCCGGACATGAAGCGGATTACATCGGTGAGATCCGTTCACAAGCTCGTGCGGCGTGGTCGAGTGAACCTCAATGCCTCGTCACTGGCGCCGGCGGAGCATGAAAAATTTTGCCGCCCGATGTTGTCAACATCGGACTTCGGGAACGCCTTGAGTTGGATCGGCAGGCTGTGGAGCGTGCCGGAATCTCAGAATATCTTGTCGGGGCCGCTATCCGCTCCGTCCGACAAGATCCGCTCGACTGACTCGGCGGAACTCTGGGCATCCTCGCCGTAAGCTTGGATTTCCACTGAACTACCCAAAACCGCGCACAGTGCAACAACGCTCAAAATATTGCGTGCGTCCGCAATGCTCTCACCGCACTTGAGCAAAACGACAGACCTCATCTGCCCGACCGCCGCGGCGAGACGGGTCGCGGTGAAGAGAGTCAGGCCCGGGGGGGATGAGAGGAGAACTTTGGACGTTTTCACAGGGGTTTCGACCAGCCAACTCCGCCGATGTTCAATAGTTCCGGACCTTAGGGCGGATTCCATTCAGTCAGCCGGCAGTTCTTCTTTTTCTTTTTTGTCCGGGGCAGACACCCATGGCGGCCGGCAGATACCTCGCCGGAAGGCTTCGAGCACGGCCGGCGAAGAGTTGATGCGGAGATTGCTGAAAGTGCCGTCCTCGTTCTCCCATCGCTCGTGCCAGTAGATGGCGGCTTTGATCCGCGGGAAGCGTGGAATCATCTCCAAAGCGTCCGCAATCCACTTCGCCTTGTCGCCCGCCTTGGGAAAATCGCCGCAGCCGAACTCCGCCACCATCATAGGTTTGTCCGGATCGAGCGCAGCAATCTCCTTGTAAGGCCAGTCGATCAGGTCGGCGAAATCCGCCCAGTCGCCCCCGTCGCGGAATTGTTTCCCGTAGATGCTCAGGCCGAGCCAGTCGACGTAAGCCGGACCCGGATAATAAGAGGCCATGACGTTCCATACATCGTTCTCGGCCGGGAAGGAATTGACGTGGAAGACCCAGAGGATGTTGTGCGCGCCGCGTGCGCGCACGCGGTCGACCACATAGCGCCAGGCTTTTTTGAAAACATCATTGCCTCCCTTGGCTGCACCATAAAAACATCCCGACCAAGGGAACCAATCGCCGTTCATCTCGTTGCAGAGCGAGACGAAAAACGGTTTACTGAAAGCCTTGGCACCATCCGCCCATCGGTCGATGTAGTCATCGCATTTGCCTGCCAGAACGTTCTTGAGGCTGAAGCGATCTGGTCCCCGTTTCTCCTCGTAGGGCTTGTCCCACGGCGACCAGTAAATGAGCGGCACCGCGCCGTGGCGGGCGATGAGTTCGAGATTCTTGCGGGGAAAACTCTGCTCTCCCCAGTAGCTCGATGACGCCACGATGGCCGCGGGCCGGCCGGCCAGCTTTTCGAACTTTTCGACGCTCTCCAGCGAGACATCGTCTTCGGTCTCGCCAAAGTCCATATACGCTCCGAAGCGCACCCCGTCCTTGCCGGGCTTCGCATCATCCGCCCAAGGATCGGGCGCGGCCGTCAGATGAGCGACGAAAAATGCCGACGCGACGGAGGTGATGATGAAGTGTTTCATGTTGCGAAAACGGAGGCGCTGCGCGGGATTGTCCCCCAACCGACCCACGCGCCGCGCATGGCCTGAAGCAAGGATCTCCAGATAACATAGCTCAACAGTGGCCGGTAGAGGAAGCGTTGCGGAATGATGCGCAGCGACATTTTAAGCGGCAGTCCCTCCAAAGCCACGGCCACCGCGGCGAGAGCCAGATCGCACAGCATGAAACCGAGAAAATACGGAAGCACGTCTGCGGCGCGACCGAAAAGAAGCGATTGCACAAAGAGCAGATC
>Ga0209190_1001789_pt1 | contig 14864 bp, 11 predicted proteins | sample M_140205_XF_Meta_FD_187315 | JGI IMG/M metagenome (GOLD analysis project Ga0209190, IMG submission 187315) | Freshwater microbial communities from Lake Montjoie, Canada to study carbon cycling - M_140205_XF_MetaG (SPAdes) (version 2) | ecosystem: Environmental > Aquatic > Freshwater > Lake... | reverse complement strand
ATCCCACAGGCGGCGGAACAAGTCAGAAGTCGCGTACACCGACTCACGCGTACCATCGGCGACAATCCGGCCGTCGTCAAAGACTAGGACTCGGTGCACGTCGCGAATCGTGCTGAAGCGATGCGCGACGATGAGTGTCGTCCGGCCCTTCATCAGGAGCGCTAGCGACTGCTGGATGCTCCGCTCAGTATCGGTGTCGAGCGCGGAAGTGGCTTCATCGAGAATGAGGATGGGGGCGTCCTTGAGGAAGGCGCGGGCGATCGAGACACGCTGGCGCTGGCCGCCGGAGAGACGACCGCCGCGCTCGCCGACCTTGGTCAGGAAGCCTTCGGGCTGAGCCTCGATGAACTCGAATGCACCCGCCAGACGGGCGGCCTCGCGGACCTCCGCATCAGTGGCGGCGGGCCGGCCGAGACGGATATTCTCGAGAATCGATTCGTTGAAGAGAACAGGCTCCTGCGAGACTAACGCGATGTTGGCACGGAGGTCGGCCTGACGCACCTCGCGGAGGTCGTATCCATCAATCAGGATAGCGCCCTGTTGCGGATCGAAGAAGCGCGGCACCAGGTTGACGAAGGTGCTCTTCCCGGCGCCGCTCGGACCGACGAGCGCGACGGACTGGCCAGCGGGTATCTTCAACGTGACGTCCGCCAGCACCGGGTCGGCGCCGTAGCTGAAGGATACGCCGCGCATCTCGAGATCGCCGTGGACACGCCCGAGCGGACGGGCCTCGGGCGCGTCATCCACTTCGACCTGAGCGAGGATGACCTCCTCCAGACGCACAAGGCCGGGGGCGGCCATACTCAGGCGACTGCTCACATTGCCCAGCCGCTTGATTGGGCCATACGCGAAATAGAAGGCGATGATGAGCGAAATCAGTTCGCTCATCGAGAAGCCGTTCATCGCGCCGACAGCAATGGCCGCAGAAATCCCCACGGCGGCAGTAATTTCGACCAAGGGCGAAAGGGCTTTCTCGTAGCGCACCAGCTTGCCCTGAATACGCAGGCCTTCCTGACTGGCCTGATTAAAGCGCTTGGCTTCGCGTTCCTGCAGACCGTAAGCGCGGACCTCGCGGGCCGACTGGAGGTTCTCGACCGCGATGCTATTTAGGTCGGAGGCCGACTCCATGCCCTGACGCATCCGGGTCTGGATACGCACCGCGACGCCGCGCACGAGCAAGACTGCGGCGGGTACGACCAAAAGGCAGGCTAGGAACCAATAGCCGCTCTCGTGGGAAAAACAGATGAACACCACGTAAGCCAGCGCGAAGAGCATCGATAGCGGCTGGACAATGAGGTCGTTCGATACGTCGACCAGCACCAGCCGGACTGAATTGGCGTCGGCGATTAAGCGCGAAAGCAAGTCGCCGATTGAAAGCTTTCCAAAGAAGCCGAGATGAAGTCGCTGCAGCTTAGCGAACACGTCGCGCCGGACGGCCTCAATGACGCGGAGGCCGGCGAGATTGAGGAGGTAAGTCGAAAAGAATTCGCCGATGCCGCGGACTAGCATGACCACGGGGAGGAACGCGACGGCGAAGACCATCTCGTAGCCCTTCGGCAGAGTGAGCGCTGGCTGGCCTCCCAGCCACTCCGGCCACGTCAGGAGAGGGGCGGCTCGCGCCGAGGCATCACCGAAGACCGCCGGGAGCACCTTGCCGACCAAGAACGGCAGCCCAAAGGCATTGGCGGCCGCGAAGACGATGGCCGCGAGCAGGGACAGTAAGAGCAGCGTTCGGCTCCCCTTCAGGTAGGGCAGGTAGAGCTTGTAGCGGCCTCGGAACACGCCACCAGCGTGGCTGCGAGCCCCGCTGGTGGAAACACCAAAACTATCCTATTTCTTCTTCGGAAACGCGACCGAGAGGGCGATTGCGAGGGCCAGGACAAAACCGATGATGGAGAGAGAGAACGAGGTAGGGATATGCACCCGGCCTTCATGGACGAGAGCCTTCGCCCAGCTGGCGAACTGCCCTTCGGACTGACCCACGGTGGCCGCCCAAGGCAGGATCATCTTAACGCCGATGAAGACCAGGATGAAGGACAGGGCGGGCTTAAGGAAGCGGAAGAGATGCATGAAGCCCGAGATGGCGAAATACATCGAGCGAAGGCCCATGATGGCGAAGATGTTCGAAGTGAAGGCGATGAAGCGCTTCTCCTCAATCGGCATCTGGACCGGCAAGATGCCGAGCACAGCGGGAATCGAGTCGATCGCGAAGAGCAGGTCAGTGCTTTCGATGACAATCAGTACCACGAAGAGCGGCGTGAATACGCGGCGTCCGTCCTCGCGGGCGACAAAGGCCTCACCGTGGAGGCGGTTGGTCACCGGCAGGAAGCGGCGAACCATCCTCACCACAAAGTTCTCGTCGACACCCTTCCCCTCCGATTCGTCATGCGAGAAGGCCATCTTCACGCCGGTAAAGAGCAGGAAGGCCCCGAAGAGAGGCAACAGAATGGTGAAGCGATCGACGGCGGCGATGCCGGCGATGATGAAGACCGCGCGCATGGCCACGGCGCCGAGGATGCCCCAGAAGAGCACGCGATGCTGAAGGTGCGCCGGGATGCCGAAGTGCGCGAAGACCAGGATGAAGATGAAGAGGTTGTCGACCGAGAGAGCCAGCTCGAGGACATAGCCGGCGGCGAAGAGCTCGGCATCTTCCGGCCCGCGCCAGGCGGAGAGCAGGAAGGCGAAACCGACTGCCAGCGAAACCCAAACCACACACCATGCGACGGCCTCCTTGAAGCTGGGAGCTTGGCCGGCCTTCTTCTTGAAGACGCCGAGATCGAGCGCGAGCATGAGTCCGACGAACCCGAGGAAAGCCGCCCAAGCCCAGTAAGGGATCACCAAAGGAGCCTCGGCAACGGCGTACAGGAAGACGGACATGCCCTTGAAGTTAGCCTAAACGTAGAGGAGTCAAGCCCACCCCGCCGATGCGGGCTTGCCCGCCCTACCCTCCCCCCGCTTACTACCCTCCGCGTTCCCGTAGTTCAACGGATAGAACATTGGTTTCCTAAACCGAGGATGTGGGTTCGATTCCCGCCGGGGACAGCGACGCGAACCGCGGCTTACTTCTTGAGCCGATAGGCCTGGATGCGGGTGTTCGGAGTGCGGCGATAAATCGAGTCCACATCCTTGAGCTGCATGATTGTCCAGGGCGCGAGGATGCTGTCGCCGTTCTTAGTAAGCACGATATCGTCAGCGATATGAACACAGGTGTGCAGGCCTTCGCCGTCGTCCATGAAACAGAGCACGTCGCCGAACTGATAAGGGGCATCAACGACCTCGTAGTCCTTGAGGAGATGCTCAGCCGCAAGCTTGGTGTCCAGATAGACATCCTTGGGGGTAATGTTGAAGAAATTGAGCGACGTCCAGTGGCAGTCGGGGAAGCGGCCCTTCAGTCCGAGGTCCATCTCCGGGAAGGTGTACGCCCGCTGGCGGAGAATGGGCGGCAGGAAGTGGGTGATGTCGACCGACTGCTTGGCGCGGCGCTGGGTGATGGCCTTAATGAAGGCCAGTCGAGGCGCATCGGTCTGGCCCGCTGCCCAGTAGTCGATGAAGGCCTGCCGGTCCGTATTCAGCGGTAGCCGTAGTTCCACGACCAAGCTACGCACCCGGGTGATAGAGCGGAAGACCGCGTTCACCTCGTCCGGCGTCTTGGCCAAGCCTAGCAAAGCTTGCACGTCGCTGAAGACGAGAGCGTCGCCACGCTTCCAGAGGAGACGACGAAAGAGGGCCTGCTGGGCTGGAGTGAGCGAGGCGCCCTGCATCCAGTCGTCCACATCTCCGCCCAGGATGAACACCGGATCCCGCTGGTATTCATTGACCGCGTGCTTCGCGAGCTCGAGGTAAAGGACGCTGCGGCATTCCAAGGAAAGGGCCGTGAGATCCTCGGTTTCCGGAAGTAGGATGACACTATTGCCGCTGGCGACGAGCCGGACGGGACTGAGCAGACGTTCGATGACCTCCTCCGGCACTTTGGCCTTCACGAGCGTATCACGGACGGCATTTACCGTGGACTGCTCGAAGGTCCAACGGGTCACCGTGCTCGGTTTGGCCACCACGGCCAGAAGACTTTCCGGAGGCTCAAGGTAGACCGTCCGGGATTCCAACTGCCCCCAGGCCCCCGCCTTGCTAGTCAGCACAGGCTCTGTGACCGCGCTGGCGACAACCCCCCAGCAGACGGCGGCCAGAAGGCCGAGGGAGCGAGGTAGGCTGAGATTCACATCTTTTTAACAACAGGCATCCCCCGAAGTTCCAAATAAAATATTACGACAGTTTGGCGGAAGTCCGGCAACAGCTCAGCGAACCAGCGGCGTTTCGCATTGTAGCGGCGAGGCTTTCGTCGCACGGATAGGGACCTTTTCCGCCGTGCCCAGACCCAAGCCCAAGAAAGCCGCCGCTCCCGTGCGCGGTCGCCCCGCCAAACCTTCCGCCCGCCGTGCCACCAAGCCGGCCCGCCGCCAGGCCGACGCCGCCTCCACCTCTACGCCCGAAGCCGCCAAGGCTCAGCCGAACCAGCGCATCGGCGTGCTCATCGACGCCGACAACGTCTCGCACCAGCACCTCCCCACCCTGCGTCGCTTCATTGGCGAGACGGAGATCTCCGCCGCCCGCGCCTACGGCGACTTCAACGGCCGCCTTAGCGGCTGGCGCTCCGCCGCCCAGGACTGGCCCGAACTCGATCTCGTCGACCAGCGCAGCTACACGCCGGGCAAGAACGCCGCCGATATGCGCCTGACGATCGACGCCGTGAAGCTAATGGCCGGCCCCAATCCGCCCACGACGCTGATCTTCGTCACGAACGACAGCGACTTCACGCCGGTGGTCGAGGACGCCAAGCGCCTCGGCGTCCGCATCATCGTGATGGGCGAACGTACACACAAGGCCCTCCGTTCCACGGCTCACCATTACCTGAACCTTTCCGAACTGCGCACGCGCCTCGACGACGAACAGTCGGCGAAGTCCGACCCGCGCAAGGCCCTCAGCCTCATCGCCCAAGCCCTCCGTGCGCTGGCGCCGAAGACGAACAAGGAAGTCGGTGCCCTGCTCGACCAGTTCGAAAAGATGCTACCTGAACTCCGCTTCGCCGACGCCCCGCGCCCTCAGCGCGAGGCAGGCCCCCGACGCGAAGCCCGGGAGCCCCGTCCGGAACGCGCCCAGCGCGAACCGCGCCAGGCCCGCGAACCGCGCGCGCCGCGAGAAGCCCGACCATCGCAGAAAAACTCCGGGCAAGATTATCGCGATCGCCCGAACCTCACCTCGGCCCAGCAGGCCCAAGGTAAAGCCGAGGCCGACCAGCGACGCGCCCAGCTGCAACAGCGACAGGATATCATCGAGGCCCTCGTCGACGTCGCCACCGGCCTCGCGCCGGAAGGCGAATGGCTGAAGGTCGAGGTCATCAAGAAATTTCTGCTGCAGGAACACCCAGGCCTCGAAGCTAACGCCCCGCGCTATGCGAAGTTCTACCGCATGCTCGAGGACACCAGACGCTTCGACGTCCAGCTCCAGGGCTCGACGGTGATGGCCCGCCTGAAGGAGTAAGCCTTACTTCCCGATTGTCCGGGCGAGGAAATCGAGGGTCGCCTCAGTGAGGTCAGCCTTATCCGAGGAACTGGAGACTTCCGCGCCAGCCATTACGCCCGTTCGCTTCCATCCTTTACCCTTGGGATGCAGATTGAAGGTATGCGGCGCCCCTTCGACGACGATATACTCATGGGAAACCTTCGCGGAGCGTAGCGCTTTCGCCATGTCATCCGACTGCGCGATATCGACCGTGCTGTCAGCCGTGCCGTGCAGGATAAGTACCGCCGGATCCTGCGCGTCGCACTGGAGTTCAGGCAGGTAGGCCTTCTGCTCAGTGGAGCTCGCACCGACGACGTCTCCCTTGCCGTGCTTAGAGAAATTCACGACGCCATACATGTCGATGACCGCCGAGACCTTGGCGGAATGCTTCGCAGCGGGATCGCCGCCGGGACCGGTCTTGTCGTCCGAAAGCCCAACCATCAGCGCGAGGTAGCCGCCGGCCGAACCGCCTGCGACGGCAATCTTGTCCGGATTAACGCCGAGCTCCTTTGCATGCGCGCGCACCCAGCGGACGGCATTACGGCAATCGGCGATATTCTGCGGCCAGACGCCTTCCATGGACTTCGGGCCGAGCACGTAATTACAGCTCACGACGACGTAGCCGGCGCGACAGAGGTCGGCGCTGACGCTCGCGGAGCGATACTCCGCCTTATCGCCTCCGGTGAAACCGCCGCCGTGGATGAAGACCACCGCCGGGCGATCCAGGCGCTTAGGGCCGTTCGGGAAATAGAGGTCGAGCTTCTCCTTACGATCGGCACCGAGGAACGGGACGTCGCTCAGGCCAAAGACCGGAGTGGGCGGCATAGTCATGTGCGGGCGGCCATAGGCAGCAGCGGCCAGCTCTGGAATCTTGGCGACCTCGACGCTTTCGCCCGGCTTCGCCAGTTCGAAGACATGGAGTTTGGCGATATCGGCGGCAGAGACAGCCGCAGCGGCGAAGAGCAGGAGAAGCGGACGCATAAAGGGCGGGGGTGAAAGTTTCTACCCCGCCCTTGAAGGCAGTCAATGCGTCAGCCGGAAACTCAGGACAGTGCGTGGGCGTAGCCGTCGACGATGGCCTGCAACGAGGCTTCGACGAGGTTTTCGCTGACGCCGACCGTACCCCAGGAACCCTTGCCGTCGGAAGAGCGGATGACCACGCGGGTCTTGGCCGCGGTGCCGTCAGCGCCGCCAAGGATGCGGACCTTGTAATCCACGAGGCTAACCTTCGCCAACTTCGGGAAGGATTTCACGAGAGCAGAGCGCAAGGCCTGGTCGAGGGCGTGGACTGGTCCGTCGCCTTCGGCCACAGTGAGGGTTTCCTTGCCGCCGATGCTGACGCGGACCACGGCTTCGCAATAGGCCGAGCCCTTGGCGCCACGCGCGGTGACGTGATAGGAGGCGACCTCGAAAGGCGCGGCCTTGCTCTTTCCGATGTGGCGGCGGAGCAGGAGCGCGAGCGAGGCTTCGGCGTCTTCGAAGCTCCAGCCAACGTGCTCGAGCTTCTTCAGTTCGTCGAGCGCGGTAGCGGTGGCGGGAGAGTCGCGATCGAGATCGATGCCGAGGGACTTCGCCTTGAGGACGATATTGCTGCGGCCGGACTGATCGCTGACGAGTACGGTGCGCTCATTGCCGACGACGGTCGGATCGATGTGCTCGTAGGCGGCGGAGAACTTACGAACGGCATCGACGTGCGTGCCACCCTTGTGGGCGAAGGCGGCGGTGCCGACCCAGGGACGACGCGGATCGGGAGCGAGGTTGGCGACGCCATCGACGAAGCGCGAAAGGCCAGCGAGGCCCTTGAGTGAGGTCGAGGAGACGCACTTCCAGCCGAACTTCAGCTGGGCACACGGGATGACTGCGGTGAGGTCGCAATTACCGGTGCGCTCGCCGATGCCGTTGACGGTGCCCTGGACATGGGAAGCGCCGGCTTCAAGCGAGGCGAGGGCGTTGGCGAGACCGAGGCCGGCGTCGTCGTGCGTATGGATGCCGACGGGCGTCTTCTTGAGCGCAGCGATTGCGGCGCGAGTGGCCGCGGCGACTTCAGCCGGTAGAGAGCCACCGTTGGTGTCGCAAAGGACGATGCGGTCGGCACCGCCGGCGACGGCGGCGAGCATGGAAGCAATGGCGTAGGCCGGATCTTCCTTCCAACCATCGATTGCGTGTTCGCAATCGTAGACGACTTCGCGGCGATGGGACTTCAGGAAAGCAATCGTGTCGCGAATCATCTCGAGGTTCTCCTCGGGCGAACAGCGGAGGACTTCGCGGACGTGGAGGGCGGAGGTCTTGCCGTAGATTGTGACCACCGGCGTATCGACTTCGAGGAGGCCGCGGACCTGAGCATCTTCGGAGGCGCGCACGCCCTTGCGGCGGGTCGACCCGAAGGCCGCCAGCTTGGCATGCTTGAACTTGATCTTCTTGGCGCGGGCGAAGAACTCGACGTCGCGGGGATTGGAGCCCGGCCAGCCGCCTTCGATATAAGTCATGCCAAAGCGCTCGAGCTCAGCGGCGATGCGCAGCTTGTCATCGACGGAGAAATGAATGCCCTGCCCCTGCGAGCCGTCGCGGAGGGTGGTATCATAGATTTCGATGGAGCGTGCCATGGTCGTGTGAGTGGGAAAGAGGTGTAAAGGGAGGGGGCCGTTCCGGGTGCCGCGGAACGGGGAGTCGCCCGTCGGGCGTTCCGTTCAGCGGGCTTAGAGCCCGATGATGGTAATAATCGCCGGAATGATGGCGCGACCAGCCGCGGAGCGGAGGGAAGTCGAAGACTGAGCCAGGGATTCCATGACGGAGACCCTGACTTCAAGGGTGGAGGCATGGAGAGTCAAAGGCAAAGGAGCCTGAAGCGGGTCGAGGCTCGCCAAAAGGCCAATAAATGCCCATTAATCAGCCCATGCGCCGGCTCGTTGCCCTCCTCCTACTCTTGGCAGGCGCCATCTCTTCACCGGCCCAATGGCAGATTTTCGCGGAGAAGCTGCCCAAGCCCGGCACCTGGGCGCGCTACCAGTACGAGACAATCCGTGACGGTAAGATCGTCTCGAAATCCGAATTGAGCCTCTCAATTCGGACGGGCATGGAGATCGGCGGCAAACCGCACGTCTGGTTCAACGTCGAGCCAGTCGGCTGGTTGGGGTCGCGCGAACAAGCCCCTCTTCGCCTACTCCTGAGCGCCGACATGGATCGTAATCGTGCCAGCCGCCTCATCGAGAACTCGCAGGAGATTGTCTTCTCGAATCCCGTCAAAGGCGCCTACCATATGACCCGCGAAGACATCGCTTGGGTTTCGAAGTGGGCGAATCTTACTTACGCTAGCGAACTGAGCGCGGATACGCCTGCGCAGGAAACTATCGAAGCCAGCGGCAAGCCTTTCGCGTGCGAGCGGATGAAGATGCTCGCGAGCACGGTGACCGATCCGCCCGTGGTCCCGAAGCAGACCATCGAGTTCAAAGGCACCGTGTGGCGCTCTGACGCGACTCCCTTCGGCGTCGTGCGGGCGGAGTGGGTCGAGAAAACCACGAAGAAGGACCGTAACCGCGAGGAGACCCGCCGCCTAACCCTACTGGCTAGCGGCTGGGAGACCCCTCCAGCCGACCCAGTCGACCGCGGTAAGGACTTCTCCGTCTGGCGCCTGATCTTCGGTCGCTGAGGCCTCTAAAGGACCAGCCCACCCGGGTTGAATCGGATGGGCTGGCGTTAAATGGTGGCCTGAGTCGGAATCGAACCAACGACACGACGCTCTTCAGGCGTCTGCTCTACCAACTGAGCTATCAGGCCAATTAACTGGACATTCAGAAGGACAAAGCCCCCCTTCCCTGTCAATCCGACAAGAAAGGGTGGCTTAAAAAGGCCTTCAGAAGCTGAATTTCCAAGCCGAGAGGCGGCGTTCGACCTCAGCGATGACTTCGCCTTCGCCAGCCTCGCCCTTGTCGGAAACGAAGGTGACGGAGAAGCGGACGAACGAGCCACAATCATCCCAAGGCACGGTGGAGATAAGGTGCTCGGTGATCATCCACTGCGAGAAAGCTTCGCCAGAATCGAAGCTCACCGTGCCGGACGGACCGGTGGCGGACTTCGGGGCGGGCATGTAGAGGAAGAAACCGGCGCCAGGCTTACGGACCTGGAAGCCGAGCTGGGCGAGTACGCCAACGAGCTTGTCCATGCGGCGCGAATACTTGGCGGAGATGGCCTTCGGGATGGAGACATCGTCGAGCCCGGCGGCACCGGCCTTCTGGATACCGAGGAACTGGCCGGAGTCAGAATTGTCCTTCACGTCGCCATAGGCGCGGACGAGCAGTGCGTTACCAGCGACGAAGCCGATGCGCCAGCCGGTCATGTTGTGGCTCTTGGAGAGTGTGTGCAGCTCGAGGGCGACGTCCTTCGCGCCGGGGACCTGTAGAATCGACAGCTGCTCGGCGCCAAAGTGCAGCGAGCCGTAGGCGGCATCCTGGATGACGACAAGGTTGTGCTGCTTAGCGAAGGCGACGACTTCCTCGTAGAACTTGCGCGTGGCGCAGGCGCCGGTCGGGTTGTTCGGGAAGTTAAGCACCAGTACCTTAGCCTTAGCGAGAACGTCGGCGGGAATCGTTTTCAGGTCCGGCAGGAAATTATTCTCGGCGGTGAGCTTCAGGTTATGGACGTGGCCGCCGTAATACTTGGCGTGGGTGCCGAACACTGGGTACCCCGGAGTAGTCATGAGGACATAATCGCCGGGATTGATGAGGCAGCCCGGCAGGATGGACAGCGCAGCCTTGGAGCCGATCGAGTGGAGGATTTCGGTATCGGCGTCGACGGTCACGCCGAAGAGATTCTGCATGTAACGAGCGGCGGCCTGCTTGAAGTCCGTGCCACCGTTATCGGAGTAGCCGCGATTCTCGGACTTAGCGGCTTCGGTCTGCAGCGCCTTCACCACCATCGGGAAGGCCATCTCGTCGGGCTCGCCGACACCGAGGTCAATCAGGGCGACGTCCGGCTTGGCCTTCTTGGCGGCGGCCTTGGCGCGCTTAATCTTCTCGAACTTATAGATGGCGGTCGACTTGCCGTAATTGACGCCGCCGATGCGTTCGGCGAAGAGTTGCTGGATGTAAGAGTCAGACATGGTGATAAGGCCTTAAAAAGAGGGGGAAGACGGCCGATGGCAAGCGGACTCCGTCCGAGGGCTTGCCACCCGCGAATGGACGATAAAAATGCCGCCATGGAGCCCAGCCTCGAAGACCTCGCCCGAGAGCGGCGTGAAAGGTGCAACCCGGGATTCCCTTGGCGCCTCATCGGCCTGATTGCCCTCTGTCTGGCCATCGGTGGCCTTGGCTCGGCTGCCACGATGCCCGAGATCAAGGGCTGGTACGCCGGCCTCATCAAGCCGCCCTTCAATCCGCCCAACTGGATCTTCGGCCCGGTCTGGTCGACACTCTACGTCCTTATGGCCTGTTCGGCTAACGCCGCGTGGACCGACTGCCAGGCCCGCCGGACGTTCTTCATCATCCTGATCGTAAACGCCCTCTGGTCCCTACTCTTCTTCGGACTACACCAGCCCGCCCTCGGGCTCATCGATATCCTAGCCTACCTGATCCTACTCGTCGTCTGGATCCGACAGCTCTGGCCCCAGCATCGCGGCTACGCCCTGCTCCAGCTTCCGCACCTGCTGTGGGTCAGCTTCGCCACCGTGCTCAACGCGAGCATCTGGTGGCTCAATAAATAAGAAGACCCCGCAACCCGGGGCCTTCGTGACAGACTGGCGGACGCCTTAGTCGGCGAGCTTGGTCCAGCGGGCGTTGCCCCTGGAAGACTTCACCGCGGCCTCGATGAAGGCCATGCCGGTGACGCCGTCGTCGATCGACGGGAAGTCGTAGCCGCCCTTCGGGGCCTTGCGGCCTTCGAGACGGTCAGTGATGGCTTCCGAGGCGGCGCGATAGATGTTCGCGAAGGCTTCGATGAACGCTTCCGGGTGGCCGAAAGGCGTACGGCTATACTTCTTGCAAGCTTCGCCATTGTAAGAGTTGCCACGACGGTGCGTCTGGCGGGGCTGATCGAGGTACTTCACGATCAGTTCATTCGGATGCTCCTGGTGCCACTCAAGGGAAGCCAAAGTGCCGTAGACACGGATGTTGAGGTTATTCTCGTCGCCAGTGGAAATCTGAGAGGCGTGCAAGACGCCCTTCGCGCCGCCTTTGTAGCGGACGAGCATGTTGGCGTCATCATCGAGCAGGCGACCGGGGATATAGGTGCTGAGGTCGGCGGCGATTTCTGCGATCTCGAGGCCGGTGACGTACTGGACGAGGTTCTCGGCGTGCGTGCCGATGTCGCCGACGCAGTTCGAGACGCCCGAGCAGTTCGGATCCATGCGCCAGTTAGCGATCTTCTGGATTTTTCCGGACTGGAGGGCGCCGATGGCGTAGCCCTGCGGATATTCGACAAGGACCTTGTTGATTTTGCCGAGTTTACCGGCGGCCACAAAGTCGCGGGCTTCCTTGACCATCGGGTAACCAGTATAGTTGTGTAGCAGAGCGAAGACCAGGCCGCTCTTCTTGACGACGGCGCGGAGTTTTTTGCCCTCGGCGAGGGAGAAAGCCAGGGGCTTCTCGCAGATCACGTGAATACCGGCTTCGAGGAAGGCCTTGGCCACGGGATAGTGCAGGTCATTGCGCGCGACGATTGATACGAAGTCGATGCGGTCGCCCAGCGGGCGCTTGGCTTCGGCCTTGGCCATCTCGGCGTACGAAGCGTACACGCGGGCGGGATCAATGCAGAGGTCCTGACCGGAGAGGCGGGACTTCTCGGGATCCGAGGAGAACGCGCCAGCGACGAGGTCGATTTTGCCGTCGAGGGCCGCGGCCATGCGATGTACGCCGCCGATGAAGGCGCCGCGACCGCCGCCGACCATGCCCATGCGGAGTTTGCGATTAAGGGATGCCATAGGTGTGTTGATCAGAGGGAGACGGGCTTGCCGGACCTCGCCGAAGCGTAGATGGCGTCGATGACCTGCATCAGGCGGTAAGCCTGCTCAGGCGTGTTCAGTGGCTTCGCGCGTCCTTCGATGGCCTCGATGAAGTTCGCGGCGGAAGCGATACGGCCCATGTCTTCGCACGCGGGCGTGACGATGGAGCGGTTCACGCTGTTGCCGTTTTCCTGGACGTAGAGCTCGCAGGTATCGATCGCGGTGTTATCGAGGCCGTCGATACCAAAGAGGCGCTCGACCTTGCCGCCGGCCTTGGTGCCTTGGAAGACCACGGAGACTTCCTCGCGTTTGATCATCTCAGCCCACGAGACCTGCAGGGTCAGCACTTGGCCGGTCTTGAAAGTCACGAAACCGTGCGCGGCGTTCTCGACGTCGGTGACGCCACCGACGCGGTCCGGGATACCCCACGGTCCCTTGAAGGACTTGTCTTCGATGAAGTCGTTGAAGGTCTGGCCGAGGACATGCGCCGGCTCGGGGTAGCCCATGAAATACATCGCGAGGTCGACCATGTGCAGCAGGTCGATGAGCGGACCGCCACCGGAGAGCTCTTTGGTGGTGAACCAACCGCCGAAGCCCGGTATACCGGTGCGGCGGATCCACTTCGCCTGCGCGGAGTTGATCTTACCGACCTGGCCCTGCTCGACGTATTTGATCATCGCCTGCGACTCAGGGCGGGCGCGGTTGTTGAAGTTGAACATCACGTGCTTACCGGACTTCTTGGAAGCGGCGGTGATTTCGAGGACCTCGGGAGCGCTGAGCGCCGGGGGCTTCTCGCAGAATACGTGCTTGCCGGCGTTGAGGCACTGGATGGCGAGCGCAGCGTGGAACTTGTTCGGGACGATGACACTGACGGCGTCGAGGTCCTTATGGGCCGCGAGCATGGCGTCGACGGACTCGTAAGCGTGCGGGATGCCCCACTTCGTGGCGGCCTTCTGGGCAGCACCCGGCGCGGGATCTGCGACGGCAATGATTTCCGCGCCCGCCTGCTTGAAGCCTGCGGCGTGGTACTGGAGCATGCCCCCTGCTCCGATGACGCCTACTTTGGTTGCCATGATGTTAGTGAAGGAAAGAGGTGGTTACTTACCCTGGGCGGACTTGTCGAAGGCCGCGTCGAAGGCGACCTTGTTGCTCGGGAAGGCGAGCTTCTTGACGTACGCGGCCGATTCAGCGGCGCCGAAGAAGCGGTCCATGCGGCCGTCTTCCCACTCGACGGAGAGCGGGCCGGCGTAGCCGACGTCGTTGAGGGCGACAATGACGTCCTCGAACTTGATGTCGCCGCGACCGACGGAGCGGAAGTCCCAGGCGCGACGGGGGTCGCAGAAATCAGTGTGGCCACCGAACACGCCGACGGTGCCGTCGCCGTGGCCCCACCAGACGTCCTTCATGTGGGCGTGGTGGATCTGCTTGCCGAAGGCGCGGATGAACTTCACGTAGTCGACGCCCTGGTAGCCGAGGTGGCTCGGATCGTAGTTGAAGCCGAAACGCTTATGGTTACCGACGGCGTCGAGCGCGCGCTGGGCGGAGGCGATGTCGAAGGCGATTTCGGTCGGGTGCACTTCGAGGCCGAAGTAGACGTCGTTCTTCTCGAAGACTTCAAGGATGGGCTTCCAGCGCTTGGCGAAATCGTCGTAACCCTTCTGCAGGTAAGCCTGGTTGGTGGGCGGGAAGGCGTAGATCGCGTGCCAGATGGAGGAGCCAGTGAAACCGTTGACGACGGTCTTGCCGGAACCCTTCGGCTTATTGGCCATGTAGGCCTTGCCGGCGTCGAAGAATTTACGAGCAGCCTGAGCGGTCAGGGCCATCTCAGCGCAAGCGCGCTGGCGGACGCCTTCCGGATTACCATCACCCCAAACGTGTGCGGGCAGGATGCACTGGTGGCGTTCGTCGATGTTATCGCAAGTGGCCTGCCCGACGAGGTGCGAGGAGATTGCCCAGCAACCGAGGTCGTGCTGCGCGAGGAGTTTCCAGATAGATTCGACGTAGCCCGGCTCGTTGACCGCGCGGACGACATCGAAGTGGTCGCCCCAACAGGCGAGCTCGACGCCTTCGTAGCCCATGGCTTTCACCTTGGGGAGAAGCTCGGCGATTTTAAGGTCGGCCCACTGGCCGGTGAAGAGGGTAACAGGGCGCTGTGACATGGGGAGTAGGGGTGAGTCCCCACTGTCAGCCAATCACCCCACTTTGTTCAAGTGGGCAATGCTCACAGACCCTAATTTATGCCTTACGTGACAGCGATAGGCCCAGTTCAGCCTCCAGCTTGTCGTAGGCCGCCCGGAGGGCCGGGTTCGGCTGGACGACACCTGGGGCCGGGGCGCAGAAAACAGGCTCCAGATCGGCCATCTTGGCCCCGCAAGCC
>Ga0209190_1001776_pt1 | contig 14910 bp, 24 predicted proteins | sample M_140205_XF_Meta_FD_187315 | JGI IMG/M metagenome (GOLD analysis project Ga0209190, IMG submission 187315) | Freshwater microbial communities from Lake Montjoie, Canada to study carbon cycling - M_140205_XF_MetaG (SPAdes) (version 2) | ecosystem: Environmental > Aquatic > Freshwater > Lake... | reverse complement strand
GTGTCCGAGCGTTAGAAAAAACTGACACTGGTTTATCTTTCTTTGCTAAATTACATCGAGCACAAGCAGCCGTTAAGTTTTCTGGGTCATCAGTGCCACCAGCTGATACCGGGATGATGTGATCTACATGCTTGGCTTCTGCCCCACAGTATGTGCAGGTGTTGGCATCTCGAGCCAGTATCTTGAGCCTAAGTTCTCGCCATGCTCTTGTGCTTCCACCTCTAGTCATCCTTCTCTAACTCCTCTATCAGTACTCGGATTGCTTCATGGTATCTATCTATCTGCTCAAGTAACTCATCTAAAGCTTCTATCAGTTCTTGTGGGTTAAGTATCAAGGTCTTGTCCTGTGTTATGCCTGGTTGGGCTTGGGTGGGCAGAGCATGGCTTATTACTAAACCATGTCCTAAGCATGCCCGTATTGGGATGGTTTGGTCTTTTACATGGGTCATTACTGACAGCAACGCCATTTGATTAGCAGCTCTTGTTGTCGTATGGGTTGCTCGGTTCATACGATTACTCCTAATCTCTACTCTGTTATGAGTCTGTTTGTCTGGCTCGTACCCAGACTACAAAACACCCTCAAACGGTGGTTTAACGTAGTACGAGTACGTCAGTCTGTTATACTCAGACCTAGAGTTGGTAGTTAATTCTGGGGAGGCTTAGCCACTAACTGATTGAGCCGTCACCATTGGTGGCGGTTCTTTCATTTCCCAGAGTGTTGATTGTATCTGTTCCTGGTGTCACATTGATTGTTAGACACTTATGAATTGGAACCCGATAAAACAATTCTTGCACTGTGTACTTTGTATCTCGAAACACTGTTGGCTCTGATAGTAAATCGTCAATGCCTGTCACCAGTGCGTGTGTGCGTTCATGGTTCATCATCACAAAGTAAGTATTTGGAGCCATCACTCGAGCTTTACGCCCCGGAACATGAACATACTTAAATGGGTATGTGTGACCAGTCCAGTTATGGTTAATCTCGACCTCGATGGAGTTACCATTGTTCGCTATCAAATCAACCCCGTAAATGTCTGGGTTTTCAATCCACTGTAAATCTGGCTGGTTGATGTTTAGCCAGTTAAGCATGTCGATTTTGGCTATGTCATCCCTGTTGTACATGCGGCGGTCAAACTCTTTGCTCGAGGGTTTCATTTCTTTTTCGCCACTTTTTTGACTGGCACTTCGACCTTTAACTGTTCACAAGTTAGGCATGAGCCATCACTGAATAGCCATCCACCACAACCTGGACAACGCTTAATGAGATCTTGGATGTGCTGGAGCACTCGGTCAAGCATTACGCCCTTAATGCCTGTATCTTGGCGTAACTTGTTCTGCAGCTGTGTTAGGGCTGAAACATAGCCACTATCAAACTCACTTCTCATTGCGTAACGCCTTTGCGATGAGTTCTTGCTCCTCGAGTAACTGCTGGAGGCTCGCATACAGGCATGACGGGCAAAATCCTCCATTTGTGCCATCTGGGCATGGGCTGGTGTTATCCCATGCTCGGATAATTGCATCTCTTAATGTGATCATTAGTTCCACTTACTTTCTGGGTCTGGGTTGTTTGGTTTCTTGCCTGGTACATAGCCCTCAGCTTTTAACTGCTCAATGAGCTTTGATGCCCAAAATGAGGTCAATCCGGGGTCTGTACTTAACTCGTTTTGTTCTTTAAATTTGGTTACATAGTCAGTCATGTCAGTAATAGAGTAATTAAACAATGCTTTGATAAGGCCATACTGCTTCTCTGTCATCTCTGGCTGTGCATACTGCCCACCAGCACTCGGCTTCTCTGGCAATGGCTTACGCTCTGCCCAGGGGTCATCTGTGGGCTCTTGGCGAGCCTGAGCCGCCTCGACCTCTTGCTTGGTAGCCACAGACTTACCCAGACCAATACCAAGTGCACCTATGCATCGACCAAAAGCTGACGTCTCGAGATTTTGCAATTCACTAAATTTTGTAAAATTTGTTCTGCCGATTGCAAGTTCCGCAGCTGTGCCCGTACCTGGGCGAACATCATCAGGTGTGCGATAAGCGTAGGCAATGCCCCAAATCATGTCGGGGTTGCTTTCAAGTATGCCTTTAAACTCAAATTGCAATGAGCCCTCAGGATACTTTTCATAAAACAATGTGATGCGTTCTTTTACATCCACATAGTCGGCCATGTTAAATGTCATAAAGCACCCTTGTTTCTAAGTTCATGCAAACGGTTATAAACTCCAGACTCAGTTCTGCCTAATACATCTGCAATTTGTTCTGCTGTTATACCCTGCTTGTACGCTTGAATTGCGTATTGATCCTCTTTGTTGCTCCACCTACGCCCTAAACGATTTGGTCGCACATTAAGTGGTTTTTGCACTTGTTGAGGTGTATCAGCTAATAACAATTCAATTAACTGTGATTTTGGTAATTTATCTAGGATTTCCCTAATTCTTAACTGCTGCTGTTCCATGATTAGTCCTTAGTCTTTGATGCCGAGATCTCGGCGTACTTGGTCATCTATCGGTGTATCCGAGTAGGTGTGTGGTTTTTTAACTACATAAAGTGCTCGGTATGAAACGACCAGAGCGATAAATACTGCAAACGCTCCGTAGAGCATGCGTAGTGGTGCTGCTTCTGAGATTGAAATTAAAATCCCAAGTGTTACAGCTGAGGCAAGATGGGCAAGCCTCAAAGCGTTAGTGATTCTTTTTTGCATTTTGCTGTTCTCTTTTCTGAGTATCGACTACATAACGAACAATGCCACCGATGCGGTAAGTCTGGATTGTTCCAGCCTTTTCCCAGTTCACCAGTGTTTGGCGGCTCACTTGGAAATAGTGAGCTGCTTGACTTGCTGTCATTAGTTGGTTCATGTGTGAAACGTTAGCACAGATTTATGACAGTTTTACAACATTAGGTGTCTGTCGGTGTGTTGCCTGATAATTCAGGGTTTAGGAACCCCATCAGACCAGCGACAATAGCACCCATTACTGAGCGATACTCGAGGCTAAACTCGGTTGCCTGCCATGATGCCAAGAACGCAATTAGACCAAATGAGATTGGTTTTGGCAGGTTGGCATAGGAGTATTTTGATTTTGTCATTTTAGGCATGTCCTCGGGTCTACAGCATCGATGGCGTAACGGTATGGTGCGGTTCTTGCTTCCAAGTGGAGGTGTGGTCCAGCATTGCTAGATCCTGTTGCTCCACTGTGGCCTATACGCTGTCCTTGTTTTACTCGAGTACCGGCAGATAACGGTTCTTTGTCTTGTAAATGTGCATAAATAAAACGGTGTGAGCCATGCTGGATAATAACTTGTGTGCCATACGCTGGACCCCAATTTGAAGCAATGATGATGCCATCAGCTACAGCAGTAACTGGTGTGCCTCGCTTTGAACCGTAATCAACGCCTGTGTGATAACCAGCAATCCAGACAGTGCCTTTTTTGCCAAAGTCACAAGTAACCTTGTCAGATACTGGAGCCTTGAACGCTGATGGTTTAGCGACTGCCTTTTTAGGTGCTTCGGTCATGTTATGCCCCCTGGTATGTGACTGACCAAATAACTTGGTCGCCCGAGTCGATAGTCACTGGTTTGTTGGTGTTATTGAACGCAATAAGTGAGGTGTAATCGGCTGGTGATGTTGTTCTATTTTTTTCTAGCCAAAACTCAAGGTCTGTGCCTGTAATTCGGATTGTGCATTTGTAGTAAGCGGTCGCTGATGAGTCAAAAAACAAGCCATTGCCTACCCACTCAGTTGTGTTTGTGCTCGCATTGACGGGCAAGTCAATGCTGAGAGTGCCTGAGCCTGCTGCAGCTGATGTACCAAACTGGATAATCCCGTCAAAGAATACGGTTTTGCCTAACTGACACCAGTTGGCACTAGCACTATTACCTGTGCCCAATACCCAGCCTGTGCCTGTCGATGTTGGGGTTATGTTGGTGTACGAGGCCTTACCCAGACTGCTGTCAATGGCTGTACCCAGTGAACGGATAGCACTAGCACCATTGCGTACTAGGTCTGTGTCATTTGGCGTAGTCCAGCCGTTATTAGTTGTAGTTGCCATTAGGTCAAATCACTCCATTTGGTTGTAGCTAGTGCGTAAGTATTCCATGTGTCGGTGCCGTTTAAGTCGTTCCATAAAGTGTATGGGTAAAGTTCATCAGCATTGCTCAAGGTCATTTGGATAATGTTTTGCCCTCGGGCTGAGGTCCATGTGTAGCCCTCGATAAAGCCCTCGAACGATTGCAGCTCTGGTGTTGGTAAATCGTAAATAACTATCCGAGTGCCTACCTCGACCTGAGCAAGGCTCGAGTTAAGTGCATCGCTGATAACTGCTGTATTGACCGTTAGTGACCGTAGCCCAATAGAGGCTGCTTTACGGGATGACAACAAGATTTGTGCCTGACTATTGGCATCTGCTGAATTGTGCAAAGTAGTTTCCCGAGTGCCTGAACGTACGCCATAAGTCGCTTGGCTGGTTGCATCATCGTAAGTTGTTCCAAGTGCCCCAGAGCCATAACTAACCGTCACCTGATTAGCGACAGTATTAGTCGATGTTGAAAGCACATAATCGCCTGCCAAAACATCATCAATTGACAACGTAATTTCAGTGTTCGATTTACGATCTAGATAGGTCTGGTATTTGATACGACCATTAGAGTTTGGCTGACAATACAAAACACCCATTGATGACTGCGAGGCAGCCTGAGCCAGTTCTAGGGCATTTGTGACAGTGCCTGCTGAGTGAACCGCAATCTCATAATCACCTGGAGTAGTAATACCTGATGTGTCATACCCGAAAGCAGTCAAAATAGCCGCAATACGAGTGCCTGCATACTGCTTGGCAAAACTCGATGTAGTGGTTTTGTTGCTCAATGTGGCCAAATAGTCCACAGCTGTAATCTCGTAAAAGTAAATGCCATTACCGTTTGACCATTGCAAACTGGTTTGTATGTCCGAGATAGTGCCAAAAAAGATAATGCGTTTATCGTCATAGCCTGTTGAGTCGTAAATCTGCCACAATACCTGTGAGCCCAATGTGACCGATGTTGGAAACGTTGCACCCGGGGTCAATTGTAAAGATGCCCTAAAAGTGCTTGGTGATGGCTGTTGGGTAATGTCGCTTCGACCATGAGTACAGCTCAGACTTTCGATCATGGCATAATCATCTACGCCATAACCATCGATTGTTAAATAATCTGCCATTAGATGGCGGCTCCATCAAGTTTTAATGGTCCAGTGCGGATGCTGGACTGTTGCAATATTCGCTCGATGCTACGGCGAGCAGACTCACCATCGACAATGCCGTTCATGATGATTGTTACATTGCCACTACCTAAACGGTTGTTAGGTGTAATTGTGCCCCCACCCATAGGCGTAAATAGTTCTGGTCCATACTCACCAACCATGTATGTACGACCACCTTTTACTGGACCGCCAAGAGCCTTTTTAGGTGGAGTATCCTCGCCATTGAAATTGAGTAGATAATCCCTGATACGAGTATTTGGCAAATTCCTAAACACAGTCATTACGGCTTTGCCTATACCAGTTTCTTTGAATTCCCCAAACTTTTTGTAAGCAGCTGTCACTTTGTCGATTGCATCAGCAACAGCGTTAAAGGCATTTGCAATGGATTGCACATTTTCAGCTAGTGAACGCTGTTTGCCATCATCACTGGTGTTAATTGCTTGGATAAAAGCACCGATTGAGTCGGCTACTTCCCTAATCGACTTGCCTAACGAGATGCCAGAGCCTTTACCTTTTTTACCTTGGAAACCGTCAATGACATCGGTTACACCTTGAGCAATTTTGGGTAACCACTTTTCAGCAAAAGGCTGAATAGACTCAAGAATTGCTGAACCGATTGACTCTTTAGCCTCACCAATTGACTGATTAAAGATTGCTAACTTGCCTGCAAAAGTGTCAGCATTAGCCTGAGCTGCACCACCATACGACTTACCCAAAACTTCATTAGCCGCTGCAAGGTCCTTTGTCTTAATAATGTTCTCAGATAATGGCACACCAAGTTTCTTGAGTGAGCCCAAATTACCGCCCTGGGCTTTAGCAATAGCAGTTGTAACGGTTTCGAGGTCTTTGCCTGTACCTGCTGCAACATCGAGCGACAGACTTAATAGATCCTGTGCCTTGCTAACGTCACCAGTTGCTCGGGTAAGTTTTGCAAGGGCTGGGCGTAACTTATCGTCAGCAATACCAAACTGCATCTGTAACTTGGTGATGTACTTTTCTGCAGCTTTAATCTGGGAGTTAGTCGCTTTAGTCGTATTTTTTAACGCTACCGCTAACTGCTTCTGTGACTTCTGGTCAGCGATAGCCGCTTTAACAGCATCGACACCAAACGCAATAGCCATACCAGCAGCGGCAACACCAGCCAGGGCAGCACTTTTGGCTATTGACTTCATCGAGGACTTTAACGAGCTACTAAATGACTCGGTTTGTCCTGATGCCTTTTTAATGCCTGCTGCAAAGTCCGTTGTATCGGCTAACAGATTGAGTTTTAATGTGCGTATGTTAGCCATTACTTATCAGGACCCCATTTCTTTTTAAGCAGTTTGTAGACAGTTGCCAAGTATTCTCGGCGAATACGTTCTTGATTTTTGCGAAGCGTTGGGAAAATAAAATAACCTCGAGCACCCCGACCCATACGCCCTGAATAGTGAGCAAACTTACGCCCACCCTGTTTGAACGTACCGGGGCCACCATCCTTGACACCAAACTCAGCACCAAATAAAAAGTCTGATTGCATAGGCTGTGGACTGCCTGGAGTCTTTTTACGCTGTACAGGTATCTTGCGAGCACCACCGACAGTGATACTGGGCACTCGGTCTTTGTTTGCCTTGATAGATCTAGCAAGCAACATTGCCTGAGCAGGGTTAGGTGCTGAGGCTGCTTTGCGTTTCATTTCCTCAGCTAGTGTTCCCACTAGTTGCTGGGTTTCTTTGCGGAGTACATCCTGTGCTTCTTTAGGCATAGTCTTAAATGCTTTGAATAGCAGTTCTTTATCAGACTTATCCATCTGTATGTCGATTTTGATTTTATCTGCCATCTGTGAGCACCTCCCATGCCGTTGCTATGTCAGCCATTGACCAAGTGAGCAAGTCTTGCAGCGGTATTCCTGTGTGGACTGCTAGTTGTACTAGATCCCGTTTTAGGCTTCCGCTGGGGTGTCTTTTGGGTCATCATCAGCTACTTCAAACGACTCGAGGTTTTTAATCCAGTCATCGTATGGGGTAGGTATTTCTGATGCTAACCAAATGGCGTAGGTAATAATTTTGGTACTGCCGTTTGCCATTTTGTCCTGAGCCTCGGTGATGGTGAGCCCGAGGTCATCCTCGAGCTTCACCCACACCCAAGCCTTGTCAATGTTGGCTTTGTATTCAGTTTTGTTGTTTATGTATTTGACTTGCACTGTTCCTGCTTTCTGCTAATTAAGCATGTGTTACTGAACCACCATCGACAACGAACGATACTGATGCAGTAAGAGCATCTGTAGCATTGCCACCGACAACTGGGAAATTGGGGTAAAGGTTGCCTGTAAATACTTCACCATTAGCTGTGAAACTAAAGGCGATGGTTGTATCTGGTGCAGTCTTTGTTGCATCCCACAAAATCTCACAAACTGATGCAGGCGAGGTTGAGCCCCAGTCCTGGTAAAGTTCAGCAGTTAGTGTTGCGGTGCGATCGATGGTTACATACTTGCGACCTGAAATTACTTCAAGTACCTGCTGGTTGGTGTCTAGTGTGAGGGTAACTCCACTAGCTACGCTGGTGTATGACACCGAGTTAATGGTGAGGTTTAGATCTCGACCTGTTACGTATTTAAGTGCCATGTGAGCACCCTCCTAGTTGATTGTGACATCGAGTTCGATGTCGGTTGTAAGGTATTCGGTTGAACCGACTTCATTTGAGGTAGGTTGTGAGAAATCGCCAACAGTTACATAGTCCGGAATTAGAGCTGCAACAGTTTCAATCATTTTCTCGAGATTGACTAGGGCTCCCTGATTGTCGTTGTTTGGGACCATCAGGGTTAAGTTAAATCGGGCTGCAAATCTTGTTGGGGTTTGCCAAAGCACATACGGCGAACCAGGCACAAGAACAATGGCAGGTGCATACATAACCTCGTTCGGAAACGCATAAACGCTGTATGAGGGGTCTGCTAGGGCTTCTGCGAGGTCTTGCCTAGTTTCGGTTAGGCTCATCCTACAAATCCGCCCATGTCCATGTATGGGGCTAATAGACCCCGTACTCGAGTGAGCAGTGCTTGACCTAAACGATGTGGTCCAGGAGTGAAGTCCACTGCCTGAATAGTGCCACCTGGTGCAGTGCGTTGCTGGAAAATCTCAATAGCCACAGCGAGCGATGCCTCTCTAACACTTGGTACGCTGTCGTAAATTAAGGCCTGAGATACCAAGATCACTTTGCCAAATGGCTTGTATCGTTTTAGTTCAGTGTTTGCTGCAGTTTTAGCAGCTGTGAAAAAGAAATCATCCCGACTCACAACCGTAAAAGTGCCATTAAAAGTTGCGTCTAGACCACTGACCGTAACTGAGTCTCCGATAGATAACGAGTTACGGTCAGCGGTGTAGAACGTCACCACATTGTTTGAGAGTTGTGCTGATGCTATGGAGGCTCGATTGTAGTCGAGCAGGCCGTCAATTAACTCTTCGGCAGCATCGGCAACCTGTTGCAAAGTCGAGTCAGGGTAGAGCGTTCCAACGCCCAGCGTTGTACGTAACTCGTCTATGTCGATTTTGCTCATAACAGGTCCTCAAGTGGAAGGAGTAGCCCTGGGAACAGCAGTGGCAGGGCTACCCCAGTCTGGTTAGGTTAAGTTGAAACGGCGAACGCCCGTTGCATCCTTAAGTAGTGCACAGCCGTAACCGTAGACACCGACTCGAACCTGACCAGTTTCGATTAACTGAACCTGTAGGCGAGTTGTAGGTGCTTCGTACCAAGTGATTGCCTCTGGTGCGATGATGAACGCTGAGTCATCAATCTTGGTGCTTACTGAGGTGTAAGGGTCTACATAAACATTTAGACCCATGATGTTGCCATCGATGCCCTGACCTGAAAGAACGCCCGGGTTGTTCTGTGCGTTTGATGCGGTGAACAATGGGCGACCTGCGGTATCGGTTGCACCTAGTAGAGTTCCCCACCAGTCTGTGTTGATGACTACGTTGCGAGCCTTTTTCTTTGAACCAGCGAAACATGCAGCTGACTCGGTTCCAACGTATGAGATGAAACCTGCGGCAGTTGCAGCGGTTGTTGCAGCCTGTGTGCCTGATGCTAGAGCGGTCAAAACTGCTGAGTCAGTGGCTTTTGCGTAGGAATTTGCCATCTGGGAGAGTAACTCAGAATAAAATTCCGGGCTCGAACGGTCGATGAGCTCCCATGAAACATCGTTCATGCCAGCGTACTTAACAACAGTGCCTGTTAGGTAAGTGCTGGTCATGCCTGTTTCTGATGGTGCTGAACCCTCTGCAGTTGCTGCAACAGTTGGTGCAGTGCCCAAGTTTGGAACAGTAAAGCTCATGCCTGATGAAACAAGTGCTTGACGGGATACAGCGTTGATTGCTGGGCGATCTGCAATGGTGTTTGTGTAAAACTCCTGCAAGTGCTGTGGCAAGGTTAGACCAGTGTTTGTGCTGGTGCTGTCATCGGCTGCTCGAACGTATGCTCGGGCATCCTCATCGCCTGTCATCTGCTTGATGCTGGCTTCTAGGTAACCTGCAGCAGTGATGTTTAGGCGAGGTGCGGTCTGGATTGGGCTTGATGCCTGTACTACTGGAGCAGCGGCGGCTTCAACCTCAACCTCTGGTGTTGCGATTGGTTGTTCTGACACTTGTTCCTCCTCTTGGATTGTGTCTGGGTCTGCCTCCGCTTCGGATGCAGCCACATCTGTAACCACAGCATCACTAAATGCTGGGGCATGGACTAACGACACTTCAACAATTTTGGCTGCAGTAACTCTCATTACTCCATCTTGGATTGTGTATTTGTCGATTTGTGCACCAACACTGAGTCCATCTCGTAGACCGTCAGCTGCTTCGACTAAAGCGTCAGAGCCTGCTGTTGTGTTGGAAACTTTAAATGTTCCAGTGATGCCACCCGGGGTCACCTGAAACTCGATTGCTTTGCCGATTGGTCGCATCGCATCATGTTGTAATAAGAATTTGACTGGCTTTGGGTCTGGATTGCTAATAGATCCAACCTCAAAGATTACGGGTCCAGCACTGGTGTTACCTGTCTTGCCGAACGGTACAACAATGCCTGAGATTTGTCGGGTTGCTTCATTTGCACCAGTAATGTGTGCAGCGAAAGTTAGATTAAGCGTCATTTGTTGGGTTTCCTCTTGGTGCTAGATCTTCCATTGCTCGGGCTTCATCGATGTTGATGATGCCTGAGTCTAGGAGTTTGACGATGACATCGACTCGTTCTGTTGGGTTGCCTCGTAAGAAATCATCCATCTCGACTTCGACATACTGTCCTCGAGGTGTGATGTCATCCATGCTTAGGCGGCTTTCGAACGAGTCAAGGTATGGGCGGAGTGAGAAATCAAGCAGTGAACGGCGTTCAGCTGACACATTGCTGTAGGTGCTGGTGGCACTTTCGGCATTGATGTACCAAGCTGGGATGTTCATTACTCGGGCAATTTCTGATGCTGTGTAGGCTCGAGCCTCTGTAAGTTGCATCTGTGCAGAGTCCAAACCTACAACCTCAAGATTGATTGGACCCTCAACATAAGCGGTTGAGCGAGTACGGCGAGCAGACTTAAAAGCAGTTAGCAATGCTTCTTTTTGGTCTGGTGGTAAATTCATACCCTCATTACGGAGGACCATCTGTGGCACTGGTTCTTGAGCCATACGCAATGCTGCGGCCTCTAGTTCGATAGCGGCGTTAATGGTTCGGGATGCTCGAGCTAGTACGCCCTCATCTGGACCCCAGAAAATGATTAGTGAATTAACGCCCTGCATAGGCACATCGACACCATCGATTGTGTAAGACAAAATACGAACGCCTGTGGAGTCTGTCCGAGTATTCACCCGTAATGGATCTATACGCCTAGCTTGTGTGACTCGACCATCCTCAGGGGATGTTGCCAAGATTTGCCAGTAAGCAACGCCATAAAAAATTAAATCGTCAATAGTCCAGCAGGTTGTCGTATTGCGAGCAAGGCTGGGGTCAGGCTGTTTGATGATTGGGCGGTTAGGTAATTTTGCTTCGGTCATTTCGCTATAAGTGCACATTTCAAGTGATGCGATAGTGCCAGCGATAATGTTACGGGCTCGGGCTACTGCTGGAACAGTCATGGCAGCTCGTCTAGAAATTGGTTGCAAATACCCCATGTCTGGTGTGTAGCCCAGGTTCATAGGGTTTACGGGATACATTTCCGCAATGGCAGCTGTGACTTCTAATTCGGGCATGACGAAAGCAGAGTTATTTATACGCATCGCATTGAGTAACCCCACACTGCCATAGTATCGAACACATGTTCTAAACAGAAATTATTTATGTGTATTTGTAATGGTTTGGGCGTTTTATTTAACTTGTAATGATGTTTTGTCGATACCGATGTTGGCATCTTGCAAACAGTCACCATAAGACTCATGATCTTGTGTAGGGCAACCAGAGCGACAAACACTCATGACCAAGTACCAGCCTGAGCAGTTGCACCTGTACCTAGCTTGTAAATGTTCATGTAGGAGCCCAAAACAAAATCGGGAGCCTGACTTGAACCTGCAACAGATTGTGTTGCACCCAAATTTATGCGACCTGCTGTTGTTGCATTTGTCCTGATAAATCCCCGGAATTTAATGTGATAAGTAATTGATGTTGATGAACTAATGCTGCCATCACAGTTGGTATTGCTTGCATCGGTCATACCACCTGCACCTATGTAAGTGCTGGTTGTCTGGTTAGTATTAAAGATTAGTCGGCTTGCTTGCTCAGTTAAAGTGCTAGTCGAACCAGTAGCCACATAAATTAGGCTAAGTCGAGCTGCAGCAGCAGTAGCCGAGTTTCTTGTTAATAGCTGGAGCATACCCTCAAACATGTAAGTCGTATCTGCATCGACATTGAAATAATTTATCGTTCCACCAGAAGTTCTGAATACAGCCTCTGGTGTGTTGTTGTTGGTTGCTTTTGTAGCCGTAGACATTAAAACGGCGTTGCCGACTGTCGCTGTAGTTGGACCTGCTGGACCAGTTGGACCTGTCGCACCTGTCGCTCCAGTAGGACCTGTATTACCTTTGGCGGCTAATTGTATCCATTTACTAGGCAATGCCCCGGGGTCGGTAGTTCTATCACCACTGCTTGAAACCGCTGAATAACAATAATAGGTTGAACCTGCATCTGTAACAGTGTCACCTATGTAGTAATAATTGCCACTTGTCCAGGCAACAGTTGGGGTGAAACCAAATGACATGTAGTTCCAATAGGCAGTACTCGTTGTTAAAGGTTCTTGATTAGTGCTGGCAATTTTGGCGTACCAAGTTTTACCCCTGTTGTATACAACGTCATTGGCTGCATAAGTGGTTGCACTATTCCAATCACCTTTTATTGTAAAACTTGTTCCTGCTGCTCCAGTGGCTCCAGTAGCACCAGTCGCTCCAGTTGCACCTGTCGCTCCAGTTGCACCTGTTGAGCCTGTATCTCCTTTAAGACCTTGAATGCCTGTGACTTGCTCAGTGATAAGTACTGGTGACTCGGTTACAGCAAGAGTTGTAGTGGTATCAGTTACCGTTAATTTGTAGGTCATGATGTTACCTGACCATCGACAGTGAAACGACCTTGCACAATACGCACAACATAGGAACCGCTAGTGAGTTCTAGATCATAAACATAATTGCCCTGGGCAATAGCCCCAGTCTGTGCAGCTGTGGCACTGATAATAATTTTGCCATCGTTAGCACCAGCCGTAATTCCTGAACCTGTAGTCAAGGTTAAGACCGCTGCATCCGAGGTATTGACGTACTGCCTAACCTGCAATTTGGCTGTGTAACCAGTCCAGTTGATAGGTGTGCCGTCATTAGTAGCTGTGAAAGTCTTATCAAAGGTTGCACCCTGATAACAAGTCATGTTGTAAGTACCGGGAGAAATCATAATCCAACCTTATACCACACTAATGCCCACAGAGGCTTTAGGCGTTGCGGCGAGTCCGACAGCCATAACCATAGCAATAGCCGCCCCAATGTCCTGTACAGCCGCTTTACGGGCAATCCTCCAGCCACCATCGCTCGATGGTCTACGAGCACAAGCAATTAGGTGTGAGTGCATGGTGTCTTGGTTCGGGTGGATTAGGTCTGACTGGTTCATCGCTGACAAGGTTAAGTCACAGTATGTGGAAAAGGTTGTGGATGCCCAAGCAGTCGGGGCTACTGGTACGCCCACCTTAGCCAGATGCGGTGCAATGTGACCAGCAGTTTTAGGGTCAAACGCTAGCGACCTGACCGAGTAAGTTCTAGCGAGATGAGCCAAATCAGCTGCAAGTTCTCGGTCATTTAGTCCTCCATCTTTTTGCCATCGAGTGAGGAACACTGCGAGTTTGTCCTTAACAATTTGAACAGTAACAAGGTAAGCCTCTGTCCGATTAAAGTTAAGATCAAGCCCCATGTACGTTTCATAACCCAATTCTAAACTGAGATCATTGTCTGCACCTAAAGCCCAGTTGTTTAAGTTCCATGGCGAGTCGATACTCTCGACCCACTGGCATAACATCTCAGTTCGTATTGCATCGTCACTATCTCGAGCTGCCGCATCTTGCAAAGCATCCAAAGTAATTGTGTGACCCATTGCTGGGTTAGCCGCTTGCCATGCTTTAACATCATCGACTTTTGCTCCCTGCGGTGCACTCCACTCATACCAGCCGAGCCGAGGTGACTCCATCAACAATGCCCGTTGCCTAAGTTCATTGAGCACAGTAGATGATGCATCGCCTGCGTTCGAGGCCACCCAAGTCTGCCCCCCTGTCGCCCTGGTCAGAGGCGTAACGGCGGTCCAAGCCTCCTGCTTAATCTCTCTGAGCTCATCAACAAACAAAAGGTCAGCAGTCGCACCTCGAGGACCCTCAGAAGTTGCAGCCCTAATGCCGTATTTGCGTATCCTCTTGCACTTGGTTTTACACTCTTTTGGATAATGGTGGCAATAGATCTCTAACTCCTCCTGGCCATTAGTCCGGGATACTCGCTTAATCCGCTTCCGCATCCAGGGCAAACTCTCAGCCAAATCGACAACCTGTTTGAAATGGTCTAGTGCCAGTTGGCGGTTCTGTGCCATCGCAATAATTGAGCCCTCACCAAACACATAGAGTCCTGCAAGAATACGCATCCGCATTGCATGCGATTTTCCATTCTGTCTCGCAACCAAAATGCCTGCGGTAGTCCTGACCCACTTGCCGTTCTCATCGACAGTGCAAGCATCATCCATCACATACTGTTGCCAGGGCAGTAACGGAATACCTAAATCACTTGCTAGTGCTCCGACTATTGGTCCCAGACTTTGCCCTGGTTGTTTTGGGCTTGCTATTCGGGGAGCTGATGAGCCGTAAATAACTTTCGGCGTACGCTGTGCCATGATCTACCTCCTCTGCCATCGCCTTAGATGCATCTCGAGCTAGTGGAGTGAGTTTAAGTTCTTTCATCAAAATAGTTAATCGACCAATCAACGCTGCAGCTTTATCGAGGTCAGTGCCCGAGTCAAAAATTGTGTCAATGCATCTGGCCAGTTTCATTGAGAGACAGACTGCCCCCTGGTCTGCTGGACCAATCCACTTTTGAGCCTCTGAAATGCAGTTCCCCAAGTGTTCGCTGATAGTGCCTGCTGGTATCTGGTAAGTATCGGGTGCAATCGGTTTCGTCATGGTGCAAATCCTTTTGACGGTGGGTCAAATCTGAGCATCGGGGAGAGAGAACAT
>Ga0209190_1001775_pt1 | contig 14913 bp, 8 predicted proteins | sample M_140205_XF_Meta_FD_187315 | JGI IMG/M metagenome (GOLD analysis project Ga0209190, IMG submission 187315) | Freshwater microbial communities from Lake Montjoie, Canada to study carbon cycling - M_140205_XF_MetaG (SPAdes) (version 2) | ecosystem: Environmental > Aquatic > Freshwater > Lake... | reverse complement strand
CCCCTTACACCTGCTACTCCTTTACTTGTTAGCATTAAAACTAAACAGATACTTATTTGTTCTCCAATAGTTAAATCAATCCCAGCCATTTGCGCTAAAAATACAGTTGCTAAAGACAAATAAAGTGTCGTTCCATCCAAATTAAAACTATAACCTGTAGGAATCACAAACGCAACAATTTTCTGAGGAACGCCAAATTTCTCCATATTTTCCATTGCTTTCGGCAAAGCAGCTTCACTACTAGCTGTTGCAAAGGCCAATGAAACAGGTTCAGAAACAGCCTTCAGGAATTTTTTGATTGGAATTTTCGCCAACAAAGCAATTGGCAGAAGAATTAAAAGGATAAATACAACCAATGCTATATAAAGAGTCCCAACAAGTTGCATCAGATTATATAAAATACCAACACCAGATTTTGCAATCGTACTTGCTAATGCTCCAAACACAGCAATTGGTGCAACAAACATGACTAAATCTGTAAATTTAAACATCACTTCGGCTAAACTTTCACTGAAACCAAGCATAGAATCTTTGTGTTTCTGATTCTTTACCATACTTAAACCAATTGCAAATAGAATTGAAAAAATAACAACTTGTAGCACTTGGTTTTCAGCGATTGATTTTGCTATATTCTCAGGAAATATTTCGACTAAATGGTCTTTTGGAGCTTCTGTTTGCTTCATCAATTCAGCAGATTTCTCCATATCTTGGACTCTTGCTTCCACCTTTACGCCGACACCTGCTTGAGAAATATTAATTGACACTAATCCAATAAACAAAGCGAAGGTTGTAACGATTTCAAAGTAAAGAATACTCTTTAATCCTATTCTGCCAACTTGCTTTAAATTACTATGTCCTGCAATTCCAACGACCAAAGTCGCGAAAATTAAAGGAGCTACCAATGTTTTAATCAAACGAAGGAAAATCTTACCAAAACGTTCCATTTCCAAAGCAAAGACAGGGAAATCCATTCCTACTTCTACTCCTAAAATCATGGACGAGAAAATCCATAAGGATAGTTTTTTACGTTTGAATGAAATCAAGAAAAGGTATGCTATTAATAGATACCGAACGATTTTAAAACCTGTAGGATCAAAACCTGGTAATTTATTTTCAATAAAAAATACCAAACCGATATGCATGAACGCAACAACATACCAAAACACCGTGAACATTGACTTAAATAACTTCATGCCGTGAAGATAGGAATTTTTCTTTTGAAGTTCCAATAAGCTTCAACAGGTAATTTATTCAGCTTTTTTTAAAATATTTTGAAAAATTCCATCATTTTTTTGTCATATTAATGATTATGTGTATTATTGTATCCTATAACGGAAGTATTTTCTACTTCTACGACAATCCAAAACAATAATTGAAATACCCAAATTAATACATTGCACCTTTTACGTATTTTATGGATAACAAAAATTTAGAAAGTCAAAAACTTTCTGACCTTAAAGAAATGGCCAAAAATCTTGGTATTGAAAAAGCTGAAACTTTCAAAAAAGCAGAATTAATAACACTTATTGAAAGCAAAAATGTCACAGCTGAAGTAATTTCAACACCTGAAACTACTGAAGATCGTCCTAAAAGAAAAAGAACGAGAGTTGAACAGGCTGAACCAATTTCTAAAAAACCTAGTATTTTTAAAGCCAATGAGGTATCTCCTTCAGCTATTAAAGTTGAAGAAAAAACGGAAGAAGCTTCAATTGCAGCAAAAACTGAGGTCGAAATACCAGTAGTTTCTGAAATAACGGTTAAAGTGAATGAACTTCCTTTTGACCAACCAGTTGATATAATTAAAGAAGAGCCAACGAAAGTTGAAAAAACACCTTTAAATAAACCAGTTCGTCCAGGAAGAAATTTATTGGAAGAAAAAAATAATCTTGTTAAATCTGAGGTTACTGTTGAATCAGTAGAATCTGATGCTCAGGCAACAAATGAAGTTCTACATAGTGAAACACCAACTTCTACGACACCAAATCCAAGACCAAATCCAAGACCACCTCTCGAAAGAAATCAACCAAGGAATCAGAATCCTAATCAGAATCAGAATCCAAACCAAAATCCGAATCAGAATCCAAACAGGAATCCGAATCAGGCTAATAATAACAATGCCAACCAAAATAATCCAAATCAACAAAATCGTCGGCCGCCAGAGCACAAGCCAAATGAGGAAAAACAAGATGACACGTATGATTTAGTTGGAATTGTTTCGGCGGAAGGAGTTTTGGAAGTTATTCAAGATGGATATGGATTCTTGCGTTCTTCAGATTACAATTATTTGCCATCTCCAGATGATATTTATGTTTCTCAAAGTCAAATCAAACTGTTTGGTTTAAAAACGGGAGATACTGTTAAAGGTTCAATTCGACCGCCAAGAGAAGGAGAAAAATATTTCCCTTTGGTGAAAGTTGAATCAATAAATGGCCGTCACCCATCTTATATTCGTGACCGTGTGCCTTTCCAATATTTAACTCCCTTATTTCCGGATGAGAAATTCAAGTTAACTGGACACAAACAAGAAACATTATCTACGCGAGTGATGGACTTGTTTGCGCCAATTGGAAAAGGTCAACGTGGAATGATCGTTGCCCAACCAAAAACAGGAAAAACAATGCTTTTGAAGGATGTTGCGAATGCCATTGCAGCGAATCATCCTGAAACATATTTAATCGTTCTACTTATTGACGAACGTCCTGAAGAAGTTACTGATATGGCTCGAAGCGTAAAAGCTGAAGTTGTCGCTTCCACTTTTGATGAACCAGCTGAGCGACATGTAAAAGTTGCGAATATGGTACTTGAGAAAGCAAAAAGAATGGTTGAATGTGGCCATGATGTTTGTATTCTTTTGGATTCAATTACGCGATTAGCGCGAGCATACAATACTGTTTCTCCAGCTTCAGGAAAAGTATTATCTGGTGGTGTCGATGCAAATGCATTACACAAACCGAAACGTTTCTTTGGATCAGCAAGAAAAATCGAAAATGGCGGTTCTCTATCAATCATTGCAACAGCATTAACTGAAACAGGTTCTAAAATGGACGAAGTTATCTTTGAAGAATTCAAGGGAACAGGTAACATGGAATTACAATTAGACCGTAAAATTTCCAACCGTAGAATTTATCCAGCTATTGATATTACTGCATCTGGAACAAGAAGAGAAGATTTACTTGTTAGCAAGGAAGTTTTGCAACGCGTTTGGTTGATTCGTAAGTTCTTGGCTGATATGAATCCTGTTGAAGCAATGGAATTCATGAAAAACCATATGGAAAACACTATTTCTAACGAGGAATTCCTTGTTTCAATGAATAGCTAATAACATATTATCAATACTTTTGTCCCGAATTGGATTTTCCTCTTCGGGACTTTTTATTTAAATACCATGAGAATTACAGTAAAAACAGGAATTATTTCAGCTGCTATCTGGATCTTAATTAAGCTTTCATTTTTCTATCTTGATATTTCTCATGATTCAATTGTTCCACTTGTAATGCTAAACATACTTGGTTTATTGCTTGCAATTGCCATTGGTTTATACCTTCAAAAAATAAGAGAGACCGAAGAAACAAATACTATGGTTGATTTGAAAAATGGTATGAGTGCTGGTTTACCGTATGTTTTAATGGTAAGTATTTTCATTTATTTCTATTACACCAAAATCAATCCTGATTATTATGCGCATCAAATCGCGGAGAATGAAATTACGATTGAAAAAATGGTAAATGATCCTGTTGCTTTGAAAAAATTCAAATCGGAACAAGGAGATGCAGAAGTAATGACAAAAGAACAAATCGAAATTAAACTTAAGCACAGCAACCGTCAGGGCGCATCAGCTGGGTTTACAGCTACACTAGCAACATTGGCCTTATTGATTTTAGCAACGATTTACAGCTTGTTGATTACAATCATCTACAGAAAAATCATGTTCAAAAGTTGATCTTAGCAATTCTTCGCTAACTCCTCTCCTAACGCTTCATAATTAATTCCGTCAAAATTTCCAGAAGACATCATCAACAATACAGAGTTGTTCCACTTTTTTGAATGAATAAAATCGGAAACTTCCTTCGTGTCATTTAATACTAGAACATTTCCACCAAATCCATTTTCAACCAATTCTTTTGTAATAGGTTCAAGTTTTTTGTGTTTCACAACTTCCGGACTATAATAAACAACAGCTTCATCAGCAGCTTCCATTGCTCCTAAATAGTGTGGCAAAAATTCTTTCTTCAACGATGAAAAAGTATGCAATTCCATACACGCAACAACATGTCGACTAGCAAATTGCTCTTTTACCGCTTTTGTCGTAGCTTTTAATTTTGACGGAGAATGTGCAAAATCTTTAAACATGGTAAAAGATCCACTTTCAGCTACTTTTTGAAGTCGTTTTCCAGCTCCCGAAAAAGATTGACTCGCCTTTAAAAAATCCGATGGATCAATTCCCATTGCTTCTCCGACACGCATCGCACCCATCAGATTTTGCAAATTATGTCCTCCAAAAATTTTCAAATTGTATATCTCATTGTCAAAAAACAAACGTGTTCCTTCAACCGTTACTTCATACGTTGGAGTTTTATAAGGAATGGAATTAATTGTCGATTTATACTTTTCTCCTAATTTTAATACTTCTTCATCTTCTGTATTGTAAATAAATGTCCCATTTGGCTCAATGAGCGAACAAAAGATGTCAAATTGATCCACATAATTTTCAAAAGTTGGAAAAACATTAATATGGTCCCAAGCAATACCACTTATAATTGCAATATTCGGCTTGTACAAATGAAATTTAGGTCTACGGTCGATTGGTGAACTCAAATATTCATCCCCTTCTAATAGCATGAAGGGAGCTTTATCCGTCAATTTCACCATGCAATCATAGCCTTCTAATTGCGCTCCAACCATATAGTCAACATCCAAACCAAGTTCATTGACAACATGTAAAATCATCGATGTAATTGTTGTTTTACCATGGCTACCGCCAATAACAACTCGGATTTTATACTTGCTTTGTTCGTACAAATATTCTGGGTAAGAATAAACTGGAATATTCAATTCTTTTGCACGTAATAATTCAGGATTATCTTCTCGTGCATGCATTCCAAGAATAACAGCATCAATATTTGCAGAAATTCTAGTTGCGTCCCAACCAATTGTTGAAGGCAAAATTCCCTGTTTCAATAAACGAGCTTTTGAAGGTTCAAATATTTCATCATCGGAACCTGTAACAACCTCCCCTTTTCTGCTTAATGCAATTGCTAAATTATGCATTGCACTGCCTCCTATTGCAATAAAATGTATATTCATTTATTTCCTTTTAGAAATTTCACAATTAAGTTCCAACCATCAATCATTGCTGGAATAATCAAACAGATTGTTCCATAATCAGATATAAAATGATAATATTTTTGATTTGATCCGTCAGCTAAGAGATTGGGTAACATAATAGATAACAATCCGAAGTAATATACCCAATCCCACCAGTTTTGAACGTGAGACAACTTCCTTGTCAACAATTGTAATCCAATATAAACGGCTGCCATCGCTAAAACAGATATTGGAATTTGCTGTAATTGTATTAAATCATTGGATTTCCAGAAGTAGGCGCATATCATAAAGGACAGGAAGAACCTTCCCGTAATTGCGATTGCTAAAAATAAATCCTTTGATTTCATTTAATTTCTTTTCGTGAAATTAAAAGAAAATGAAAAGCAAGAGAGTTAAATCAAAAAGAGTTACACACAATGAAAATTGAATTAGTTTCCCAAATGTCTTTAAGTCCTTAATTTAAAAAAAGACAAAGCTTGATTTAAGTTTAAGAAAAAAAGAGAATTTAAATGAGAATCAAATCAATAGTAAAAACAATCAAGGACAGCCTCTAAGTTCTTCACTATATTCATGAATTACTGATTTGGTATATCCTGTTCCAGTATACTCTTGTTGAATAACAAAAAATAAACCTTTACATAGCGTATAATCATCACTACTATTTCTTGCCCACATCGCTCCATGTTTATAGCGATTAAGTGGGATTCCCAAATCATTCTTGGTGTAAATCCAATCAGATTCAGAAAGTCCAATTTTATGAATCTTCAATGCAGTAATATTTTTTAAATACCCTTTCATAAGTGTTTCACTAGCCGCATCATGATTACTAAATAAAAAAGCATCCATTTTTAAAAGACTCATTTTTGGTTCACAAATTAATTTCAACTCATCGAATGCAAGATTAAATTTAGCAACTGTTTGAGGGTTTTTATTCCAATCGTTTTGAGTTAAAAACCATTCTTCTCTTGCTTTTTTTGAAACTGCTCGAAACATAGGAGAATAGGTCGTAGCATTATATAAATCATCACTTCCGCCTTTAAAATTTTGTGCAGCTGTTTTTGCTGATTCTATTTCTTTTAAATAGAAATCAACCATTTGTGTGACATTTGGATTATCAACTTTAGACAAACATTCTAATAAATCAACTCTGTTTTTTGCAATTACTTCCCAAATAAAAGGATTGTCTTTATAGTTTAAATAAGTGTTGGTAGCAGAAGGGAATTCGCTTTCCATAATCTTAAATAATTCATCCAATTTCTTGCTTTGATCATCATGCTCTTTCTGATCTTTAATATAATATGTTGGCCAATTAGTTGATCCTGTAAATGCTTTAATATCAAAGTTATATTTTTGAGATAAACAAAGCATATATGCCTCGACTACTTTTATGTAACTATCTGTTTTTGATTTAAATAAATCAACGTCGTAATATTTATATACTGAATTTGAAAAATACCATTTTAATGCACCTGTTTTATTTTTTATTTCATATTGAGTAGCATCCAATGGCCCCACCAAATATTTCCCATTTGACTTATCATATACTTTAACAACTTTAGGTGTTTTTCCTTTATCCACAGCGATTGCCATGTCATTAACATTAAGATTGGCGTCAGCATCTGCTGGTGCTAATGGATTATAAAGTGGTGAATCAATTGTTTGAGCGTGTGCTAAAACAGCAAAATTCATGATTAAAATTTGAATGATACGTTTCATATTTCTTTATTTAAAAAGTTTGAATTATATAGCGGTATAAGCATGCTTTCAACTACTTAGTCATCTAATTTAACTTTTATTTTTTAAAATACAAAAAAACGCAAAAGGGATTTTTTAATTTAATTGTAATGAAGATTCATTTTCTGAGAAAATATACATTAGTCAAGTATATTCAATAGTGCTTCACAAGATTAGGACCACTAGTTTGTTTCTGCCAAGTATATTCGGTTGTTGGCTCCCCATTTTTTGTGTAAGTTATTGCATCTAACGTTTGCGTGCGAACATATACATTTCCTTGTCCTTCAATTACAACAATCCTTCGCGTAATAATTGCTTTCATCAAACCATTTTCGTCAGATTGTGTGAATGATTCTTGACTCACACCTTCAGGATATTCTTGCCCCAATGAATTTGCAATTTTTACTTTTACTGGTTGATCTGAATTAATGTTATTTAATTTCCCTTGTGTTTCGTAATGTTTATCAATTTGTTTTTGATCGTTATTAGCATCTCCAGCTTCTATCGTACGACTCATATCAGTCATTATTGCTGAATTTTTTTCTTGCTTTTTCGTTGTTGTACTCGATGATTCTTCAGCATTAGCAGAAATTATCTCAACTGCTGAACGCGCTAACAAACGCTCTTCATCGTCACTCAAAGCAATTTCATCATTTACAACATTTGCTTTTTTATCCAGTATGTTTACGCCTTCAACATTAATCGCATTGCTCTCATTTGCTTTTTCTTCAACACCACTATTCTTAATAACTTCAGCATTTATAACTGCTTTGTTCTGCAGATACTTAATTGTTTCTTTATTATAAGCATCAATCGAAGCTCGTTCTATACTATTATTTCCTTCGTGAAGTTTTTCAGTTGTATTTTGACGGTCTAAATCTCTTACAGCAGTTTCATCGCTAATTGCTATATTAATTTTGTCAACAGTTTCATTTATCTCTTCAGAATTCAAATTTTGTTTTTCTGTTAGAATAGCTTCGGCTGAAACAATTTGGTCTTCAATTACTTCGATACTAACAACATTCTCCGGAACTAAGCGAGAATCATTGATTGCTTTTTCTTCAACGAGAATTTCAATTTTTTCAATTTCACTTTTACTTTCTAAATTTTCCAAAATCTTTTCTTGACTAATTGCAACTTCCATATCTGTAGCAGTGTTCACTATTGCATTGACTGCATTTTCAGTCACTTTACGTTCTTCATAATCACCCGCATTCTCTTCTTGAATGTATTGTTTCATCACTGTTAAATTCCTATCTACCATTAAAGTTGAATTTGCTTCTGCTTCATTTCTCAAACGTAATTGCTCAGCATAATTTGTTTCGTAAGTTGTAAGTATTTCAGTATTATCCGTATAAACAGATTCCCTCACGTTGTAATCCAATGCAGAATATTCAACAATTGTATTTATATTTTCTTGAGATTTTAAATTCTCTGAATGCTTGAATAATTCATTTTCTGCATCTGTTTTAGCAATTTCCTCTTCTGCGACTTTTAAAGCATCAACAGTTAATTTTCTATCTAATTCAAACGCCTCATCATTCATTCCTACTGTATTTAGTACAGCATTAATTTCATTTGTTGTTGCTTGTTGTTCAATTACTTTTAATTCAGTTAACTCGTTTTCAGCATTTTTAATATCATCAAACTGATCTTTCATTGCTGTACCTTTCATATTTTTCCGTTCCATGTCCGCTTTAACAAGTGCTGCATAGCCGTCCATAATTGAATTATCGTATGGATCGCCTAAATCTTCCAGGTTAGCAGATTTAGAAATTACAGGATTTAATATTGCATTAATTTCATCTAATTTCTTTTGAGGATAAGGATCAGTAGGCCTAATCCCTAGTGCCGCAGTATAACTTTCTCTCGCTCGATCATAACTTTTAGTATCGAACATTTCGTTCCCTGTTTTGATAATTGTTTCATATTCAGCATCAGCAAATGAGAGGTCTTTCAAACGTTGTCTTCTGATGCATTCATCAATTTGTGCTTTTGTATATGTGCTACTTTTATCCAATTCAAGTGCCTTCTCATAAGTTAATTTCGAAACAACAAAATCTTCATCAGCAAAAGTCCCATCAGCTTGCACGATTAAAGCGTCAAATTGATTTTTTCTATTTTGTTCGTTGGAAGTAGCATTTGCAATATCATCCAGTATTTGTTGAATTTCAGCAATTTTATCAATCGCTATTCCGTCATTTTCTTTAACAGAAAGTGCATTTTGATAATGAGACAAAGCCATTTCATAACTTTTAGCTGCTTGACTCAAACCACCTTTTGTCATATAATCTTTGTACAAAGCATCTTTCTCTGCTTGACTTGATTGGTCAGCAATTAGTATATTCAACGCATCAATGCGCTCTTGTGGTTTCGTCTCATCACTCTTTATCACTTTGGCCTGTTCAAACAAAGTAATAGCTTTCAAATAATTCTTTATAGTTGTTTGTTGTTCAGCTTCCTGCATTTTAAGCGTATAGTTTTTGGTTGCAAGTGCTAAATCATTAATATTTTTAATTAAATCTTTTGCTCGCTGGTCGTCCGGGCGAAACGATAAGAAACGTTCAGCCAATTCTTTTGATTTAGGATAATCCTTCTCTTGAAATTTATTTAACGCAACTGTAAATATTTTTTCAATTTTTTCATTTTCTTCATTTCCTTTCGCTTTTTCCAATCTTTCAGCCTCAGCAGCTAAATCAACTGGATCTTTTTCTTCTGGTTTGATTGAATTTGCTATGTTAAATTCTTTTATTGCGTCCAAATACTTTTGCAAAGCCATTAGGTCCCTCCCTTTTTTCATTGACGCATCATAATTAGCATCAATTTCCTTTTGCTTCGCGTTATTTAATTTCAATGCTTCAAGTTCTGCGACTTTATCTTTTGGTTTTTGTTCGGTAGGCTTTTTAAGAGAAGCTTCTTTATACTTAGCAATCGCACCATCAATATCATTCGCAGATTCTTTACCTTCTGCTACAGTTATTAGATCAGCATATTCTTTTTCTAATTTTGTAAGCGACTCATTTGCAGCAATTTTAGCATCTACTTCCTTCAATTTAGCTATAACTATTTGATCTTGTTTAATTAACAATGCTTCATTCAATTTACTCTTAGCTTCAACCCATTGTTGCTCTGTTGCCAATTTCAACCCTTCTGCTTTTAATGCTTGAAATTTATCTTCTAAAGCTTCTTTCTCTTCTAGTTCTTTAATTTTCTTGATTACATCATCCAATTTTGTTTGGGCACCTGCATCAGCTTTGATTATCAATGCTTGCTCGTATTTCGCTTTCGCATCAGCATATTTCAATCCTTTAACAGCTAAATCTCCTTCAGAAACTAATTTTGTAAATTTCGCATCTTGAGCTGCTTTATCAGCCAAATTTGCAATTTCTTTTGAAATATCGTCTATCTTTTGCTTTGCTTCCGCGTTTGTTGGATCAAGCACTAAAACTTCATTGTATTTTACTTTCGCTTCATTCCATTTAGAACCTGTAAAAAGAATTCCACCATCTACCAATAATTTCGCTATTTTATCTGCTTTTTCTTTCTCTTTTGCTAGTAATATTAGCTTATCATTACAATCTTTAATTTTTTCTAAAGGATAAGTTGCTGAAGCTTCGAAGGTTAATGCTTCTGTATATTTTGTTTTAGCTTCTTCCCATTTCTCAGATACAAATAAAGCATCTGCTGCCTCAACTGCTTCGTCATACTTCTTCTTCTTTTCTTGAGCAGCAGAATTTGCTACAAGTTTTGTTTCAATATCCGCAAGTCGAGTAATTGGATGCTGCTCTAATGGCTTTAAGGAATGAGCGATGTTATATTTCTCTTTCGCAGCAAGATAACTTTTTTGATTGTAAAACATGTCTGCTGAAGAAATCGCTTCTTGATATTTTACTTGGTTCTCTGCTTCTTTTTTTAATCCTTTGATAATAACGATTTGATCCTTCGGACCTTGTTCGTCTTTTTTCTCTAATGCCTCTTCATACTTGGCAATTGCTTGATCATATTTCTTTTGATCACGCAACAATTCTGCCGCTTTAATAAAATTCAAATATTCTGAATCAGCTTGATTTACTGCTAACTCTTCTTTTTTCTTCGCTGCTATCAATGCATCTAATTCTCCAATTCGTTGAATTGGTAATGCTTCTTTTGGTTTGTAGGAAAGAGCTTCTTCATATTTTGTTAAAGCTTCTTCGTATTTCTTTTGGACTAAATATAAACTTTCACCTTCCTTAATTGCAGCTTGATATTTAGCTTCGTTTTCAGCCTTATTTTTATCCGCTTGTAAAAGCAAGTTTTCAATTTTGGCTTTTGTTTTATCCGATGCAACTTTATTTAAATCAGGAATCGCTTTTGCTGCATTCCAATCGAAACTTGCAACTGGTTCTGTATTTAAAAACGAAAAATCAATATTTGGTCGTTCCGAAAATAAACTCATGCTTAAATCCGTAATAGGTTGATATTCAGAACTTGCAGGTAAATCTTCTTCGTTTAAACCATTTAAATTGAAGTTTACCTTTTTAGAAACCATTCCGGCTTTTGAAAAAACAACTGAAAAAGGTGAAGAATAGGAAGGATTTCCTTTTAAATTGTACTTTCCATTGGAAGCTGTTGTAGAAGTGGTTAATATTGTTCCGTTTTGAACAATTGACACGGTAACACCGGTTTCATTTTTACCTAAATCTGAATTATTAACAGTTCCTTTGAATAGAAAAGTCAACGATTGTGCCGTCAATGTTGACGTTAACACTAGAAAACTGATAAGAAAAAAATACTTCATACTTTTCGTTTAAACGAACCGCTGTACACCTAGTTACAGAATTGGTTTAAATTTGTTTTAATTAATATACAAATATGGCGAAAAATGTTCAATTAAAACTTGAAAAATGCTACTAAACATTGAACAATTAAGTTATTGGGAACGGAAAACTTATTTTGAAGAAGTTGATTTTTTAATTATCGGTGCTGGAATAGTTGGTTTCTCAACCGCTATTGAGTTAAAAAAGAAGTATCCTGATGCGAAAATTTTAATTCTTGAGAGAGGTTATTTACCTTCTGGTGCGAGCAGTAAAAATGCTGGTTTCGCTTGTTTTGGAAGTGTTACCGAATTACTTGATGATTTAACAAAAATGGACGAATCGAACGTTTGGGAAACGGTTGCCAATCGTTGGAATGGACTTCAAAATTTAAAACAACTTATTGGTGAAGATAATTTAGAATTAGAATCTAATGGGTCATGGGATTTAATTATGCCAGACGAAATTAATTCAATTTCAGAAATCACTTCCAAACTCCCCTATCTAAATGCTAAAATAGAAGAAATAACAGGCGAAAAGAATGTTTACCTAGAAGACAAAAACTGTGCGTCAACTTTTGGATTTAATGGATTGCAAACGAGTTATTTCAATAGATTAGAGGGACAAATCAACACAGGAAAAATGATTACGCGCTTTCATCAATTAGCAATTGAAAAAGGGGTTTTGTGTTTGTTTGGAATTTCAGTTGAAGCTTTACAGTCGAATTTGTACAACGTTGGATTACAATCTTCTGTCGGGTACATGAAAGCAAGAAATGTTTTGATATGCACGAATGGTTTTGCGCAACAATTTCTACCAAACAGAGATATTAATCCTGCAAGAGCGCAAGTTCTGGTTACGACACCAATCGAAAATTTGAAAGTTAAAGGAACATTTCATTATCAACAAGGTTATTATTATTTCAGAAATGTAGAAGATCGAATTCTTTTAGGAGGTGGAAGAAATTTAGACTTCATAGGTGAAACGACAACTGAATTAGAAATAACTTCACAAATAACAGATGTTTTAACGGATCTTTTGAAAAATGTCATTTTACCGAATCAACAATTTTCAATTGAATATAATTGGTCTGGAATAATGGGTGTTGGACAAACTAAAGCGCCAATAATTGAGAAAATTGATGAAAGAATTGCCGTCGGAGTGCGACTTGGAGGAATGGGAGTTGCTATTGGGAGTCTTGTTGGCAAAGAATTGTCGGAATTGTTTTAGTCAACCAACAAAAACACTATATAAATACTTACTTTTGGACAAAATTTAAATCAAATGAAAAATACTGCTTTAACTGACAAACACATTGCGCTTGGTGCGAAAATGGTTCCTTTTGCGGGTTACAACATGCCCGTTTTATATGAAGGTGTTAATATTGAACATGATACAGTTAGAAATGCTGTTGGTGTTTTTGATGTTTCTCACATGGGTGAGTTTGTTTTAAGAGGGCCAAATGCCTTAGCATTAATTCAAAAATTCACTTCAAATGATGCATCAGTTATTGCTGATGGAAAAGCTCAATATACATGTATGCCGAATGGTAAAGGAGGAATTGTAGATGATTTGATTATTTACCGTGTTAATCAAAATGAATTTTTCATTGTTGTAAACGCTTCTAATATTGAGAAAGATTGGAATTGGATGTCTTCTTTGAATGATCTTGGTGTTGAAATGGAAAATTTATCGGACCAATATTCTTTATTAGCTATTCAAGGACCTAAAGCCGCTGAAGCAATGCAGTCATTGACGGATGTGAATTTGAAAGACATGGTTTACTATACTTTTACACGAGGTAAATTTGCAGGCATTGATAATGTAATGATTTCGGCTACTGGTTACACAGGTTCAGGTGGATTTGAAATCTACGTTAAGAATGAAGATGTAAGCCAAGTTTGGGATAAAGTTTTTGAGGCTGGAGCCGCATTTGGAATTAAACCAATTGGTTTAGCTGCGCGGGATACATTGCGTTTAGAAATGGGATTCTGTTTATATGGAAATGACATTGACGATACAACTTCACCTTTGGAAGCTGGATTGGGATGGATTACAAAATTCACGAAAGAATTTACTGACTCAGACTTTTTGAAGAAACAAAAAGAAGAAGGTGTAAAACGTAAATTAGTTGCTTTTGAAATGATTGATCGTGGAATTCCGCGTCACGACTACCCTATTGTTGATGCAAACGGCACAGTTATCGGAAAAGTTACTTCTGGAACAATGTCACCATCAATGAAATTAGGAATAGGATTAGGATATGTTACAATTGAAAATGCAGCATTAGAATCTGAAATATTTATTGAAATTCGTGAAAAAGGAATTAAAGCGAAAGTGGTAAAACTTCCTTTCTATAAGAAATAATAGGATTATTAAATTAAAAAGCCGCTCTCGGTCCCTGAGTTTATCGAAGGGCCGAGGTCGGCTTTTTTATGGTATAAAAAATTCAATCAATTCGTTTAAATCTTGACTTCTTCTTTTGGGACAAACAATAGGAAGATCAATCCAAAAACAAAGAAGAATGCAACTGCGGCAACTGAATAACGAATAGATCCAGTCCAATATTCCATAAGTCCAAAGAATAAAGTTCCTAAAACGATTCCAATCTTTTCAGTAACATCATAGAACGAGAAATAACTTGCATGATCAGTTGTTTCTGGTAAAAATTTAGAATAAGTTGAACGAGCAATTGCTTGAACTCCACCCATTACTAATCCCACACAACTGGCAAGAATATAAAATTCTAGTGGCGTTTTAATGAAAAATGCAAAAAGACAAATACCAATCCAAATAGTAACTGAAACGAACAACGTTCTTATATTTCCAATTCTATTTGATAATTTAGACATAATAAACGCACCAAGTGCACCGAGAATTTGAATCAAAAGAATAGCCACAATTAAACCAGAAGTCCCACTTCCTTTAGGCCAATTAGGCCAATTAATTTCTTTGTTTGCGAAAATTGTAGCCATGAGCATAACAGTCTGAACACCAGTGTTAAAAAAGAAAAAAGCAACCAAATACCTTTTTAATCTTTTCGTTTGTTTAAACTCTTTAA
>Ga0209190_1001773_pt1 | contig 14923 bp, 12 predicted proteins | sample M_140205_XF_Meta_FD_187315 | JGI IMG/M metagenome (GOLD analysis project Ga0209190, IMG submission 187315) | Freshwater microbial communities from Lake Montjoie, Canada to study carbon cycling - M_140205_XF_MetaG (SPAdes) (version 2) | ecosystem: Environmental > Aquatic > Freshwater > Lake... | reverse complement strand
ACGTTCGGCGTGCTGCATTGCCTCCCTTGAGCGGCCGTCATACCTAGAGCGCCACTTCGAATCGACGGCTAGAGCAATATCGCCCCCCATTGCATTGAGCAGCTTTACAGCCTCTGGGCGAAAGACAATGTCCGAGTAGGTGATCCAAGTAACCCGCCCCCGTTCTATTGGGGCCGATCTAAGCGATGCGGCAGGTCCGGTTCGCCGCCAATTGGTATTGATAGACGTTCGAATCTCTGGGTACTTGGCTGTGATCTCCTCTGCCCGATAACCAGCAACGAATGTCACATCAAGGTTCTCGACGGAGCTAAATCCTTGGAGTATCCAATCAAGCACATGAGAGTCCTCATCGATGCTTACGAGCGCAGTCGGCGACCCACCCCGGGATCCTCTACCGGCTCCCAGAATAATTGCTGCTGGGCCCCGGGATACTGAGTCTGCTGACGCCACGGGCGAGACGCTAGCGGGTAAATGTACGGCCAAACTCCGTTCAATCTAAGAGCGGCACTTAACGTGTTTTTTAGTCCTCAGGGCGCAAATCTAGGAGTAGCGTTGGGCAATGCCGTAATAGGGGAGGTTTGGAATTATGGATTTTGGTTATCTGGACGCAGGGACAGGGAGCGTGGTTATATCCGCCATAGCGGGGGTCTTCGCCGCCGGATTTGTTGCCATAAAGGTCGGGATCGGCCGATTTGGGTCGAGATTTAAGTCCAAGGGTCAAGATAAAAACTGAGTGCTCCGGGGTGCATTCTCTCAAGATAAGTGGGAGAGTAGAAACACCTTTGATTTAGATGAATAACGATTTATTTTAGTAACCCTGGAGTAGTAGATGAGCAGATTCCCCTTTCCACACCCTTACGGCTGGTTTCAGGTTGCATACCCAGATGATCTGGAGCCCGGGGGCGTAAAAGCACTTCAATATTGGAGCGCTGAGCTTGTTCTCTGGCGCGATGAAGCAGGGGAGTATCACCTACAGGATGCCTTCTGCCCGCACCTCGGGGCGCATTTAGGTAAGGGCGGCCACGTCTCCGATGGTGCGATTACGTGTCCATTTCACGGTTGGCGTTTTGATGGTGGTGGTACTTGTCTTGAGATTCCATACTCGGAGAAGATCAATCGAAAAGCGCGTCTTCGCACCTATCCAGTAGTAGTACGAAATGGCTTTGTTCTTGCATGGCGACACCCAGACCCCGATGTTGCGCCGATGTGGGAAGTCGAAGAGATATCTGAAATCGGCGACAATGGTTGGAGCGAGTACTACAGCTCTGAGTACGTGATTAAGACTGTCCCGCAGGAGATGATGGAGAACAGCGCTGACCCGGCCCATTTTCTCTTTGTGCATGGAACCGAGACGGTTGCAGAGGTCGAGAAATATGACACCGATGGCCCTTGCTCGGTCATGCTCTCAAAGCAGTCTTATGTGACCCCTCGAGGAACAACCTGGGGGCGAATTGACGTATATAACTACGGCCCCGGATTCTCAAAAGTTTGGTTCTCCGGGATTGTTGATGCGATCAACATCGCGACAACCACTCCGATCGATGATGAGACATGCATCGTTCGCTTCAACTTCACGGTCCGCAAATTTGAAGATGCGGCACTTACTTCGAGCGTTGCATCGGCATTTGTTAAGGAGATCAACAAGCAGGTTGTTGAAGACACGCCGATTTGGGAGAACAAAACATTTCTTCCGGTACCGGCGCTCGCAGATACTGATGGACCAATCTTAAAGTTCCGGAAGTGGTACTCGCAGTTCTACGCAGAGCCGATGAGGGAACTCTCAGGTAATTAGTTCATCCGCCATCGGATAACACATCGCTCAAGAGTTTCTCTGTGAGGAATGATCCTTGGGGATTGAGTCGATAGAACTCAAAATCCTTATCGAACTGAATGTTCACCCCGCCTCTTCCTGAACGGTTCTTCTCAACAGTGATCAAGACTTGACGAGAGAACTCATCGCTTTTTGCAGGATTGAAGGCGATTGCAACATCGGCTACCGCCCGTGCCTTTTCGTTGAGTATCAAGATTAAGTCGCAGAATGGATCTAGCGATGCAGCATCCTTGATGCCTGAGATGGAGAGCCGACGAGCGCCCATTCCTCCTTGATTTGCGCCGCAAGTTGCAAGGACAGATATACCTAATCTCGTTGCGATGGACTTTAAGGCTACGGCAAAATCGGCGGTGCTGATCGGCTCAAAGCCGTCCTTGTTCGAACCCCTCGCATCGAGTCGGTCCACTATCAGTAGGCCTTCAGCAGGTGGCGCTAAGGCCTCCACTTGATCGAGACTGAAATCGGAGGAGTCGATTCCAATGATGACTAATCTCGACCCATACTGTGAAACTCTCGCTAATATTTCTTCGCCTAATGGAGATAGAGAGCCGCGTCGTGAGCCGACTCGAGCAGAGTCGATGACTTCATGAATTGCAGCGTCGATTTGGTGGGATTCATCTTCCCTTGCGATTGAGCGCGCCTCGAGAACAAGAAGTCTCTCTAGTAATGCGCTAGATGAGTGTTCACTACAGACAAATGTCACCGCCCTTCCATCTAGAGCAGCATTGCGAGCAATCTGGAGAGCGGTTACCGTCTTGCCGATACCTGGGCGACCCGCTAGGAGAGAAAGGTCTCCGATACGAAGGCCTCCACGGAGAGCATCGTCGAGTGGTGCAAGCCCCGTACCAACTGGGGCCGTACCGATGTGGAGGTTAACTCCGGGGGTGTTGAGGAGATCCGCTGCTGTGGTCGCTTTGAAGGATTCCACAACGCTTCCTAGAACGACGTCTGGGAGAGTCTGATCACCGCAGGGCCAGCGACAACGACGAATAGTGCTGGGAGTATGAACAGGATCACGGGGAAGACGAGTTTCACAGGCAACTTCATCGCCATCTCTTCAGCGCGTTGCCGGCGCTTCAGTCGAATCTCAGAGGACTGCACTCTGAGTATCTGCGCTACTGGAATTCCATATTTCTCTGCCTGGTTGAACGCATGAATGAAGCCCCGTAGGTCTGGGACATCGGTTCTTTCAGTCAACCTCTCGAGGGCCTGTGATCGCGGTACCCCTAACTGTACGTCTTGGAGCGTGCGACCCAATTCTTCAGGCAGAGGGCCTTCACCGTTTGCGATACGGAGCACGGCATTATCAAATGAGAGCCCTGCCTCAACACAGATTGTTATCTGATCAAGCGTGTCTGCCAATTGCTGCTCAATGCGTTTTTGTCGCTCTGTCGCCTTTGAGCGCAGGTATAGATCTGGAGCGAAATATAGAAATGCAGCAATACCTAGCGAGGCGAGAATCATCAGCCCCGTTGGATTAGAGAGAATCAAAATAAGGGCTAAAACTCCACCCGCCAATCCGAAAATAGCTTTAAAAGCGAATGCTTTCTCGACGGTCCAAGTATCTGTTAGCCCCGCAAGTTGAATCCGCTGTTGCAGGTTTTCGCCAGCACCGGTTGGTGTAATTCGTTTGCCTCGCTCGGCGAAGCGCTGCATCAAAGGTGAGAGCATTCGCTCAGAGGCAGACTTCTCTAAGAGTTGCCTCCGAAGGTCAACCTCTATGGATCGACCAGATTGCAGGTTGCTCTTGGCGGATTGCTTCTCCGTTGGAGGTCCAGTTAACGCCCACCAAATTAGGGGTATAGCGGCCCCAACACATAACGCTCCGAGTATCAAAGTTATAGACATATGCGCTCCTAGTACTCGACCTTTAGAAGCCGCTTGATCCATAGCGACCCTATGCCTATCGACACAAGTGCCGTTATAAGCAGAGTCCAACCAAGGGCCGATTGAAAGAGCAACCCTAGGTATCCCGGGTTAATCAATTGAATGAACATCGCTGCCCCGAAGGGGAGTGCAATTAAAACGGCAGCTGAGAGGCGACCCTCAGCGCCTAGTGCTTGAATCTGCCTGCGAACGGAGTTGCGGTCACGAATCGTTGAGAAGACGTTATCGAGCACCTCTGCTAGGTCTCCTCCGACTGCTCTATGGATCTCCATCGCCTGTACAACCCATTTGAAGTCTGGGTTTTCTGTGCGCTCGGCGAGGGCTGCAAGCGCATCATTTAAATCTTTGCCGAGTCTTGTCTCAGTAACGACCCTGCCAAATTCATCAGCGGTCGGAGACTCAGATTCACGGGCTACTGCATCAATTGCCTGTGTAACGCTGAACCCAGCGCGAAGGCTTCCTGCTAACAGAGGTAATGTCTGCTCTAACTGGTCTGCGAATGCCAATTGTCGTTTAGCAATCTTTCGCGTAAGTAGCAATCTCGCCACGAAGAATGCGATTAGTGCGAAGATGATCCCCATCACTAACTGTCCTAGCAGGAGCCCAACAACTCCGGATACGAGAATTGATGCACCAACAGCGAGTATGTACTCGGCAGGGCGCATGTCGATACCAGCGCGTTCTAAGGCTCTATTTAAGGCATCCCCACCCTCGGCAGCACGCAGTGAATGCTCCGCCAAAGCAGTAGCACCACGTTTAATTTCGCTAAGTATGGTTGTCGAGGAACCGATTGGGTTCTTGGTCCCAGTGAGTTGGCTCTCAGGGGCGCTATTTGAGAGAAAAGCGAATGCCCCAACTCCGACAGCCCCCATTATCGCTACAAGGCCAAGGATGAGGAGCAGGGGAGATGATCCTGCTCCTCCTGATTTGCGCGTGTTACCCGATGGGGTAGTTGGGTTCGGCAACGCTTCCTCTGCGCCTGCATCTGTAGGCGATGCCGGGAGGTTTACTCGGATGGCCCCGGATTTAGTCCCCTCAGGGGTAGCGACCCGAACCGTGAAACCAGTAGAGCCCTTACCGCTGGAGATAAAACTGATCTGGTACTGAGAGGCCAACTCGCTACCTATTTTAGTGAAGATTCCTCGAAGACCACTTGGGTCGGTGGCTCGTGCGACCTGGCCACCCGACGCAGCGGCGTAGGCGGTTGGAGCTACTACATCAGAGTCTGCGGTATCGAGCACAACTCCGTAGACAACTGAGTTCGAGTCCTTGACATCTTTTGTAGCCTGCTGCGTTGAGCCGGTGCTTACTGTGTCCCGCCCATCGGTGAGCACTACAAGAGTCCGACGCGCGGAAGTGAAGCTTTTAGCGCCCATTGAGACAGCGTCGTTCAGAGCAGTCTCTCCATTCGCCCTCAAACTATTAATCGCCAAGGTTGTAGCAGTGCGATCTGTTGTAAAACTACTGGCCACGTAAGGCGTATTTCCAAAGCCAGTTACTGAGACCGATGCGGCGGGGGGGAGCTGCGCTAGAAGAGCGAGCGCTGCAGCCTTTGCTCCGCTAAGCCCGGCCCCAGACATGCTTCCGGATGTGTCGATGACTAGAGCAACCTGTGACGCGTCCCCAGGGAGACCGATTACTTTGGCGCTTCGCTTAGATGTGGTCTCGAGGACAGTAAAAGCGGAGGAGTTGAGAGTTGTAGACCCTGGTGCGGCGGTTACAGCGACTGTAAGCGTTACTTTTGGTGCAGCACTTAGGTCTGCACCGCTCACAACTACAGAGTCTGCGGCGCCCGCGAGATTAGGGAAGAGCGCTGACGTGAAAAAAGCAGCCACGGCTAGTGAAAAGAGAGGTCCTCTTCGCGAGATCATCGACCCTGATTCTTGGTTCGATCTGCGAGAACGAAGACTGAGTCGGGGACCTCAACCCCTTGGTCGCGTAGTTTGTTCAGGAAGTTAGGGCGCAGGCCAGTGCTAAACGGATCCCCAATAAAGAAACCGTCTTCATCAATTCCTGCTTCATAGTCGAAAGCGAATAGGTCAGTTAGGAGGAGGCGTTCTCCCTCCATGCCGTTGACCTCCGCGACCTGGGTAATTCTGCGTGTTCCATCTCGCAATCGACTCACGTGAATTACAAGATCAATAGCCGAGGCTGCCTGCTCTCGGATAGCCCGAACCGGCAGATCGACTCCACCCATAAGCACCATTGTCTCGAGCCTAGAGAGAGCATCTCTTGGAGAGTTAGCATGCAGGGTAGAGAGAGAGCCTTCGTGCCCAGTGTTCATTGCCTGGAGCATGTCAAGAGCCTCGGCTCCTCGAACCTCTCCCACGATGATGCGGTCGGGGCGCATGCGCAGCGCATTACGCACTAGATCTCGAATCGATATCTCGCCCTTGCCCTCAATGTTGGGTGGCCGGCTCTCCATACGCACTACATGGTTCTGCACCAAACGAAGCTCTGCGGCGTCCTCAATAGTTACAACACGATCACCATTAGGTATGAACTGTGAGAGAGCATTAAGCATCGTTGTTTTCCCGGTGCCTGTACCACCCGAGACCAAGATGTTCAGGCGCCCCTCGACGCAGGCTCTTAAGAGGTCGATCATCTGCTCTGTGAGGGCCCGCATGCCAGCAAGATCGTGGAGCGAGTAGGCCTTCTCCGAGAACTTTCGAATGGTTAAAACTGGACCATCGATAGAGAGGGGAGGGATGACTGCGTTTACGCGGCTTCCGTCGGGCAAGCGGGCGTCGACCATTGGAGAAGACTCGTCGATTCTCCGCCCCACCTTTGAGACAATCCGTTCGATTACCTGCCTAAGGTGCTCCTCCGAGACGTAACGAGCATTTGTTCTAACTAAACGCCCTGCGCGCTCTACGTAGATCGAATCAAGCGAGTTCACCATAACTTCGGTGATCTCCGGGTCGGCTAGGAACCGTTCAATAGCGCCGTATCCGAGCACGTCGTCACAGATTTCAGCGACGATGCGTGCTCTCTCTGCGGGTGTCAAGGGCACGCGCTCGGCGTCGATCACCCGGGAGAGCTCCTGGACCACGTATGAGTCGAGTTGGTCTTCGCCTAGAGACGAGTCGTAAAGGCGTGAACCGAGGCGAGCAAACAACGCATCCTGGGCTCTGCGTTTGATGAGAACAAAAGGATCCGCAATAGGCGCCGCATCGGGATCGAATGCTGTTTCATTCACCGTAGATGTCACCGAATGATGCTGCGGCGGAAGGGCATTGTCGTTCGCCCCTAGGAGTCGATCCTTTAGGCTCATCGGACTTCGCGTTTACGCCTAAAGCGCGATACGGCTGCTTCTGTGGATGTTGTGAAGGCCGGCGCGTCGTTGGGCGGTGCGAGGAAATGATTTACGAGTTCACCGTATGCGCGTGCAACTGGGGTTCTTGGAGACGACTCGAGAATTGGAGTTCCTTGGTTCATCGATAGGGGAACGTTGCGCGATGAAGGAATCGAAACATTGACCTCCATGCCGATTGTGCCCTCGATGTCTCGTATCTCTAGACCGACTCGCGCATCTGCACGGTTAAGAGCAAAGTGTCGTCGCTGAGTTGTGAGGCCAATCTGATCGAAAGCCTCGATCTCTTTGCGCATGCTCCGAGTGCTAGCCACATCGGTCGCGCAGACAAGTAGGAGGTCGGTAGCGCTCTCCATTGCGGTCAATGTGAATTCATCTAGACCAGCGGCCGTATCGAGAATTACGTACTTGAAGTCCTTCGCAAGAATCTCAATGATCTTTGTAATCTGCTCAGGAGAGACATCGTCTGCCTCGGCAGGGGTATCAGGCGCGGAGAGAACAAATAATCCACTTGGGTGTGGAGTGAGGCAGGCTTTCACGACTGTCGCATCGAGGCGTGACCCTTGAGCGACCACATCACTTAATGTTCGCTCGGGTAGTAGCCGCAGTGCGTGGCCGACATCGCCGAACTGCACATCAAGGTCCATGACCACGACTTGTCCCGGGAGCTGCTGAGCAAGACCCACAGCTAGGTTCGTCGAGATTGCAGTCTTGCCAGCTCCGCCTTTTGGAGAGACGACCGCAATCACGCGTGATTGGGTCTCCGTGTTCAGAGGCCCAGAGGAGAGGTTAGCTCTGCGTTTGAGAGCTGTCTCCTTTGCTCTATCAAGGGTCTCGCGAATCTCAGAGGCATCAGCTAGTGGGGAGACAACATCTCTTACTCCTGAGCGTAGAGCGCGTTCGAATACTCCGTCGCCGGGTTCTGAGACCAGTACGACGCATATCTCAGGAAAACTCTCATCAATCTCGCTGCAGAGTTTGAGAGCCGATTCAGTGCCTAGTGCCGGGCCTACGGTGACGACGAGAGGCTCGATGGACCTGATGTCCCCGAGCGTTTTGCTCGTGTCGTCTTCGCTGCTCTCGTTCCATGCTCTGAGCTCGCCACTAATAGCTCCGCCGAACGCTTTGCGGACGGACTCCTCCCATGAGTCGTCTGAACCGGCTAGAAAAATTCCGCTCACTGATATACCGAACTACGTGTTGCCGCTCCGCCGGGTGCGTTCGGTGCAGTCTTGGGATCAGCGGAGAGCCAAATTGTTCCGTGCTCTGCTGCGTAAATAAGTTTCGTAAGGCTCGCTGGTTCGATAGCGAGCGTCACAAGAATCTCGCCCTGTGGCGATACCCCAGGGAGATTTGCATCCGGAGTCGCCGCTCCATCTGCAGCTAAAGCAGATGGGTCTGCCACCTGAACATTGGTTACAAGAATTCTCTGGAGAATTACACCTGTCTGCGTTGGTATGGAGCCATCAGAGGGGAAGGAAGCAGTTACTAGAACAGTTGAACCGGGTGTGAGAACGCCACCCACGGCGCGATCAGCGCTGAGAGAGATCGTCGTGGTTACAAGCCCGGGTGGGATTGATAATGATGAGCCTGTTGATTGAAACGCCGATGGAGTTGTAAAACGAGCTCGTATTAATTGTTCACCTGTTACGAGTATCGCACCTGAGACCAAGTCTTTGACTTGATCAAGATTTGTGATGGCACCCTCCGCAATTGCGGTCTTCGGGAGCGGCTTCTTAGCCACTCGATCACCCAACTCGTTGACTGAGGTTCCAGCAGGTATCTCGCTCTGCACTACGAATACCGATACAAGTTTCTGCCCTTCCTGAGCGCGCGAATCTGCATTGCCCGCATAGGCGAGTACCAATACGGCTCCAAAAAGTGCCAAAACTACAGCGGCAATGATTCCGCCTACTCTGCGATTCACGGGAGAATCCTCTCGACTCGGTTATTAGGGGTTCGACCGTGCGTAATCCTACTGCCAGAATGCTTCGGCGCAGACCGATGCTTCGACGAGGATTTAATCAGTTGGAGCGGTTTATCTGAGTCCCTAGATGAGCCTCTCAACGCGTTGGAGTCGTCCTCTTCTTCGTCGCAGCGTTCATTGTCGTCGGAGTCGTGGCAATTCTGGTCAAGGTAATCAAGGCAAGCTGCCGGGGAGAGCGCTGCCGCAGTCGTCGCAATATTCACAGCGCAGATTCGATAACTGTAGAGCTCGTTTAGTCCGATGCAGCAAGAACTCTTGTCAGTTGCTGTGCGCAGGTAGGTCATCACCAGGCGAGAGAAGTCACCGACGGGAGCGACTGTGGTGGTTGTCGGCGGAACGGTTGTGGTTGTGGTGGTAGTGGTAGTCGCAGAGGTTGTAGTAGTCGGTTGCGAGGTGACGTCGATCGTTGCCAAACGCTCGTTATTCTCGGGCGCACTTTCGTTGATCTGACCTGCGCTCAGACGCACCACAACAGAGACGGGATTCGTAGATACCGCCGTAAAAGTAAACGACTGTTGCGCGGTTGTTTTGCTAGCCCAACTCTTGGGAACAACATTGCAAGTGAATACCACAGAGTTCGCGCCGCTTGCGGCGGACTTGCAATCTGATGGGGCGCTTGGGAGCGGTACCGTCGGCGCTCCATTATTAGTGGAGAGCGTTATTGTAAATTTCGCGTCCGTGACAGTAATTGTTGAGGCATTATACGCCTCAATCGTCAGTACGGTTGGAGTGTTAATGACTACCGATGACGGCCAAGTTGGGGTAGTGGAGATTGAGAGGTCGCCAACCGTCGCCATTTTGCGTGTAGATGTAAGCCTAAATTGCGCTTTCCTGTTAGCGGGCTCACCGGCTGCGAGGGTTGAACACTTGTCTTGGTTCGTGCCTGTCGTGTAATTGTCGATTGTTACAAGGGCAAAGCCTGAGATGTGGACAATCCAATCTTTGCCTGAGGAGCTTCCACTCTTGGCCTTCGAGTCGTCGACTACTGGAATTGCCACTTCTTTTCCTCGCGCTTGGCAGATCGCCTTATCGATTGTCGCCCCATATGGCTGCCCAACTGCAGCGCACTTGTAATCTCCGTCGTCGACAGTTGCCGGATAACCGGAGGCCAGCCAATCAGCAATGTTGCTTTTTAGCGCGGCTTGATAGGTAGCGTTGGAGGAGTTGCACTTGCTGAACTCAGACGATCCGGTTCCTTTTGGGCCGCTGGCTAGGTCAATAATGCCATACCCTCCGCTAGCCCCTCCTGAGCAGAGAGTTGCATTGGTGCTGCCGCTCCAATCCGAGGTCACTTTAAGCGGTGACCTATTGGCTGATTTGTTGGCGACCCAATCGGAGACTCCCTTGTTGTTCGTATCCGAAGAGTTCCCCTTATTTGCACACCCGACTATGGGGAGCAACGGGGCGTCGTTCCAGCGCGCAGTCGTAGATGAATACACGTCTCTAGAGTTGAGTCCAAAGAGTTTGGAGAAGGAGAACGTTGCTGTCTGCTTGGCCCGCACCGTTACTATCCCGGAGCTCTGCGAAGCGTTGGAGGGGGTTGTGCTTATTCCCGCCATTTGGCAGAAATCAAGCGTCGGTGCCGTTGTGTTCGCATTCAGGTAGCTGACCGCTTGGTCTTTAACGCTTGTTGGGCAGGCTCCCCGTACCGACAAATTATTGATATCCGTGGCCTTCTGGGCTGCAGCCAGAGCAGCGGCATCGGTAGATTTCACCATTGAGCGCTTTACTTGCCACGCGTAACCCATGTCGATAGCGAAGGCTAAGCAGACGATAAGCAGAGTGGCTACAACCGCCACCATCACGGCTATTGCGCCTCCCTCGTCTTCGCCGTTCTTGTGGGGCTTAGAGGGAATCTTTTTCATACTGCCTACTCGCAGAGGAACATAGCGGTGGAGGACACGTTCTTTACTCCGCTATTGGGCCAGAAGGGAATTGAGATTGTTACTTCTCCGGAGACTCGTACATATACATTCGATCCGCTCGTTGAGCACAAGTATTGGGTGCTAGAGCACGAGTTGGATGTAGCAGTACCGGAAGGTGCTGCAGACCCAACCTGCACAAATGTGTTGGAGATTGCGATTCCGCCGAGTGAGCCGGTTGCCTGGAAACACGCATTAGCTGAACTGCTCGCACGAAGCGAGGCCACCCTTGCGCCTTCTCTGGCAGCTGCTTGCACGCCTTGCTTGGCGTTGAAGTATAGGGAGAAATAAATTATTGAGAAGAGGATAAGCAGAAGCATCGGCACGACTAGCGCAAACTCAACTGCCGCCGCACCGCGTTGTCTCTCGTTGAGTCTCGGGGGTTTCATTCTGTTTCCGAACGTAGAGGGCTGCGGAGAAGGCTCCAGAAAAGCAAATAGGACGCCGGCGCCTTAAAAATTAAGTCGCTGGCGTCCTTCAATGCTACCTCCCAAGAAGGGTAAAGAGCGCCCCTTGGCTTTAGAGAGTCACCTTGTTTAGCGCAGTCGAGATACGTCCCTGAAGGGCGATGACGGCGACCGTGATTACTGCTGCAATAAGAGCTACAAGCAGTGCGTACTCAACTGCGGTTGCTCCAGTTTCGTCGTTGGATCGAACCGACAAGTTGGTGAGGGAAATGTAGAGGCGGGTAAGTGTTTCCACGGTGGGTCTCCTGGTTCTATTTAATAAGGATTAGCCATTTCGGCGGGTGGTTTTCATATCTTAAGTGAAACTCAAGATATTCTCAAGGTACTAGTGCTAGAGGCCTGAGCAGTGGACCTTTTGATGGACCCACGGTTCCTGCCGCTAACACTGCCCTTAATTTAGTGCTTTCCAGTTTGACTCTCTAACCCAATATTGGGGTTATTCCAGCCAGCAGAATTGGCCTTTGCTACAGCGGCTAACTGCGAATTTACCCCTAGTTTTGTGAGGATTGACCGAATGTGGCTCCTCACAGTGGCTACCGCCACAAAGGTCTCGTTTGAGATGACCTCCGGTGAGTGCCCTGCAATCAGCAGGCCTAGGACCTCTGATTCGCGTGTTGTTAGGCGGTCAAAGGCCTCCATCCGAACTGTTTGAGCCCGTCGATGCTCCCGCAGAAGCGTCAAAAGTTCACTTCTTCTCTGGATCGCATTTGAGAAGTTTCCGGCGGCGATAGCTGTGACCCGCTCAATTAGATCTTCGAAGGCAATGGACTTGCTAAGAACGTCGGCTGCGCCTGCCTCGAAACACTCGGCCCAGAAAATGGGGTCCTGTTCGCCAGTCATTATGAGCACTGCTGCGCCTAGAGCGAGAATGGGCTCTATTAGTGGTAGCGACGAGCCGATCGGACCCAGCATTAGATCAAGAAGAACAATCGCTGGGCGCTGCTCCGTTAGAGACTCGAGAATGTGCTCCTCTGTCGAGGGAGCAATGATATTTGGGGTGATTCCTTCTCGAGCGAAAGCCAGCCCTAGCGCCTGAGCGAGGAGCTCGTGGTCATCCACTATCGCTAGACCGATGTTCTCGCCCGGTTCAATAGTGTTGGCTTGACTCGTCATGTTGCTCCGCCTAGTCGCTTAATCCCTTCCCGACGCTCCTTCTCTTGAAGGGTCGCGGTATCAGCACGCTCTGAGTCACTGTAATTCAGGTCAGAGGTTGCTGAGGGAGTTACGGAGCCGTCGATCGAAGTGAGTCCTTGCCATCTGGGGAGGCTCACTACAAACTTTGCACCCCCGCCAGGCCGTGGCGTGACCCATAGATCGCCACCGCCGCGGGTGATGAGGTCTCTAGCGATGGCAAGTCCAAGCCCGTAGCCTTCATTTTCGTCGAGGCTTGCTCTCCATCCACGTTCGAAAATGAGATCTCGTTTTCCTCTTGCAACTCCAGGGCCTCGGTCTTCAACAAATACCAGAATGTGGTCGGCATCTCGCGTAGCGCTGACATCAATGGGGGAGCCTGGCGCATATTTGCTGGCATTGCTGACTAAGCCGTGCACGACCTGGGCAAGGTCCTCCGGTGAGCCCACAGCAACAAGGTCCTCGTCGATATCGAATACGACAGGGAGCGAAGAGGCAGCAACTAGGAGCGTTGAACGAAGCGATTGGAGAATTTGAAAGGGTCCATAAGAAGGGGGCGCAGGTGGAGCGACAAGATTCCTTAGGCGTTCGATCTCGTCCCTGATGGCCTTAGTCAGTTCGCTCTCATCTCCGACTGAGGCAGCTGCAACGCCTCCTTCGATTGAGAGCACGCTAGAACGCACTTCGTGAATCTGGGCAATGCTTGCTGCTTCATTTCTTTCTAGGGTATTTACTTGATGGAGCAGATTGGTGGCCTTACTGGTCGCCAGCATTGTCTCGCGTAACGAGGCTGCGTGGAGTTCAAGGGCTGAGCCAATAATTGCAACGATCGCAGCGGTAAAGCGCATGGGGCCACCGAACTCTGCCCGCATCGTATAAGTCGATTCGCTCAATGCAACAAGGGGTGCAAACCCTATAGCGAAGAGAGTCGGTATAAACCAGAGGCCATTCTGCAGTTTCTTTGTTTGAAAGCGACCATAACTCCAGGCAGCGATCAGAAGGACAAAAACTCCGATGGCAGCGAACGTGTACTCGTGACTTGGCCCTGAGTCAGAGAGGCCAATCAGAATGCCCGTAACGCCCACCAGCGCAGCTACCAGCACCTTCATTCGAAATTTTGGGGCAGTATCGACTTCTTCGCTGAGCATTCCCCAGATTGCAAGTATGGCGGTCGTTGCGACTGTCCCTAGGAGCAAGGATGTCGAGAAACTTTCAGTTGCTTCGATTCCTATGATTGGCACTAGGGCGACTAATCCAGCGACGCCATACCAGAATGATCTGGCCATGCCATCCAATCGCCACCTAATCAAGGCAAGCAAGCCCGAGACTCCTAGCGTAATTGCCGAGAAGGTATAGAGGAAGTCGATCTCCATAATGCTGAGGAGAAACGTTGGAAAGAAAACATTTATGCAAGCAGTAGATGCTCCGATGAGCGCAATTACAAGGACAGCGAGACGGATATTAAAGACAGGGAAATACGCCATGGAGTCGCGCCGATCAGGGCCTCGATAGTTATCGTCGCTCGATTTTTTGGCGAACTGTGAGTAGGGCATTTTTGGAGTCTCCGCTGAGCGAGATGTTGCCTAATAAGAGTGTTCAAAACTTTTCAGTGCTCTGTGCCTAGCGATCTATTGGTCTCTGACCCTCTCTCCATCGGCATCTCTTTTACCAAGGTTAAGGGATTAATGGGGCAAAATGCCCCCCTCTCCAATGTTCCATGGTTTGTTCCACGGTTTGGCACAGCCCAAAGACTCGGGGCTGCCTGCGCTATCGTGTCAACCTTGCGGGCGATTAGCTCAGTGGTTAGAGCACTTCCTCGACACGGAAGGGGTCGGAGGTTCGAGTCCTCTATCGCCCACCTGCAGTGGACCCAAAGAACTATTTACCAAAGCACTATCTAGCGCTAAATCGCTATGAGATTGGGGTCCTAGCCGAGAAGGCTTAGACCCTTTCTCTATTTACTCCGAGGTCGCAGGCGGCCTCGGGCCGAGGGGTGGCCATGGCGCACGAAGGCTTTATCCATCAGTTACCTGACAACGATCCGGTAGAGACGCTTGAGTGGCTCGAGTCCCTAGACAGCGTCATCGGCTCGCAGGGTATCGAGCGTGCCCGCTATGTGCTGTTACGCCTACTTGAGCGTGCACGCAATTTGGGGGTTGGAATCGGAGGGTCGCTGACTACTCCATACGTCAATACGATCCCCGTTGAATCCCAATCTGTATATCCAGGGGACCTTGCTATCGAGCGCAGCATTCGGGCCGCCGTGCGATGGAACGCGGTGGCGATGGTTGATCGCGCTAACCACAGGTTCGATGGCATCGGAGGCCACCTCAGCACATACGCCTCTGCAGGATCACTATACGAAGTGGGTTTTAACCATTTCTT
>Ga0209190_1001772_pt1 | contig 14924 bp, 10 predicted proteins | sample M_140205_XF_Meta_FD_187315 | JGI IMG/M metagenome (GOLD analysis project Ga0209190, IMG submission 187315) | Freshwater microbial communities from Lake Montjoie, Canada to study carbon cycling - M_140205_XF_MetaG (SPAdes) (version 2) | ecosystem: Environmental > Aquatic > Freshwater > Lake... | reverse complement strand
GTCGTAAACTACCGCCTGCGCGTCATCGCCCATTACGGATGAACCCAGCAAATCACCAACTCACCTAAAACCTCCTCACCAATCCTTACCGTAGACCAAAAAATAAGTTGCTGATAATCAAAGAAGTGGAGCGTAGCGGATTCGAACCGCTGACCCCTTGCATGCCATGCAAGTGCTCTACCAACTGAGCTAACGCCCCTCACGGGAGGGCGGAGGTTTACCGATGTGGATCGAGTGGGGCAAGAGGATTTTCAGGAAATATCGAGTCGCTATGCTGGAACGAACCTTGGTCGGTCGGGTTGCTGTGTCGGTGGCCCTGTGAACTGGGTTGGAACCCGACAACGCGAGATACATCAGTCAGGGGGGGGCGACATGCTTGCACGAGGATGAATCTCTGCAATCCCGTCTTGAATTGCAGCAAACGGCGTGCATCCTCACTACCCGCCCATGGCAGGACTCACTTTTCAAGCACTTCCAGGATTCCGCGACTTCACGCCCCGTGAATGCGCGGTCCGAAATTATTTATTCGAGACTTGGCGTGGGGTCGCACGGCGTTGCGGATACGTCGAGTATGAAACTCCGATTCTGGAAGACACTGGACTCTATTTGAAAAAGTCAGGTGGCGAGTTGTCCTCGCAACTTTTCCGTTTCGAGGATCAGGGCGGGCGGGATGTGACGCTGCGTCCGGAAGTCACCGCTTCTTTGGCGCGGATTGTCGCACAGCATCAGCGGGATTTTCCCAAGCCGCTGAAATGGTTCGAGATCGGCCAATGTTTCCGTTACGAAAAACCGCAAAAGGGGAGGGGACGCGAGTTTCACCAATTCAACGTCGATATTCTCGGTGAGGCTGGACCCGCTGCGGACGCGGAGTTGATCTCGTTGGCGATTGAAACGATGCTCTCTTTTGGTTTCGTAGTCGGTGATTTTGTGGTGCGTGTGTCCGACCGGGCGGCATGGATTGACTTCGCTGCTGCAAACGGAATAACCAATGAACGTGTCCCAGAGTTTCTTGGCATTATCGATAAAATCGATCGTGAAAAGCCTGAAGTGCTCGTGCAAAAACTCGCAACGTTTTCTCTAACGTCTGATTGCGTTCGTGGCTTCATCGCCGATCCTGCGAACGCATCATTCGCTTACCTTGCGATTCACGAAGATCTGGCTGCGCGTGGATTCGCTGGTTTTATTGAATTAGATCTCTCGATTGTCCGTGGCTTGGCTTACTACACTGGTGTTGTTTTTGAGGTGTTTGATGCAAAGAAATCGATGCGAGCCGTCGCGGGTGGTGGGCGTTATGATACTTTAATTTCTAACATATCAGATGGTGCGGTGGACATGCCTGCCACTGGATTTGCCATGGGCGACTACGTGATCCGCAATCTCATTGAGGAAACGACCCACGCCGCGATGCAGATGGAAGTCTGGCTGCAACGCCATGCCGCGGCGTGCGATGTTTATGTGGTGGTGGCTGACGAATCCAAGCGGGCGGAATCGCTGCGTTTGGTTACCGATTTACGTCGTGCGGGGATTTCCGCGGATTTACCGATGAGCTGTCCCAAGGTGGCCAAACAATTCCAGAATGCTGAGAAATCTTCGGCCCGTTTCGCCTTGGTCGTCGGCGTTGAGTATCCCTTGCTCAAGCTTAAGATTCTTGCCAGTCGCACCGAAGAATCTGGCGATGCTGGATCCGTCGTGGAGTGGCTAACAGCTCGTCTCCTCCAACCTGATGGCTTATTGCTGACATAAAAATTCATCGCAAAAGGTCAACAGGCTTATCTCATCATTAAATTTTCTAACATGCGAACTCATCATTGTAACGAACTCCGTGATTCCCACATCGATCAAACCGTCACGCTCATCGGTTGGGTGAATTCCGCTCGCGACCATGGTGGAGTTATATTCATCGACCTGCGAGACCGTGAAGGACTGACCCAGTGTGTCTTCCACCCCGAAGAAAACCCTCAGGTCTCCGCGCTTTCACACACCTTGCGTGAAGAAGATGTTGTGCAGGTGACGGGTAGAGTTTCCAAGCGCTTGGAAGGTTCGCAAAATGATAAGATCGCTACTGGTTCGATCGAGATCGTCGCGCAGGAACTTAAGATTGTGAACAAGGCGGATGTGTTACCGTTCCAGCTTGATAAGGATCTTTCTAACGAAGACTTGCGAATGAAGTATCGCTATCTCGATCTTCGTCGTCCTCGCATGAGCAAAAATATCAGGCAGCGCAGCGTGATCACATCCGCTGCAAGGCGGTATCTCGATGATGCGGGATTCTATGAAATCGAGACGCCGATCCTCTCAAATCCGACGCCCGAGGGTGCTCGCGATTTCCTTGTGCCATCGCGCCTTAACCCAGGCCGATTCTACGCTTTGCCACAGGCGCCGCAGCAATACAAACAACTGCTAATGGTTGCGGGGATGGAAAAGTATTTTCAGATTGCCCGCTGTTTCCGCGATGAAGATCTGCGAGCCGACCGCCAACCGGAGTTCACCCAGATCGACATCGAGGCGAGTTTTGTGACGCAGGATGACATCATCCACTTGGTGGAGGGGTTGTTAGGGTCGATGTTTAAAGCGGGCCTAGGCATCGAGGTGCCAGCGATTTTTCCCCGCATGACTTACAAGGATGCGATAGATATTTACGGATCCGACAAGCCCGACACGCGATACGGCATGGAAATCACCGATCTGGGCGACGTTTTTGCGACCACTGAATTCAAGATTTTCCGCAGCATTCTTGATGGTAGCGGTGTGGTCCGTGCGATCAATGCCAAGGGCTTCGCGACCATCACGACCGGGCAGATGAACCGTCTCAACGAGATCGCGGTGCAAGCGGGTTTACCTGTGAAAAATCTCGCCTTCATTAAGCTGGAAAATGGCGAGTATAAAAGTCCCCTTTGGAAAATATTTACCGACCTTGAAAAGGCCGCTGTCGTTTCCAAACTTGATTTAGCGGATGGAGATATTGTGTTTTTTGCAGCGGGTTCGCGTGAAAGTGTTAGTACAATTCTCGGTCGCGTTCGCTGTGAGGCGGCGGTCATGATGGAGCTGAATAAAGACTCCACGAAGTTCAATTTCCTTTGGGTCGTTGATTTCCCATTGTTAGCGCATGATGAGGAAACGGGTCACTGGGCGGCCGTGCATCATCCGTTCACTCGGCCCCATCCGGAGGACATCGCGCTATTGGAAGCGGGTGACTTTGCCAACGTCCGTGCGGTGGCCTACGACGTCGTGCTTAACGGTTACGAACTTGGTGGTGGCTCGATCCGGATTCACGAAAAGGATCTTCAGGCACAAATGTTTAGTGTATTAGGTGTTGGGCCGGAAGAGCAGCAGATCAAGTTTGGGCATCTACTTGACGCCTTTCGCTTTGGTGCACCCCCGCACGGTGGATTGGCTTTAGGCTTGGATCGCATTGCAATGTTAGTTGCCGGCGAGGAAAGCATCCGAGAGGTGATCGCGTTTCCAAAAAATAATAAAGGTGCAGATCTCATGGCGCACAGTCCATGTCAGATTGAGCATAAATTACTACGCGAGGTCTACGTCCAATCCACCTACAAGGATCCGAAACTTACCCCCGTGGAGAAGGCATGATTCTGCAAAGGTATCGCCGGCGGTCGATCGCATGGAAATCTCAATTTTTCTCCTAGCTCGCGGGAAATTCCCATTTATGGTTGTTTCGTGATGAGTTGCATGGAGTTTCCGACACTCACTCTAAATTATCAGCGTATTCCCCATGAATTTGACACTTAAAGTATGGCGCCAGTCGGGTCCTAACGCCAAGGGTAAAATCGAGACGTACGACGCGAAGGGTATTCCTTTGGAAGCTTCGTTTCTCGAAATGCTCGATATCGTCAATGACCGCTTGATCCTCGCCGGTGTCGAGCCGATCCACTTCGAGCACGATTGCCGCGAGGGGATTTGCGGTTCATGTTCATTGACCATCAATGGTGTTCCTCACAGCAAAGAGCGCGCGACCGCAACCTGCCAGGTGCATATGCGGAAATTTAAAGAGGGTGACACCATCTGGATTGAGCCGTTTCGCGCCAATGCATTTCCACTCATCCGCGACTTGATCGTCGACCGATCTGCCTTCGACCGGATCATCGCAACGGGTGGCTATATCGACATCCGCACTGGCTCTGCGGTTGATGCTAACACCATTCCAATTTCCAAGGTTGACGCGGATTCTGCTTTTGATGCGGCGGCTTGTATCGGATGTGGGGCGTGTGTGGCGGCGTGTAAAAATGCATCGGCCATGTTGTTTGTCGCCGCCAAGGTTTCTCATCTAGGACATCTTCCACAAGGGCAGCCTGAGCGTCAGAAGCGCGTGCTAGCCATGGTTCGTCAGATGGATTCCGAAGGGTTTGGCAGCTGCACCAATCAATACGAGTGCGAAGCCGCATGTCCCAAGGAAATCAGCGTCGAGCACATCGCTCGGATGAATCGGGATTACAGCAAGGCTGTTTTAGTTGAGCAGTTTGGTTGAACATTTTTGTTAGTAAATCGATAGAATAGAAATTGAAAGTGCGACCACTCACCTCATTTTATCAGTCCCATGATTCCGATACGTTCGATATTTTTGATGGTTTTCTCACTCACGCTGATCGCGTGTTCTCAAGAAAATAAACACAAGCCCGTTATGGAAACTCGTACAGAAATCCCTGCCGATCCCACTTCAAAAGTGGTGAAGACCGATGACGAATGGAAAAAGATTCTCAGCCCCGAGCAATATCGGATCTTGCGTGAGTCAGGCACGGAGCGAGCGAATGGACAGGTCTATCAGGAGTTCAAACATCAAGGGGAGGGGACGTATCATTGTGCGGGATGCAACGCATTGCTCTTTTCCTCCAAAGAGAAATTCGACTCAGGTTGTGGGTGGCCATCATTTTATGATCCGGCGAAGGCTGAAAATGTGATTCTCAAGAAAGATATCTCCATGGGGATGTCTCGTACCGAAGTGATTTGCGCGAAATGCGGCGGACACCTTGGGCACGTCTTTGAGGGTGAGGGATACAAAAATCCCACGGATCAGCGTTACTGCATCAACGGCGGTGGCTTGATCTACGTGCCTGCCAAGAAGGAGATCGCCGCACCCATTGGGGATGAGTCTACATCGCCTAAATAAAGGTAATAAATATCTAGCGGTTTTACTGATTTTAATTGTTAGGAAATTACACCACCAGATGAGCGCCTCTCGATGGACGTGACGCAAATATCTGAGGCTTAAATCCTGTGCGTTTATCATACTCGTCCGCAAGCGTTGCGGCGATGTCTGCGGCCTTGTTTGTTTCACAAAGCGTGACGGTGGATCCGCCGAAACCGCCGCCAGTCATGCGGGCACCGATCACCCCTCCATTCCGTCCGATTTTATCGGCAATCTCCACGAGAATATCGAGTTCTTCGCAAGAGACCTCGAAGTCATCACGCAATGAATGATGACTCGCCGCCATCAGCGCGCCTAGGGTCTCGAAATCGTTGTTTGTAAGCGCTGTGGCAGCACGGATCGTTCGAGAAATCTCGCTTACAACGTGGCGTGCACGACGGTTGACTGGGTCACCGAGTTTTTCCCAACTCGCCTCGACGTCCGCAGTGCTCACGTCACGCCATGAATCCTTGCCGATGATGGCGAGCCCATCTTCGGTGTGTTTACGGCGGATGGCATAGCCGCCATCGGACAACTCGTGATGAACCATCGTGTTAGAAATTAACACGGTGAGATCTGGATTTTCAAATGGAATCAGTTCGGGTTCTCCCGTCTTGCAGTCGATCATGACGAGGCGGTTCGGCTTGCCAAATGCGGAGGCGTATTGATCCATAATTCCGCAGGGGACGCCTGCGAAATCGTGCTCGGCTTTTTGACAAAGCAGGGCTTTTTCTTTGGTGTCGAGGACCGTGTCTAGCAGACCCTCAAGAAATGTGGCCGTCGCGCATTCAAGCGCAGCCGAGGAGGACAATCCCGCGCCGCCGGGGACTGAGGATAGGATGTAGGCGTCGAATCCAGGGATGCTGTGTCCACGGTCTTGAAAGCCTCGGATCACACCACGAAGGTAGTTTGCCCACTTGGGCTCTGCGATTTCTTGGAGCTGGGTGAGATCTAGGATAACCAACTCTTCGCTGATTGCTGAAGTGATCCGTGCTTGGGTGCTACCATTGGTGCATCCGGAAATGACAATGTAGCGATCAATGGCAAATGGCATCACGAAGCCATCGCAGTAGTCGATGTGTTCACCGATTAGATTAACTCTGCCAGGAGCGGCCGCAGTGATGGTGGCATTAGCGTGGAGCTTATCCATTAGTCCATTTGAGGCATCGGTGACAAGATCGCTGAGATCTGGATTGAGTTGAAGCATGGGTATAATGATGTGTTAAGTTGTACTAATACTAACCGGTAAATCAAGCCGGCGGCGATAGCTTTCCACCGCTTGGGTCCAGACGCAGTGCATGCCTTCCGCAGGGCGCAGCCAAACTGCACGGTGCATGAGAAGCATGGCGGGTGCGAGATAAAGCAGTTCGGAAAGCTCGTCTTTGCTCAGTCCGGCAGGACCTTCACTGAGGCAGCGCTCGGCTAGAACCTCGTCGCGTGGTGTGATTTCGGATTGATCTAGCAGCGAAACATGCATGCCGTTGACATAGGGATCGACAACAGCCGCGACGATGCCTCGACGTCCTGGCACGGTAGCGTCTAGAGCTGGATCGATTGCGGCGGTTGCTTGGTCGGCGATAAGAATGATGCTCGGAGGATTGAGCTCTTCGGGGGTGGATAGAATTTTTCGCCTCGCGAAGGCGCGGCCGTAGCGGGCGCGGCTTGTCAAGACTGACACTGGCGCAGAGAAGATCAATCCCAAGAGAATCGGTACCATCCACGCGGTGAAAGTGAGGCTGATTTTCAAAGCGACGAGAGTCCAGGCGATGCCGAGGATCGTCTGAGGAGCGTGAAAGCGGAAGGCATCTCCCCATGATGTGCCGTCGGTTTCTCGGTTTTGATTTCCCCAACCAACAGTTTTGCCGGAGATAATGCTCAAAACCATCAAGGTGTGGGCCACCATGATCGACGGTGCGAGTAACATAGAGACGAAGGTCTCTAACGATGCACCAATCACCAGTGGTATCGTGCCACCAAATGAGCGTCGGATGCGGGGAGTTAGAATAGCGCCGACAACAGCGAGAATTTTTGGGAGAAACAACAGGAAAAAAATAAATATGGTTAGGATGATGCTTTGCTGGATACCGTCGACATGCAACCATCGGTTGGCAAAGTTTTCAAATGGCAGTTGGCTGAGGTCGCTCGAGTAGCGATCCCACGCGACCCAAGTTCCAAGTGCGAGGAAAAGAAACCAAAGTGGACTACCGAGGTAGGCCATGATGCCCATGAAAAGATGCATTCGCACCGAGAATGGTAGCTTGCGTGCGAAGATGAGCCAGAGGTGTTGGAGGTTTCCTTGGCACCAACGGCGGTCGCGGATGAGGTGGTCGACCAGCGTCGGTGGAGCTTCTTCGTATGTTCCCTCGATGTCCCATGCGAGCCAGACTTCCCATCCTTGGCTGACCATCAATGCAGCCTCGACAAAGTCGTGGCTGAGAATGCGCCCGCCGAATGGCTCGCGTCCAGGAAGAGCTGGAAGTTCGCAAAACTCGGAAAATGGCTTCACACGAATCAGGGCATTGTGTCCCCAGTAGCTGCCACCGTTGAGTTGCCAGTAGTTCAACCCCCGAATGAAAAGTGGACCGTAGAGGCGCATCGCAAATTGCTGTAGTCTTGTAAAAACCGAGGTGCCGCGGATCAGTTTGGGTGGCGTCTGGAGGATGCCAAGACGCGGATACGCCTCCATCACTCGAGTCATTTTGACGATGTCGGCACCATCCATCAAACTGTCTGCATCTAGCACCAGCATCGCCTCATAGCCTCCGCCCCAAGTTCTAACGAAGTCACCGATGTTGCCAGCTTTACGATTGTCGTTAGTCTTGCGGCGGCGGTAATAAATCCGCCCAAAACCGTCGAGTCGGCGGCAGAGGTTGGTCCATGAGGTTTCCTCCTTGACCCAGAGATCGAGGTCGCGGGTGTCACTGAGGATGAAAAAATCGAAAGATTGCAAGTGACCTGTGGCTTGGATCGAGCGGTATATTGCCTCGATTCTGGCGCAAACTTTAATGCTGTCTTCATTGTAGACTGGGATCACCACCGCATGACGCTGCTGGAGCGGCTCGTTTTTACCCTCGGCGAGTTTGCTGATTCTGATCGATTGTTTTCGTCCTAACAGCATATCGATCGCGCCGAAGAGCGCATGGAAAGATCCGAGAACTAACAGGCCATTAAGAATTGCGAAGATTCCGAGCAGCGGGTAGTGGGCTTTCTGAAAGCCCATGTGCCAGAAAAGATCCGCCAACCAAGAGACGGAGAGAATATTAACGATTAGCACGCTTCCGAAAAAAATCGTGCGGCGCAGGAACGTCCGAAAGGGTCCGAAGAATGGCTTGCTGCCATTTGGGCGCGGGAACTCAGAAGTTTCCATAGGTGAAAAACCATACGGTAAGAATAATGAAACCCAGCAGGAGACCCGTGAACATGAGGCGTAAGATTGGTCGGCGGTCCATTGTTTCCCGCCACTGCGCCGCGCCGCTACCGATGGCGTTTAGCTCGAGTGGCTGAGGAATCATTGTGAGTTGTGCAAAGCTTGGGCCGGCTGCGAAGTAGGATTTTTTCATCGCGATCACAAAATCGTGTGGCCACGGAGCGGGTGTTAGGAAAACACCTTGCCACTGTCCGGGCATGCCGGCAAGGAGCAAGGCCAAGCGCCCCCGAGCTGCAAGGCGGCGGTTTTCCAAAGGCACATCAAGCACGTCTTGTGTCCACTCGGCGACTTCGGTGAGTGCTTCTTCCATGGCGAGGAAACGGGCAGGCTTTTCGGATTCGTCGACCCGCCGAGCCGAGGCCCTCCATAGGATTCCACGAACCAGTTCGGCGACTAACAGTCGATTCCTCAGCCGCAATGCTTGAAGATAGGCTTCAACTGCGGCGTAAGCTTCTTCCCACTCATTGAGTTCGGCCTCGCTGAGGGGGTACAGTTGGTCTAAGGAGTGACGCGGTGGACCCATGTTTCTGTTAGGAAATTATCACCACGTTTTAAGCAGCAACGAAGTTCGATGGGGCCAGCGTCTGACAGTTTACCTCCCTCGGTGGAGGGGGTGATTTGGAAGGAGACCCGCCAGCGGTTCTCCGGCATCGGTTGGACGGTCACACCTTGAATTTTGACTTTTTCTGAACCCGCGCCGGTGATCTGCACCAGTGGGATGAGGGGTATTTCAGGCGATTGGTTGAGCGGGGTCCCGGAAAAATCCACCGTGACCGTGCGTTGTTCACTTTGCCACTCGTGGACGCCTGAGCGTGTGGCAACGACGCGACCCTCGGCCATGGATGGATCTTCGTCCGTTGTCCAGTGTTGTCGATATCTGAACTCCACTCGGTCCCCAGGTTGTGGCGTGTGAGCTGGCTCCCACATGGCCACCACGTTGTCAGCGAGTTCGTTGGATGTCGGAATTTCCATGAGCGTCACACGACCGGGCCCCCAGTCCGAGGTTGGCTCGATCCACAGTGACGGCCGCTGATGGTAAGCTGCTTCGCCATCCTCGTAGGAACTGAATTTACGGTCACGTTGTAAGAGACCAAAACCATCACATTTCTCCATGTCGAATGTGCTAAATTCTAATTTACCTGAGTCGTTAGAAAGTGGGCGCCACAGTCTTTCACCGGTTCCCATGCGGATTGCGAGGCCATCGGAGTCGTGGACTTCCGGGCGAAAGTCGTCGAAGCGGCGGCGTGAGTTTTCGCCAAACCAAAACATACTCGACATCGGTGCGATGCCGAGTCGCTGGACGGCGCGACGGGCAAATAATACTGCGTGCACGTCGACGATGGTGGTGTTGCCTGGGCTGATTTTAAATTGAAAAGCACCCGAGTAAGAGGCCCCATCAAGCAGTGCGTAGATCACGGCTTGTGCGTCATTCGCATCGGGTTTGCGCAGCCAGAATTCGCGGAAATTTGGAAACTCCTCCTGAACGTTTTCTATTCCTGTGTCCACGGCTAGGCCGCGTGAAGAAATTCCGTATTTTTGATTCTTCCCTAGCGCACGCCAATAGCTAGCACCTTGGAAAACAACGAGCTCGTCAAAAATATCTGGGTTATTCAGAGGCGCGTGAAGGCGAAACCCAGCAAAGCCACCGCCCGCCGGCAGGTCGCCGTGCTTGCTCACTTGTGGACCGTAATTGAAAAATGCCTCAGCGAGGCGGATTTGTTGTTGGTGAGTGCTGGTGAACTCGTTGAGCGTCACTGGCTCGCGGAAGAGGTAGCCAGGGTGAAAAAACATCGCTCGGAATGGCAAGTTGTCTTCATTCCATAAGGCTTGATTTGGATTGAAACGAATATCGCGATACTGATCATAGCTCAAATCATTCATCCAGGCCGGGAGGCTGTCACGATTGGGTGCCACGTAAGGCTTGTTTGCTAGGTCACGCGCGCGACTCTGGATACTTTCAAATCCAACGTCTTCACGCTCCCACGTCTGGCACAAGGCAACAGGCGTTAGGGTTCCCAGCGTTGCTATCAGTGTCAAAATTCTTAGCACAGTGACCGTCATAAGGTGTATGTAGCCCCCCAGTCAAGAATGGCGATTTGGAATTCTTTCATGAATTTAATAATTTTTTTCGATGCGAGTGGCGTGGTAGGTCAAAATTCCATCAAAATCAACGCGATCGGGGTCGGACACGATGCATGACGGATTGAAATCAAGAAAGAATCGATCTACCCTAAATCCGCATAAATCCAGCAACGAGATGATTTCAGCGTGATGAAACCAGCGGATCGTCTGCTGCGATTGGTGTGATTGCGGTGAATTTCTACCTAGTGGGTCCATCAATGAGTAGCGGTGATCTCGCTCGATGAGTTGTTTGGCGTGGTCAAGTCGATGGCGGGTTTCTAGAAGACCGACACGACCATCGGGAAGGGTGACGTGGTGGTCATCATACCATTGGTTCTCGGGAAGGTCACCCAAGAGTTCAGCGTAAGGCATAAAAATAGTTAGGTAAAGCCCGCCGTGGTTCTCGAGAAGTCCGTGCCAGTGCTGCAAAGTTGCCGTGGGGTCTGTTGCGAGTTGCAGAGTGAATGCAGGAGCTAACAATGCAGAGAATTTCCGACCTTTGTCCCATGTTGACATGTCACCTGCGTGTACGACGGCATGTATGCCTAACTGCTTTGCACGAACTTTTCCAAGCTCGAGCATGTCGGGCGAAAGTTCCAAGCCCTCGACGTCTAACCCCATCTGCACCAGTGGGAACATCAAGCGGCCAGAACCCGAGCCAACCTCTAACGATGGACCAGGAAATTTTTTAAGGAACTCCACCATCAACAGTACCTCCGAGTCGGCATCCTCCGCAGCCCAGAAAGCATCGTGTAGTTCTGCTTCCAAAGAAAGATAAGGCTGGGTCATGATGACGAAGACGCGGTGTGAATCGTGTATTGAACACTCAGAAAGATCGCCGATTATTTTACCAGTGCGATTAAGCGTGTGCGAGTGCTTCTTCGAAGGCGGCGAGGATGGTTTCTAACGGTTCTAGGCCGCAAGACACTCGGAGGAGATTGGTAGAGACGCCGCAGCCTTCTGCCCATTCTAACTCGTGGTAGTGGGCTAACAGCGTGTAGGGGCAGACGAGGGTGAATGGGGTGCCGAAGCTTGGACCTTTGCAAAGGCGCAGAGTATCGTAGACCTTCGGGGTTTTTTTTGGGTTTTTTAAAACAAACGAGAGCAATCCTCCGTAGCCTCCACCTCGGCGCATGACTGCATCGTAGTGGGCAGTATGAGTCAGTGATGGGTGCCAAACCTCGGCGATGGCAGGATGCTTTGCCAGCCATGACGCGACCGCTTGTCCGTTGGCGTTGACAATTTTCATGCGTTTGGCGTAGCCTTTGAGGTTTGAGAGAAGGACCTCGGCATCGGCGATGTAGAGAGGGGCGTTTTCGGTCGAATCCAGTGCCAACGAGGTGCGCATGTTCTCCGCCACGGGAGAATTGGCGCGCACGGTGGCCATGCCAGCCATCACATCGCCTTCGCCGGAGATCCACTTGGTGAGACTGCTGGTCACCACGTCTGCGAAGCGGAGTGCATCCACATTGAGGGGGCCGGTGGATGAGTCATCGATGATCAATGGGGTCCCGCTGTCTTCGCATGCTTTCGCCACGCGGTGGAGGTCGATCGTTCGCAGGAGCGGGTTGCTAGGCACCTCGGTGAACACACCGGCGAACTCGCCTTGGCGGATGCGCATCAGTGCCTCGTCGAACGACTCACCAGTGGCTTGATTCAGATAGACGACGCCATTTCCAAAATGTTCTTGCACTTTCAGGCAATCAACGTAGGGAAATTCCAGTTGGAGAGTTTTTTTGCCATCGAGCATTCCGGGGAGTGCTCGGAGGACACTGGTCACGGCGGCCATGCCACTACTGAACACGAAGCTATGGTCGGGGGATGCGCCAGTGAACTTGGATAACGAGCGGGCGATCAGGTGGGATTTTGATCCATCACGCATGTTGCCCTCCAAGAAGTCTTGGGCTTGGCGACTACTGATGATTTCTCCTGAAAATCTCCAGTAGGCATCGGCATCTGGTTTGGCCTTGCTTGGGACGACGAGTACTTGGAGTCCGTGATAACTTGCGATGCGTACGGCAGTTTGTGACCGTCGCTCGACCCAGCGGTGAGCGCGTTGCACGGAGGCGCGCGTGGGCAAAACGAGGACATCTTCGTGCTCGCTGGCAACCTCGGCTTTTGCGTTGTCGAACAAGCGTTCGACGACTGGGTGCTTGAAAAATCTTGGGTAGCCAGTTCGTAAGCGCTTGAGAATTTTTTCGCGACCTTCTTCGTAGCCGATGACCGATTCCCAAGTCGGTAAGCAAACCGAGCATGCGTGTGGAGAATCCGGAAGCGGCAGCCCCAGATCCGTCGCCTGCCATGCCGGGTCGGCTGATAGGTTGCGCATCACGGACCCTCCATGACTTGGTGGCGGACGAAGGGCAAGACGGATTCGCTAGTATGTTCGACCAATTTGGTGGAGATCAGCGAATTTTTTAAAAATTGTCGGGCAGGGGGAGTCATTTTTGCTAGTTCGGCGGATTTTTTGGGTCCGTAGCGACAGCGGATTGGGCTGGCGGGTCCGAGGCGGATAGGTCCGCGGTGATGAGAATTTGTGGATCGGTGTTTTGTGAGATCGAGTTGCTTTCATAGTCTGCAGCGGAGAGATTTTTTTCGAGAGCCAGGCCAGGGCCTTGATTGAGGGTGACATGGTTACCGGTGAAAGGAATCTTGGCTGCGCTGCTGCGGATGACCATCCCTCCTAATAAGTTCGAGCGCGCAGAGTTCTCGGAAACCTTGCCTGATCCGGCGCTGTCGAGCACGAGGCCAAATTCGCGGTTAGCAATGAGTTGGTTGCCTGTGACGACCGCGGAAGCGTCTCGGTTGTCGATGTGGATTCCATTTCTGCTATTAGCCTCGCTGCGATTGTTGACGAGAGTGACGCTGGCTCCCTCCCATGACTCGATGCCATGCTCGAAATTGTTGAGAGCTTCCGAGTCTCTAACATCTAGATTAGATCCACGGCCGATGACCGCAGCGCCATTCCACCCGTTATTGGCGAATCGGCAGTGACTGACGGTGGCTTGACCGCCCTCGATCACTGCGAGGCCGTGGCCACTGGCATCGATAAAATGGCAGTCGACAAACGTGGAGCTGCCACCGCGTACAAGTGCGGCTGAGAAGCGGTCTTTGCCAAGCGTGATGGACTCGTGGCGAAAAGTTATGCCGCTGATACGGGACTTTCCGCCATTCGGACCGATAGTGATCGGACAACCGATTTCTGCGGGGCACTCGATCAGGGTGTCGGCAAATCCTGCTCCTTGTAACTCCACAGTGGCATTGATGACTAAGGGGCCTTTCCATTTGCCAACTCCTAACAGGATTCGATCTTGGTCACGTGCATTTGCTAGAGCTTCCGCCGGAGTGGCAAAATCCCCCGGGACGCGCAGAGTCCGAGTGTAGCTGGAGAGTTTTTCCAAGTATTTGGTGATTTTTGGATTGAGCGGTGCGAGTGACTTCGCTTCACGGAGCGAGTCGAGGGCGATTTGGTCGAACTGCCCGTTGTCGCGAGCGATGGCTATTTCTAACAATTCAAGTGCGCGGGCTTGGTCTGCGGCAGCTTTTGCAAGTGAGGCGGTGGCGTCTGCGAAGATGGAAGATGCGTCTGGATCGGCCGGGAACGAGGTGAGAATTTTTTGAGCTGCATTGGCAGCAGCTTGCCAGTCTTGCCGTGCGAGTGCTTCGCGAGCCACGGCGATACTGGCATCTCGGGCTTGGTCGATTCTGGCTTTGGCGATGCGTTGGAGAATTTCTCGGGCTTCATTTTCTTCAGGAAATTTTTCAATGACTTCGTTGGCCGCGGTCACGGCTTCATCGAGCCGACCGGCCTCAAGTTCAGCGATCGCTTGCCCAGTCCAGTAGCCGATGAATTGGTTCTGTTCTTCAATCACGCCAGAGTCGATATTACGGCGCCCTTGTTGAACGAGTGGCGAGTCGGGGGCGAGGAGTTCGATTTCGGAATACACGTTGCTAGCCTCTTGCCAGCGGCGGTTTTCCACTAGAATTGTTCCATGACGCTCGAGGAATTTTATCCGAGTGATGAGTTGCTCTTCTTTGGCTTTTTCACTTTGGAAATAAATATAACCGCAGCCGATTGGAATTGTTAGGAGAACGATGGTCCATGCGAAGTAGGAAAGCCAGTGACCATCATGTGCCGCGATTTTTTCAGCGGGTACAGCTTCGGGAGATTCTGTTTTTTTGGTGGCTTGTGCGACAATGTGTGCTGGCAGTGGGGGTGCGGTCAGGCCGCTG
>Ga0209190_1001765_pt1 | contig 14957 bp, 4 predicted proteins | sample M_140205_XF_Meta_FD_187315 | JGI IMG/M metagenome (GOLD analysis project Ga0209190, IMG submission 187315) | Freshwater microbial communities from Lake Montjoie, Canada to study carbon cycling - M_140205_XF_MetaG (SPAdes) (version 2) | ecosystem: Environmental > Aquatic > Freshwater > Lake... | reverse complement strand
CTTCACGCCAGTGGCGTAAACAGCCTTGAGGATTAGAGTCATGGACTGGTCGCCACTTACGCGGCCCGCATCAATCGTGAAACTGGGTTTGTCCACTGCCACAACGGTTTCGACTGCACCTCGTTTTAGTATCCAATAAATCTTCTGCGCGCCGCCGGTCTTAGCCGTCACCGTGGCGCTCTTACCTTCCGACACGGTGATCGTTTTCTCGGAGACCGAGAAGTCGGTGCCAGGCCTTACCAACGGACCCACCAGCGTCTGCATGGGTTTCTGATTTTCGTAGGACATCCTGACCCAGTCGGCAGAGCGTGTGACTTTGGAAACCCGCACTTCGTCGATGTCGCCGATAAACTGGTAATTGCCATACCAGCCACCGATATACATTCTAGCAGGAGTTTTCACATTCAGCGGTAGGCCGCCCTTGTTCTCCCCATCGAGCACGCCGTTGACGTAGAGTTTGGCTTTGCCGTCCATGAAAGTGTGGACCACATGAACCCACTGGGACATGGCTAGTGGCGTATTGGTTTCAACGTTGCCGGCTGAATTGTAACAATCCATTCTGACACGCGGCGGGCTCTTAAATACCATCGTTACTTTGCCCTGTGCCTGTTCATTGCCCCAGGCGACCGGATGGGTGTTAGGTTTCTCAGCCTTGAACCAGACCTCGGAGGAGTGGGGATTGGAGCCGGTGGGAAAGGTGGTGATGCTCTCCCCGCAGTTAATTCCCTTTCCCGAGTCGAACCGCCGGCTCTTGCCGATCATGCCGCCTGAGGCCGTAGTGCCTGTATCCTTGGCCGTGAGCGCGCCGACCTCGTCCTTCAGTGGATCTGCCATGTGGAAGACGCAGAGAAAACCGTTAGAATCATTGAACACCGCCGCACCACTGGACTCGCTGGCAGCGTCGGTCTTACCCCAGAACATCTTGATCGCCTGGTGGGCATTGCCCGTGATCGTGGGCATGCGCACCCAGATGCTGGCCGATCCTGAGGATGCGTCCCACTCCTCGATCTGATAGACCAGCGGCTTGCCAGAGGCGTCAGCGAACCGGATATCCTCTCCATTGGCTTTCGCCTGACTAAAATCAAACCCGTCCTTGTTGAGCCGCACCAGCAGAGGAAAACCTTCTTCCGCCGCGGTGGCCGGCAGATTAGCGCCTTCGGGCGTGGTCAGAATGTACATCGAACCCGAATGCTGCCAGCCCGTGTATTGAGCCGAGGCCATGTGAAGCAGCGCCAGAAAAGTGAGCGTTGTAGTTGTTAGTTTTATCGTCATGGTTATTCCTTTACGTTAAATCACACTCATTCATTCGATCTTTTTAGCGATGGGCAGGACCGGACCCGCATCATGAGTAAAGCGGTCCTGCAATTGCTTCCAGCGGGCAGCCATGTCGCGCACACGGTCCGGCTGTTTGGATGCTAGATTGTTCTGCTCGCAACGATCGGTCGCCAAGTTGAAGAGTTGCCAGACATTCTGATCTTCAGGGGCGGTAACCAATTTGTAGTCGCCCATTCGCAAAGCACGGTTGCCCAAGTGGTTGAAAAAAAGATCATCGCGTGTAACGCTGCCGTCCCTAACAAACGCTGGCACCAAGCTACGACCCGGCAACGCCGGCGCACCCACTGGCAGCGCAGGTTTGACGTGGGCGAGTTCTAGCAGCGTTGGGACGAAATCAATGACGTGGCCGACATCATGCCGAAGTTCGCCCCGCGCAGCGATGCCCTGAGGCCAATGCACGATCATCGGCGTGGAGATGCCGCCTTCGTTTGTCCAGATTTTGTGACGGTGGAATGGAGAGTTGCCCGCGCTCGACCAACCCGGGCCGAGGCAGAGGAATGAACCCGCGGAACCGGGGTCAGCCGCTGGGTCGTGGCCGTCGCCGCGCAGCATGACGGTGGCATCGGTGCCGTTGTCGGAGAGGAAAAAGATCACCGTGTTGTCCCACGCACCCATGGCGCGGACCTGATCTAACACCCGGCCGATTTCCCGATCCATGCGGTCAATCATCGCAGCGTGGATCGCCATCTTCGTGGCCTGATAGTGCTTTTGTTCGTCGGTCAATTGCACCCAGGGAACGGCATGTTCGATCTCGCCGGGGCCGAGCTTGGCGAGCACACCCGGCTTGAAATTACGCGGTACGAGGGACGGTTCGAGCGGTGCCAGGCCACAGTTGACGATCCCCATCTTGCGCAAATTCTGCCAACGCTCCTCGCGCACTTTGTCCCAACCTTTGAGATAATGGTCGCGGTAACGGGCGATGTCCTCCGGAGGGGCCTGCAACGGAAAGTGCGGCACGGTAAAGGCCAGATAGGAGAAGAACGGTTGCGCCGCATGCTTTTCCGCGTGCTCCTTCAGGCAGCGGATCGCGTGATCGGCGAATGCGGTCGTCGTGTAGTAACCGCTATCCTTGGCCACCGGTGGCAAAGGACGGTCGTCTTCGAGAATTTTCTGCGGATTGAAATTCCGGTCGTGATCATCCAGTTTGTATGAATGATCGAACCCGCCGTCGGCCACCGGTTGCGGAGCGCCGAAGACGTGCCACTTGCCGGAATGATAACTGCGATAGCCCGCCGGCTTGAGCAGTTGGGGCAGCGTACGCGTCCACACCGGCAGCAGGCCCTCCGGCGGGTCCATGTGGATTTGTTGCGGGTAGTAACCTGTTAGAAATGCGCCGCGTGTCGGCCAGCAGCGCGCGGTGTTGTAGAATTGAGTGAAGCGCAGCCCCTTCGACGCCAGCCGGTCGAGGTTGGGCGTGGCGATGTCCGAGCCATAACAACCGAGGTCCGAGAACCCCAGATCGTCCGCGAGAATGATGAGAAAGTTAGGTTTTTGAATCCGCGCATCTGCGGCATGCAGCACGGCCGGCAAAGCCAGCAGCACCGCACAAATCGACCGCAATAGATTCCGTGTCATTGGATGATGCTCATATTATATGCTGCACGTATTTGGTTTTCCGACAGGCATGTTAGGGTATCACGATCACCCGGTAAAAGCCTCTGGAACCCGTCGCTGCGGGATCGGTAAACACCAGGGTGGTGCCGGTGCTGCCCGATTGCGGCGCGCCGATGTTCGTAAACGTCCCGCCGGCCAATGTCGGGGAATATTGGAGTTGATACGTATGCCCCGAGTTGGAGTTGATTTTGACGGTGACCGTGCTGCCCGACTTGGAAACAGAGGCCACCCGGACTGCGCTCGAGTCAAGGATTACCCCGTTGTTCTGGAAACCTGGCGGCGGGACGAACGTGCCTGCGTTGATGATGTCCAGCGTGCCGTTGTTGACAAACGACGAGCTGGTTCCCGTGAAATGGGCACCGTTGCTCAAAATAACAAGACCGTTGTTAGTGATGACACCGTTGACCGCAAACTTGCCGCCGTTGAATTGGGCTATGCCTCCGTTTGCCACGGTGAGATTTCCTCCGATGGTCCCGCTGCCGGTCAAACGCCCGCCGACCTGCACCGTTAGATTGCCGGCTATCGAGCCGTCGAGTTGCAGAGTGCCCGCAGTGACGGTCGTTAGGCCGGTGTAGGTGTTGGTGCCCGCGAGCGTGGCGGTGGCGGAAGTCGTCTTGTTCAGTCCTCCATAGCCTGCAAAGACGGCGGTCGAGGTCTCCGTGCCGCTTTGAACATCGATCGTGCTCCCATTGTAGTTTACCACGCCGTTTTGCACTGTACCGCCCTGAAGCGAAACAGGAGCGATCGCGGGATAGCCGTTGCTGATGCCTACGCCGTTCAGGTCCAACGTGCCGCCGACGAGGTTGACCACGCTGGTGGAGGCAAGCGAACCCCACCAGCCAATGGACAGCGTGCCCGCGTAAATCGTTGTCGGGCCGGTGTAGAGGTTTGTTCCCACCAGCGCGGCGGTGCCGGAAGTGGTCTTGATGAGCCCTGCCGAGCCATACAGGTAGCCATTCCAGGCCTCCGTGCCGCTCTGAATGTCAAAATTGCCCGAGGCTAGGGTGATCTTGCCGTTTTGCAGCAAACCGCCCTGAAGCGAAAAAGGATTCGTGAAGTTCAGGGTGCCTAGATCCAACGTGCCTCCGACGAGGTTGACCGTGCCGCTGCCGGCCAGCGCAGCGGCGTTGGAAATGGCCAGTGTGCCCGTGTTGATCGTTGTTGCTCCGGTGTAGGTATTGCTGCCGGAAAGGGTCAGAGTGCCGGATGCCGACTGGGTGAGGCCGCCGTTCCCGCCAAGCGCCCCGCTGATGGTCGTGTTGCCCGAGCCGGCCACGGTGAGGAGGAAGCCGCCATTGTTGGTCGATCCGGTGCCGATCGTGAGCAGGTTGCTGGAGTTATTGGTCCATGACTGAGCCGCGCCTATCGTGACCGGGGCGGAGATGGTATTGGCTCCCGAGCCGGCGTTGACAGTGATGCCGCCGCCGTTGATTTGCAGAGTGCCGCCGGAGCCCGCGCCGATGCTCGAGCCGGCGGTATTGGAGCTGCCGGTGCCGACAAAGGTCAGTCCGTCGATGGTAAATGCCTGATCCAGCGTGGTAGTGATGTTGCTCGCCGAGCTTGCCGTCATGGAAACGTTGGTCATCCAGCTGGGCAACGCCAACGTGTTGCTGGCTCCGGTGAATTCGTTGGTGAAATTCGTATTCAGTGTCCCACCGGTCTGTGATTTCCAGCTCCCGTCGATGCTGCCCTGCCAATAGAAGGGAAGAATCGCCGCACCGGCCTCAAACGAAAGAACGACCGCCGTGTCCGTGGAGGTGGCAAGGCTCGTGTGATAAGGGTTCCCCCCGATCATGAAGTTCTTGGTAGCAAGGTTGAATTTGGCTGCGCCGCCCAGGCCGCTTGCCGCGGTAATCAGGGTGTAAGTCTTCGTGCTGGCCGAGGGAGCGGCGAGGAAGTTCGTGACAATCGTGGGGAGGGTCGCGCCGACGGTGACTCCGCCGGAGATGGCCAGCCTGTCACTCGTCTGGTTGGCCGCAGCAATGTCAAACGTTAGAACCGGAGGCGCGCCGCTGCCAGCCGACAGCGATGCCGCGCCCACGTTGAACGTGCTGGTGTAGGTATCGGCCATGGTGAACTTGGCGCCGGTATACAGCGTTAGATAACCGGTCAGCGCGTTCGAGGTGCCGTTAGCGCCCTGGGCGATGGCTAGGGTGCCCGAGACGACTGGAAAGTAGGTGTTGCCGAGGTTGCCGCCGTTGCCCAGCTTGAGCACACCAGCGTTGACCACGGTGGTGCCGTAATAGGTGTTGCTGCCGGTGAGGGTCAGCGTGCCGGCGCCGGTTTTATTCAGACTGCCGGCACCCGTGATCACCGAGGCAATCTCGGCATCGGCATTCACGTTAAAGCCGCTGTTGCCGGGCAGAGAGAGCGTGCCGCCCGTGAGCTTGTAGCCCGCGGTGTCAAAGCAAAGCGACGTCAAGCTGTCGGCCAGCGTCTGCGTGCCGGAGACCGTGACTGTGCCCACACCCGTTGCACTGAATACTGCATCGGCGCCGGGAGTCCAGGCAGCCCCGCCCCAGTTGGTGGAGCTGGTGTTCCAAAGAAAATCCCCGGCACCGTTATTCCATGCGGACGCGGAATTTTTATTCACCACAAACGGCTGGGGAATAGAGGTTCGCTCGTTGCCCGATGCGTCACGAGCAATGACCGTGACGCCCCTGCCGCCCCACGGTCGGACTGCATACACCGAGGTGGGCCCGCCACGGGTGACGGTCCCCAGTTTCACAGCGCCATCATAAACATCCGCGCTCACCCATCCTGGAAACGCCGCCGAATCCACCGAGACCTTGAACTGGATCGTCTGGGGCGCTGAGAAAAGCGGACCACCCACAGCCGTCACCGTGACCGCCGGATTATAAGAGGCGAATCCCCGGTAGAGATTGGCGACATCCGCATCCATCAGCCAGCCGGCGGTGGTTTTGTTGCCCGAATAAGCCCCATAAGAGTAAACTGAGCCGGACAAACCACTGCTAACGTTCGGCTTGGCAGCCAACCAGCCGTTAGACTCGGGCAGGTCCAGCAAGGTCACCGCGCCGGTCAGCGGCGTCGCACCGGCAGGATAACGCGCCCGGATGGCATGATCAAAAAAGGTGAAGAACACGCCGTTGACGTTACCCTCGGCGTGATTCATATTCTGTTCAAAGGCAAGGGCGCAGTGGCCGCCACCGGGGCGGTCTTGATTGAAAAGGGTTGTGATGTTGGCGATTCGAGTCCCTGAATCTAATTGGCCAGCCACGTAGATCGCGGGGGTCTTCAGGGCAGCCGCAGACAAAGGGCCCGACACATAATATGCTCCCTTGTTCACGATACAGGCAATCACTCGCTCCGGTATGAGCCAATTGATTCCGTAGGCGATCTGGCCGCCAGTCGACCACCCGCAGGGAACAAACGGCAGATTCGTGACTTCAGGATGCCCGCTGGCGGTCGCATACCAGGCGAGATCAGCTAGGAGCACCGGCACTTCTACTCTCACAAGGTTAGGTGATGTACACATATATTGAGAAGTGCCCATCAAAGCAAAATCATGCGCACGTGCCAATGCCTGCCAGTCGGTCTCGGCGGTCCTTCCAATGTCGCCGTTGAGAATAATAGCGCCTCTGATGACGGCCACATGATTCGGAATCCACAAGCGGGTGCTGTGCGATGTCCCGCTATTATCCGTTGGCGGCGCGTCATAATACGTCCCCTGCGCCCGGACCAGCCCGCTCAACCCCATCAATACCAAGGCGATCAGCCGTATCCTGCAATAGCCACAAAAACATTCTTGCATGTTTTCTTCCTGTTTCTGATGGAGTCTTATTGGGTTCATAGAATTATCTCCATGGCAAAATCAACGCTACGGAAGGTGATGTTTGAGGGCCGTCGAAGGAAGGCATAAACGTGATCGACCGGGTCAGGGATGGAGGCGAAAACAGGCGTTTTATTTCAAAAACGCCTGCAAATCTCCACATGAGGAAAATGCCTGTTGCACACTTTGCCCACACGCCGGTTTGCCCAAGACCCTGACACCAAACCTTTTTATCGGGGCCGGTAATTGGCAGTTGAAGTGTCTTCATATGCACGGGCTGCTTTCAAAATTAGTCCGCATTCGTATGGATTCAGGCATGCCGTTCATCAAGGTGACTTCGTTTTCACGCTAATATTACTAACCTTGTCGATCGCGACTCTGCCGATTTCACCTGGCCCATTGTTCGCATTCGCTATCGTGATCCTGTCGCCCGTGCTGGCTGCATCAACGTGCGAGAATCGGATCGATAAATTGCCGGCATTGGTGATCTTCTTAGTGAAGGTTTTGGTGACCCATGTGTCCTTGGCGTCGCCGCTCAGGTCGAAACGCTCGGTGTATTTCGTGGTGCCGACCATGAAAGAGGCCTCAAATTCCCCCTTCCCCCCGTTAGGACTCTTGAAAATGTCTTCTCTGAGTGTGGAGAAGGTCAGGGACAAGGTGGATCCTGCGTCGACGGACACGCCCAAGTCCTGCTCAATCCAAGAACCTTGTTCACTGAGATTGAGTATCCAGAGTCCACCTTCGGGTGGGGTGCCGCCGTCACGCCGCCGAGCGTAATTGACCAGGTTGTTCGTCCAAGCGGAATCGAGATTCCCCCATGGACCACCTGGGCTGGTTGTAGGCGTGTTTGGCGTTTCGAAGCTCCCGTTGAGCACGAAGATGTCCGAGGTGACGGTGAGCGCCATGGTGGCGTCCGCGCTGAAGAGCTCCGTATCGCGCACCTGGTACCTGAAAACGTCAGCTCCGGTGTAGTTCGCCGCCGGTGTGTAGGTTAGATCTCCGAGATTGTCCGCTGGAATGACCGCGCTCGGGACTGATTTGATGGGGGTGGTGCCCAACTTCAGAGTGCCATGAGCCGGCAACGAAGTGACCTTGATCGCACCCAGCATGTCTCCCGTATCCGCATCCGAAAACGGGAAGTCCATAACGGCAAACGGCTTGACGCTGCCTTTTCTCGTGAGCACCGAAGCACCGGTGGAGGTGGGCGGGTCGTTTACCGGCGTTACATTGATCATCAACGAGGCGGCGCGACTCCAAAGGTTGTTCGCGTTCTTCACCTTGTACCCGATCGCCGAGCAAGGCACACCGTTCCCGTTCAAATACGGATAATAGGTTAGTTTTCCTAGATTTGCTGCCTCAACAATCTGGTTAAGCTCCACAGGGTTTCCGTTCATCTTCAGGGAACCAAACTGCCCAAGCGAGGTGATCTGCACGGCGGCCAGCGGGCTTGATTTTGGATCCGAGTAGCCAAAGTCGCTTGCAGCTAGGCGCTTAGGCGTATCCTCCGAAGTCGTTAGAGTAGCTCCGGCACATTTCGGCGCCTTGGCGTCCACGACCGCTGGCGTCACGGTGACATCGCTGATCTTTTCTAACCACGAGTTGTCTTTGCTAGTGCCGTAGAACCCGAGACTCAAACTCCCCGCTTGGGTGATGGTTTTTGTCAAAGTATAGCTCTTCCAGCTATCTGCGGGCAACTTGGTGGTATCGAACGCCATGGTATATTTCGTCCCGCCGACGTCGAAATAGGCCTCCCCTTGCCCCCCGGGCGTGCCCTTGGCCCTGCCTAGCCAGAAGGTAACCGTCAGCGTATCTCCAGCGGCAACGTTGCGCGGCAAGTACTGGGACAGCGGGCGTGTGTCCGGCGTGACATCCGCGCTGATCGGCACAGCCCATTCGCCGCCGCCGTCGACACTGCGGGTGAATACGCCAGCGCTTACGACATTTTGTTGCTGGAAACTTGCCGGTGCCTCGATGGTGCTCCACGGGCTGCCGACCTTAGCCGAAGCACCGCTCGGTGGGGCGCCAGGAATCTCGAAGCTGCCGTTCATCACCGGCACCTTCAGCATCTCAGGGTCAAGGACTTTCAGCGGCAATTGCAGGGTTGCCTTGGCCACGCTCCGATACATCTCGTTGGTAGCCTCACCGCCGGGACCATCATAGAATACATACAGCTTGTCTCCAACCGGCACCACCGTGGGCATGCCGATGCACTTATGGCTCCATGTGGAATTGGAACCATCCATTACGATGGCCTTGCAGGCTGGATTCCAGTGATTGATGTCGTTGGTCCAATAGACCCAGACGGCGTCCGGGCACGAATTACCAATATGATTGACGAACAAAAACCAAGTATTGGTGGTCGGTTCGAGATACATCGAAGTATTCTCGAGATTTTCCGTAACGGGCAGGGCCGGCGTGGGGTCTAGCGTCCACTCGCCATTGAGATCCTTGGTGCGGGCGATGGAGACCGTCCGTCGTACTTTTGCATCCGCAGCACCGAAGAACATCATATACTCACTGCCCTGCTTGATGATATGACCCGGATAGGCGGACATGGAATAATACGTGCCTTCCTTCGTGCTGAAGGGGACAGGATCGTAACGCTTCGTCCAGGGACCCGCCGGAGACTTACTCGTTGCGTGCAACGCCAAATAGGGGGCGATGGGAATCTTGTCAGTGCCTCCAGTGGTGTTGGGGGTGCCCAAATAATACATGTGCCAAAGATTTTTCTCGTCCTTGATGATCCAAGGCGAACACGCAGCCGCCGAATCCGACGCTCCGGGGCCGAATTCAAGTAGAGGCCCCTTGCGCTCCCAGTTTTTCAGATCCCTGCTCACCGCCAGGCACGACACCCAGCCTTTGGCGCCAGCTCCGTCGTAGTACAAATAATACGTTCCATCGACGCAATTGATCATCGCCTCGCGGGCATTCATGGTATCACACGCGTTGGGGCCCTCGCCGTATTTCAGGAACATGCCCTGATCCACGGCATTCAAGCGATACGAGGGATAAGGGCGGCCATCCGCATAGCTAACAGGATTCTCGACCTCAACCAAGCCTGTGCCGGATGAACTGGCCGCTACGGGTATTTCCGCCGCGAAGGTGAGCGGAGCGCTGAGGCCTATCAGGACCATCACCAAACCAAAAACCTGCGGCACCTGCCGGTTATTCCATTGCTCGGCTGACGGGTAACTGGTGTAATGATTGTGCATGATTATTGAATGTATGTGATGATCTCATTCATTTTGTGCCATCCGCCGGAGTCGACTGGATTAAAACGGGGCCTAACAGTCCTGACGTTAACAATCCTGACGATTCAATAGGATTGGCAGGATTAATCGGGCTGAAAGCGATATTGCTATGGGTGTAACGTTTTTCCTCAGGCAGCGAAGCGTCGCCGATCCGACGGTTCGGCCACAGGTTGATCACCTCGATTTCCAATTCATTCGCACCCGCCTTGAGTGCGCTGGTGATCTCCACGCGCCAGGGCGCCGTCCACACGATTCCCAGATCCTTACCGTTGAGCTTCACCCGTGCGGTGTATTTCACGGAACCCAAAGAGAGGTAGAACGGAGCGCGATTGCCAGGACCGCCCGCAAGGGTGAAGGTCTTGTGATAGATGGCCGTGCCGGAGTATAGCTTGATCCCTTCCTCGGGCCGCCTGATCCAATCATCCAGCTTTTCGAAATTCACCTTGCCGGGTCCGCCCCACTTCGGGTCGAAGGTCACCTCCCACGGGCCGGTAATTTCCTGCGCCGTGGTCAAGGCCGGAAAATTCTTGGTCGCTGCAATCTGGGCTTTGGCCACAGGCTTCTGTGTCTCTTTACTGAACACCACGAACGCACTCTCAGACGGTGCGAATTCCAGCGGCACTTCGGTCATGCCGTCTGCCAAGGTCTTGCACTCCTTGAGTTCGCGCACTTGGCCGGTCACCGGATTCCACAATTCCACCCGCACTCCGCTGGCGCGGAAAGTGCACGTCACCGTCTCGGCACGGTCCATCCGGTTGGCGACAAAATAGGTCTCGGTGCCCTTGTCGCTGCGGTGAATCCATTCGAAGTAGCTGTCGGGCTTGCCGCCAGCAAAGCTGAAATCGGGATTGATCTTGGCTTGGGTGAGCAACTCGCGTGGCGTGGTTCCCCACACCACCCGGCCCTTGCCAAAGGCGTGTTCCTTGACTGACTTGCCATCGCAATCGCCCCACAATTCCGTGGCCAATGCCTTCACCTCCACATCGCAACGCGGATAGTCTGTTAGCCCCGGGGCCGCCACGGGCTTCGGTCCGACTAGGGTCATGCCGCCGCTCACCAGCAGCTTGAGTTTGCGCAGCACCTCGACGGTCATGGTCGTGCTCTCGGGCAGGACCATCATCCGGTAGCTCATGCCGTCGGGCAGCACGATCTTGCCATTACTGACCCCGAGTCTTGTTAGAATAATCTCGGTATTGCAGACATCGTAGTCGTAGCCAACGCCGAGCCCCGGTTCGACATGCTTGGGCTGGACGAAATTGGGGCACTGATCGCCGTTATAGTACAACACATCGGCTGCGAAAAGCCCCTGGCGCAGCATGTGGCTGCAGCGTGCGATGTAGTCATTGAAGCCGCGAACCTGGCTCCACCAGGTGACCTTGCGGTTGAAATAAGTCCCGGAGCAGAACTCCTCGCCGGGAAATCCCTCATCGCTGCGGGTGGCGCTGGAGAACACAAAAAAGCTGTTGAGGCCCTCGCAGAAAGCCCGGTCGGCGGTGGGTTTGAGCGAGGCGGGATACTCCTCCCAATGGAAGTGTTGCAGGGCGGAAAATGCTTCGGCAGCGACGATGGGCTTGCCATAGAGATGACCTGCCGAGGCTGCCTGCTTGGCGGACTTGTTCTGCTTATCCTCGGTCCAAAGCCCACACTGCCAGAATTCACCCATCGGAATGGCGGTGCGGCCCAGGTTTTTAAGGCCGTCTAACGCCATCCACTTCGGATGGCACTGGCCGCCAGCCTCGCTCTGCTGGATGATACCCTTGGCCTCTGCCAGCTTGGTGAGGCGGCCAAAATAATTCTCGGCCACGCAATCGGCAATCGTCCTGCGGTAATCGTAGAGAAAACGGTCGGTCAACTCAGGACTGCCCAGTTCCCAGCCCGCCAGCGCCGGCAGGAATGGCACGGGATCATAGCCGCGGTATTTCTTGAAATCGTCGCGGAAACCGGCTGACCAGTTAGGCATCTTCATTTCCCAACTATCAACCTGCACCGAACGGAGGACCTTCCCTGTTAACGGGCCGGCTTCCTCGATGAGCGGCGCGCCGGCATTGGCAAACTGGAAATCCATGGCCGCGGCGTCCAAGGGGTCGGCTTCCAGCCCAGACCCGGTCGGCGATGACCAGTTGGTCACATCACCCGTCATGGTGTAGCCGGTGCGCAGGATGGTCCACTTTCCTGCGGGCACATCCCATTCCAGAATGCCTTCAGCGTTACATTTTGCAGTTAGATCAATGATGGATTTCAGGGCTACGGTCGCACCCGCTTCCGCCGGCAGCAGCGGCTTCATCGGCTCGGCGCAGATTTCCTTGATCGGCGTTTTGACCGAATCGCCGAAGGAGTCCTGCACGAGCTTATACGTCAGCTGCTTCTGCCGCTCCGGGCTGGATTTAGTCGAGACATTGGGGAAGGCCTGAATGGCGATATCGCGATAGAATTTCGGATTGCCGGGTTGGGTCAACTTCTCTTTGAAATGCATGGGGCCGGTGACGACCACTTCCGAACTGACTTGTTTCTTACAGCTGCGCTCGGGAGTGATCCATGGTCCACCGGCATTCCAGCCGCTGCACAGGATGGCGCTGACGCCCAGGCCGAGCCGGTCGGCTTCTTTGACCGTGTGCTTGAACAAGGCCCGCCACTCCGAGCTCATATAGTCAGGGCCTTTACCCCCAACCCCGGGACCGCTGATGCTATATACCGTCACGCCGCCGATGCCCTGAGCCTTCATCGCTTCCAAGTCGGCGGTGATGCTGGCGCGGTCCACCTTGTCACCCAACCAGAACCACCACGTCCACATCCGCGCCGAATCCGGCGGCGTGGCAAATTCTTTTTTCAGATCGGCGGCCACCAGCCCCATGCCGGTCGAGCAAAATCCCATCAAGGCTGTTAGTATTACTAATTTTTTCATAACTCTTCCGTCTCCTTTGTTTAATCTCCAACCCGCGAGGCTCTAACGCTTAGTTGCGCCCTCGCACTTCACTTCGTTTTCAACTCGCAATTGGACCGGTCCGAGCAGGCCGCCAGGCAACAACGGAGCGTCCTTCTTGAAATAGTTATAGGTCACAAAGCACTTGCGCCCCTGCGACGGCCGCGGCTGGTTTTTCACAAACCAATCCGGATAGGCTTTCAGACAATATCCGCCGAAGTCGCGGAACCCCTCCCACTCATCCCACTGGGCATCCTCGGGCTCTTGCTCGTCGCCGATCAGACGGTTGGCCCATGTGTTGGTCACCCGAATCTCTAACTTATTATCCCCAGCTTTCAGTGCCGCAGTCACATCCATGCGGAAGGGTGGATACCAGACCACGCCCATCGCACGGCCGTTGACTTTGATCGCAGCCATTTCATGCACGGTGCCTAGGTCCAGGATATAGCGTTGACCCGGGCGCGGCGGGTCGAGCCGCAGATCTTTGGAATAGGTAGCGGTGCCGGAGAAATACTTGATGCTAGGATCGGCGTTTTCGCTCCAAGACAGCAGTTCGGGGAAAGTTGCTTTAGCGGGTGCACCCACCACAGGCGCGAACCCGACCTGCCACGGCCCGGTTAGTGGGATCGGTGCAAGAGCTTCAAGCGCGAAAGGGGCACGCTTGCCTGAGGCGAAAACGACTTCGCCACGACACGTTCCAGCGCTGCCCACAACGACTTTGCCGTCCTCAGCCACTCGGGTCGTATAGGCGGTCTTGTCGGCGGCGGCGATTTCAACAGCGTGGTCGCTCGGTGCCGGTTTGCGGAATACCACAAAGATCGACTCGTGCGCGTCGAGGTGCATCGGAAGGTCCGTGCGCCCGGCGGTGGTTTTCCACACCGCAGCAGCCCGTGACGTCCCGTCCAGCGGCTGCCAGAATTCCGGTAATTTTCCCTCAACGCGGAATGATCCGGTGAAATCGCGCGCCTGTTCACTGGTATTCGCTAGGAAGAAAATATCTGTCTCGCCATCCTTTCTAGCCGTCGTGCGGATGTCGGCACCAGGGGTCGCCACGGGAGGCGCGGGGTTCACGGCCTTGGTTAGAACCTTCGGATTACTCCAGAGTTCCTCACCGAGTTTACTGACCTCGGCATCCGCGTTCGGATAGCCTGATAGACTGGGCGAGCGCAGCGGCTTAGGTCCGGCGATGGTTCCGCCGGCGGCCACTAGCTTCTTGAGCGCTCGGGCGACCTCGGGCAGCATCACCTCCTTGGGGGGCAACTGGAGGAATGAGTAGCGACGGCCATTGGGCAGCACAATCATGCCGTCCTTGACGCGTAAATCGCCGTTCAGCAGCGGGGTAATCGGGATGGAGTCGGAACCGGCGGGAGAGTGCTCAAGCGCCAGAAAATCGGCGACTCCCTCGCCGCGCTGGAGCAGGGTTTGCACCCGGCCTAGGTAGGCGAAATAGGCTTTGCCGGGCTCGAACCACGTCTGGTTGCGGCTGAAATGCGTGCCCCACCAACCCATGCCGATACCGGGCTTGTATTTCTCGTCGAACGGCTGATGGACCCAGTGGTGCAGAAACACGCGATTGACTCCGCTGGCATAAGTTCCGTCGCTGCAGGTTTTCAAGAAAGCCGGAGTCTCGCTCCATCGGCTGAGCGGAGGCATGCCGGTGAATGATTCAGCAGCAATGACGCGGTGTCCGGCGGCGCGGCCGGCAGCCACGATGTTATAGTCAATGCCACCTTGGCCACCGGTCCAGAATTCGCCCACTGGCACGTCAGCCAACGCAGAGCCGGCAATCATATCAAACCGGCCACTGTATGGTTCCCAGTGGAATGCCATGCCCGCCCCATGAATCGCGTTGGCACCGGTGCGAAAGCCGTCAAGAATGAGCGTTTTGGTCACATCAAGATAGTCCCATTCGTAGCGCGCGGTCTGGTCTGCGTCGGCCACGATGCGAGCCTCTTCTTTACGGCCGTCGGTGATGAGCTCGTTCATGGTCATCAGCCACGGCAGCGGATCATAGCCTTTCAATAGCTTGAATTTCTCACGAAATTGG
>Ga0209190_1001764_pt1 | contig 14968 bp, 32 predicted proteins | sample M_140205_XF_Meta_FD_187315 | JGI IMG/M metagenome (GOLD analysis project Ga0209190, IMG submission 187315) | Freshwater microbial communities from Lake Montjoie, Canada to study carbon cycling - M_140205_XF_MetaG (SPAdes) (version 2) | ecosystem: Environmental > Aquatic > Freshwater > Lake... | reverse complement strand
CCCTGGCATAGGTAAAATCCCTAAGATTCTCACCCTAGGAGCCTTACCTAGGAACTCTATTTACTATTAGAGCATTTAGTATTTACTATTAAGGAGTTTGGTATTTACTATTAGGGCGTTTCGAATTTGCAGTTTGATGAATAAAAAACATGAAAAAAGATTTGAGCGTTCTTTGTTTTCTGTTATTGTATGCGCGTAGTCAGTTAACCATTAATATATCCTCTGTTATGCAATTCTCTATCACCGCTGAAGACATGCACGCCGCCCGCCCCGCTTATGACCTTGATGAGGTCAACGGTTTTGAGGGCGAAGAACCCTCCGACAATCAAGAGTTTGACACTCATGAAGATTACGTTGAGCCAACTGAGGATCAGTGGCTTGACAGCTACTACGAAAGCCAAACCGAATGCGACTTCGGTGAATGACCTACGAGGGCGGCAAAAGTTGCCCTTACACAACTAAACTTAAATCTTATGATGACACCCGACGAATATGATCCCCCCTCTTATGGGGGCACTCCCACGCAGGAAGCCCATGCAGAAATGACTCTTTTGTTTGGCGCAGAAAAACCAACTCACGCTTGGATTCTTACGGACTTTGATGTGTGGGAACCGAATCCTTTTTACTGCGGGCCTCCACAGCCTCATCCAGAAGACGATTACCATTGGTGAGCATAAGCCTTAGGAGAAATACCTAGGCCACGCCCCCTGGCGTAGGTAAAATCCCTAAGAGAAAACAAAAAAAAACTTTCCTGCAATCTTGGCACGCTAATTACTAGAATAAAAACAAGTTAAAAAAGGCATTGCGCGAATCTCTTTTTCTGTTATCTTGTGGCCATGAAGAAAATCACATTTCGCAAGACCAAAATCCTCCCCTTCCGCCTCTCCACTCGCAAAGTCGGCGGCATTCGTTTCGTGCGCGTGGGAAAACTTGTCTTTTCTTTCTGCGTGTCAAAAAAGGCTTGACTTCTTTCCTTTCTCGCTTATCTTATCCCCATGAACGAAGAAATCTTCACCACAATCTTTATCTCACTTACGCAACGCTTTGACCTCGCCGTCAAACAAATTGGCGAGTCGAAAAATGAAAAACTCAAAGACTACTGGCGGGAAGAAGCGGACAAAGCTCTTCAAGCTCGTCGATATATTGTAGAAAAGATTTGACTTCTCACCTTTCTCGCTTATCTTCTCCCCTAACCAAAAAAAACAACACACTATGAAAGACCTCATCACCAAAGAAAACCTCGTCGCCCTTCTTCGTTCTAAGAAAGAAGCAGTCATTGAAGCCCTGAACGGCAAAAATGTCGTTTACCTGAACGAAGGAGAAAGCAAAGTCAAATCCAACGGCGTGCGAAACTTCAAGATTCTGGACATCGAACACGTTGGAACTGGCAAAGCTGGCCGAACATTCATCACGGCCAAAGTCGAGGACTTGAACGACAACAGCGAAATCAAGTATCGGAATCTTCACATCGCGGGCCTTGAACTCGCTTGGGAATAGTCTTTTGAAGAGAGACGGCAATCGGAAAATGCCCCTAATAGGCTAGTAGGTTCAAACCCTACCCTCTTCTTTCCTTTTAATCAATAAAAAAATATGCTACGCCTAGAATCCTCCACTACTTCTGTAAATGCCGCTTGGCATTATCTCTTAGAAAACAAATGCAGTTTCAGCGCCCCTGTGCAAATGCTTTCTTCTCGCGTCTTGCAAAAGGCAAAACTTAAACCCCTCGCGCCGATTGAAACTAAAGTAAGAATCCTCTCTAGGGCTAACGCTAAAAAGAAAGCAAAAACTTTCTTGCTTAAAGCAGAGGAAAAAATTTCAAACCTCGTAAAAAAAATCTCTAGGCGGTGATAAGACAAAGGGGGTAGAGAGATTAGTGTTGTTCCTCTCTGCCCCCTAAGTTTTCTTAGATGATTTACCTAGGCCAGGCGGCCTGGGGTAGGTAAAATTCCTACGCTCAAATGGCAAATTCCCTACCGTTTCTTAAGAAAGATGCCTAAGAAGACTATTTAAAGCTTTCCTATTTAGTATTAGGGCGTTTCGAATTTGGATTTTTATCTTTTTCTATTTGACAGAAGCGCTTTTGCCTCTATAGTAGAAACATGAACCACAAAGTTGGCACAATCTCAGACCGCGAATTAAAAAAGCGCGTGCGCAAAGACCTGCCGCCGCCGCCGCAGAAACATAAAAGCGCCAAGGACTACCGCCGCAATCCCAAACATAAAAACAATGGATAGCTTCAGAACAGAACAAAAGAAAGAATGCCTTGATGGCAGCAAAAACAAACGAGCCAAATATGGTTGCCGTTGCTGCCGCAAAATTCGAGACGTTAGCGAGCACAAGAAATTCTCTCGCGCCCTTGCGCGTGCGAGGCTCAAAAATAAAGACAAAAAAGACTTGCCAGAAGAATAAAAACCCGCTATCTTGCCAGCATGAACAACACGCTTGACGACCTCAGAGCCGAATATCCGCAATATCGTTTTACCATCGACAAAATGGCCAAACAAGGAAAATCTTTTGAAGAGATAGAAGATCACATCCTTGCGCTTGACGAGATGGATTAAGTCAATATGCTAAATCTTTCTCTCGCCTAGGGGACAAGAGGCTCCATGCCTCGATCAACGGAGAAATCCCGCGACTTACCCTAGGTGGGGGACTTAATACGTTTACCTATGCCAAGCGGCCTGGGATAGGTAAAATTCCTACGCTCTTATAGAAAAACTCCTAAGACTCGCGCCTAAGAAAACTCCCTAGGGGATAACCTTGTCAAGCACTTTCTAAAAGCGTGCCAAGTTTACAAGAATAAAAAAGAATAAAAAACGCACAAAATGATTTGCGCTCTTTCTTTGCGTGTGCTAAGTTTGCCTTGCCTATGAAAAAACAAACACAAGCCATTGATGTGCTGGTCAACCTAGTTGACTGGATGATGACCAACAGCCGCGAAAACCTCGCGCCTGCTTTTGAAGCCTTGAAACTGGATGCTGACACAATCTTCTCCGCTTTCGACTTCGCCTATGGCGAAGAAGAAGAAGAAGATTCAAACGAGCATCTTGTTCCTCGCTCGCAAGTCCGTCAGGAATTGCGTGCTATGGGAGTTGACATTGAAGACTAATCTGCTACCTTGCATTCCTATGATGACACCAACACTTGCTAAACAATTAACTGGCGGGCTTTCCAAGCCTTCTAAAATGCCAGGTTTTGCCTACTCTATCCCCGCGCAAGCGTGCGGGGTTGGTTCACGCCTTCGCACTGTGCAAGGCTCCATTTGCTCGAAGTGCTACGCTCTGAAAGGGCGTTACGTTTTCAGCAACGTGAAAAATGCCTTGTATCGTCGCCTTGCTTCTCTTGTCAATCAAGAGTGGGTTGAAGCGATGGCGTTTCAAATCAATCATGCCTCTGTGAATGTTTTCCGCTGGCATGATGCGGGCGATTTGCAATCCCTCGAACACTTGGAAAAAATCGCGGCAGTTTGCGAGGCTACCCCCGACGTGCGTCACTGGCTCCCGACTAGGGAATACGCTATTGTGACAGCATACAAAGAAAAGCATGGCGCGTTCCCTGCTAATCTTAACATTAGGCTTTCTGCCTATATGATGGACGGCCCCTTGCCTACTGGCGCTGCTGAGCGCCTAGGCGTTACAGTGTCAGGCGTTACAAGTGACCCTAGCAAAGTCACCTGCCCCGCCTACAAACAAGGCGGCGTGTGCGGCAGTTGCCGCGCCTGCTGGGATAAGAATCAAGACGTAGTAATGTATCCTAAACACTAATGGAAATTTTAATTGTTTTTCTTATAGCGATACTTGCCACGCTGGTCAGATCAAGATAACTCCTACGAGGGGGCGGGAAACCGCCCTCTTTTTTAGGCTCCATCCCTAGGGAATTTACCTAGGCCAGGCCGCCTGGGATAGGTAAAACTCCTATGCCCACATAAGAACATCCCCTAAGCATTCAATTACCGTGCCAACTTCGCAAAAACTTTTGTGCAAAAAACTTTGGCCATAATGCAGAAACATGTTGTCTTTTGTTTTTGATGTGGTATCTTTACCCACGTTCAAAACAGAACGCTTCAACGAACCAAAACCAAAAACACGAAAAATACTATGTCACTCCTCATCGCTAAAAACAAAATCTCCGCCGAACAACTCGCCACTGTCGCCACTCCTGAGAAAACCGAATCTTTCCAGCCAATCGGCCACGCCTACCTTGTCGACCAGATGCGCGAGGCAATCGCCCGCGCTGGCTACAACGTGAAAGAAGAGGAACACGCGCTCGCCCGCATGGGTCAGCGTTACTTTGGTGGCTTCGTCATTACTGGTAAAAATCTCGACGCAACTGATCGTCAGCTTGTGCTCGGTTTACGCAACGCGCACGATAAGAGCTTCGCGGCTTCTGTCTGCATTGGTAACCGAATGATCGTTTGCGAAAACCTTTGTTTCGCCAGCGACATCAAACTCGCCCGCAAGCATACCACGAATATCATGCGCGACATTCCCCGCGTTCTCGGCGAGGCTGTGGGCCGTCTCGTCTCTCACTTCACCGACATGCAGAACCGCATCGAAAACTACAAGACCTTTGAGCTTGTCGAAGATGAGGCCGCTGGCTTGATCGTGAAACTTGCAGATGCCAAGGCGATTCCTGCCCGCGAGGTTTACCCCATTATGCAGCAATTCCGCACGCCTAACCATCCTGAGTTCAACGGCCATACGCTGTGGAGTCTCTACAATGGCGTGACAGAATGCCTTAAGGGTGGTGACCTGAGCAAGCTGCCCGCCCGCACCATGACCATGCAGAGTGTCTTCGATGCTCGCGTAGGTCATCGCCCTATCATCGAAGCGGAGATTGACACTGCCGAGCTTGTGATGGAAGCGTAAGGAAAACCTCTACGGGGGGCGGGAAACCGCCCCCTTTCTTATGCCCTACGCCTAGGAGTTTTACCTATGCCAGGCCGCCTGGGCTAGGTAAACTACCTAAGCAATAAAAACAGATAAAAAACACTTGTGCTCCTTTTCTTTTCTGCTACTCTATAAGCCATGAAATACAAAGTTGTTTTTGAAACCCGCTCACGCAATGCAATCGGCAATTTTTACCCCTCCCTTGTAGAGGTGAAAGCAAACGACAAAGAAGAAGCTCTTCACTTGGCAATGGAAGAATGCCACGCAAAAAACCTTGAAACACGCTTTCCCATTCATTGCGAAGAAGTAGTTGACAAAGAATAAAAATATATTAAATTCACCACCATGAACACACTTAAAGAAATCCTTCTGAACGGCGGCTACGTTACTGACGCGGTACACTCTGAACTAAAAAGCATTTTTCCAAACTTGAACGTCTGCGTCAAGTGGGGCGCTTCCCCTCGCCAATTGACCACACTTGGCAGTCTGGAATCTGTGTTGAGTGCTGGTAAACTTCGCGGCGACTATCTGATGGCAGTTTTCGTTCCTGTCAGCGCATTCGACAAGTTGCGCGAGGCTTTCGGCATCACTGACCAAGATCAGCAGGAATACTACAAAAACTTTTTGTGAGCTTAACATTGAACCACCATGAAACGAGTAAAAATCTATCGCAATCTTAACAAGCAATGTCTCTCTGTGCTTCACCGCACTGAAAAAGGCTGGCGGCTTTGGAAACACGTTCCGCGCATTGAAGTTTTTAATGTAGTTTTTAAAGTGTCGCAAGCTGGGCGCGAGCGAGTGCTGAAAGAAAAGCGCAAAAACGTTCATGCTTTCATCGAAGGCGACTACGCTGGCGTTACAAATGTGACAAGCTCTAACCTTCGCTTTGTTAGATACAATCCCTATGTGGCTGGGCACTTCTTTGATCAGGACACGAAAAAACCCATTAAGGAATCTTCTTGGGCTTTTGTAAACGAAAAAGGCATCATGGCCATAAATGTTCTCTAGGCAAAGGGGGGCGGGAAACCGCCCCTTTTTTATGCCAATGCCCTAGGGAATTTACCTAGGCGAAGCCGCTTGGGATAGGTAAAACATGTAAGCAATAAAAACAGATAAAAAAAGAGTTGCGAGGTTCTCTTCCTCTGCTATCTTCTCACATGGACACGAAAAACATTACCGAACAAATCGAAACCTTCCGCGCTGCCTTGGAAAACATGCTGCTGGAATATCGCAGCGCACGCTTCCCCACGCTGCCAGCGCCCACTGTGGAAGTCTCCACTGGCAAACGCTTTGCGCGAATCATTAAAAAAGATGGTTCTAGCGTTTTCGCTTATGGTTTCATTGATCTAAGCAATGGCGACTTGCTCAAAGCGGCGTCATGGAAAGCGCCAGCCATGCACGCTCGCGGAAACATTTTCAATCAGGACATTCTTTCTGGTTGCGGCCCTTATGGAATGGCGTATCTTAAATAACACCATGAACACAATAAAAAAAATCCTAGTCAATGGCGGATACGTTTCCGCCGCTCATCATGCCGAACTTGTTTCGGACTTTCCGAATCTTACAGTGTGCGTGAAGTGGGGCGCGGCCCCTCGCCAAAGCACCACGCTCGGCCAGCTTGACAGCGTAATCGAAGCGGGCGAAGCTCGCGGCGATTATGTGCGCGAGGTTTTCGTGCCCGTTCTTGTTCTCGACAAACTGCGCGAGGCTTTCGGAATCACGGAAGAAGATCAAAAAGAATACTATAAAAACCTCCAATAGTAAAGAGGCGCGGGAAACCGCGCTTTTTCGTGCCCTCTACCTAGGAGATTTACCTATGGCAAGCGGCCTGGGCTAGGTAAAACCCCTACCCTCACTAAGAAATTCCAGTATGTTTCCTAGGAGTCTTTATTACGCATTTTCTCGTTCACTTATTAGGAGTTTTCTCTTTCATTATTACGCATTCTCTTATTTGCAATTAAGGCGTTTCGAATTCATTATTAGGACGAATCGCATTCACTTATTAGGTGGTGGCGCACTTGGCAGGAATCGAACCTGCATAGAACGGAGTAGAAATCCGTGGCCTGATCCATTAGACTACAAGTGCATTTGCTTCCCCCTTTCGGGGGAAGCGGCTAACGAACCACCATTAACCAATTGTTTCCAAGAGACGCAAGCCTTGACTTGTGATCTGTCTTGTGCCTTCGATGCGTAGGAGATTCATCTTAAGCAAGTGAAGTTCTGCATCTTTGCGGAGAGCTTGAACGCTAAGGCCAGTGATGGCGCTGAGCATTGTGAGAGTGAGAGCGCCGCGCTCTTTGAGAGCGGTGAGAATCTGAATCTCTGTGTTGGTAAGACCGCGCTTGTTGATGTTGGCTTTGTGGCATAGGCTGGCCCAGTCTTCGGTGGAGAAGTCAGGGTTGTTCTTTGCCTCACAATACATTTCGATTTCTTTTGCACGCTTGACTGCGCTTCGAGCATTGCCGCGAATCGTGGTGGCGATGTCATCAAGAACACCAGCGGCGAACTTCACAGCAGGAATGCGCTTCTTGATGATGTCCTTCACTTCGCTGTTGCTATAGGCGACAAAATCAACAACAGTGAGGCGATCTTTGAATGGCGCAAACAAACGATCCATTTCTGTTGTTGCGAAGATGAGGCTCATCTTGGAGAAGTCGAAAACGTATTCGACATCTTGATGAGTGTATTCAACGACTGTTTTCTTTTCTGTGTTTAGGATAGAGAGAAAAGCAGCGACGAGCTTGCGAGGCAGTTCATGCGCTTCATCAAAGAACAGCACACAGTCAGTATCTTGAACCTGTGGCATAAGCTGCTCAAAGAACTGCTTCTCGTTCTTGATGCTGCTGCTGTTGATCTCGTAGAAGGTTTTCTTTGCTGCGGTGCCAAGGGCGCGAGCGAACTCGGTCTTGCCAATGCCACGCTGGCCGTTGAACATGAGGAATGGCAAGATTGCCGTGTTCTTGTAAGCATCAAGATAAAAGCTGAGTTGACGCTTGATGTGATCTTGCCCGACGATGTTTTTGAATGCTTGGTTCATGGTAGTGGTGGTTCGTTGTTAAGGCTTATATTATAGCGGTTTTTTATTCCGCGTCAACAAAAATCTCTTCGGGAGGATCAGGAAGAAGTTCCTTGTCGAAGCGTGTCACAGTGAACTGGATCATGGGTTCAACCTCGCGCTCTTCTGGCGCTGCGGTGACCATGATTGGTGCTGGAGCTTGGATGCTCACGCCGTAATTGCGAAGCCAAATAGAACCAACTGGAACTACTGTGTCAGGGCCGAACAATTCGTTTAGTTGTTTAAGAGTGACATTGACAAGGCTTTTTGCGCCTGCTGGACGACCGCGTTTAGGTTGTGTATTCATAAGGTTATTAATATAGGTGGGTTTTACTTCTTGTAAACAAGTTTCGCGAAATTCATAAAGTCGTGCGCCAGTATTTCAATCAAATCACTAATTTCTTCCTTGTCGCAATTTAGTGTTGACCATAGTTCAAAATTTTTCGGTAGCGTTTCGGATTCCAGAGCAAGAAAAATATCTTTTGCGGTTGCGGTTTCTGGCACGCTTGACATAAAATGACGTGCTGCTAGTTTCACTGCCTTATCAAAAAGCTCTTCGTTAGATTCGTCCAACCACTCATAAAATTCTTGTTTAGAATCAAAATAAAACACTTCTGATTTCTGGTCCTTGAACCAAGGATCAAGCAAACCCTCAATCAATTCTTTGGTTGTATTGTGTGGACTAAAACCATGTTTTTTAAAGCCTCGTTCAACTCCAATAAAAGGATCGTTCGGCAAGTCTTTGAGTATTTCTTTTGTGATTAGCGTTTTCATAGTGGTGTTAATATAAGGACTTTTGATTCAGTGTCAACAGCTTTCTCTACTGTAAAAATAGTGAATATCTTTATCAGGATCGTAGGTAACTTTAATTCCTTGATATATAAATTCATCGCCATGTTCCTCTATCTGTCTTGCAAATTCTGAGACAGAACCAAAAATATGATCAATTAAATTATCATCACGACAATCCCCGCGACAGCGGTGTTCGTGGAGTTCTTTGTTCATGGTGATAATATAATGGGTTTTTATTCTTTGTCAAGGATTAAGCTGGCTCCCATGAATCAATGACATTAACAATAAGACAGTTAATCTCATCCTTGCTCATGCCTTTATCAAGAAGGGGCCAGATGATTTCAATAAGGTCGTTGGTGGTTTCTTCGTTCATGGCGGATATTATACTGATTTTTTATTCGCTGTCAAGGATTAATTTGTCCAAAGAAAAGGTTCATTATACACATATGCTTCAACGGTTGGCACATCTCCATTCTGTTCGCGAGAAAGAGCTTCCGCCGTTTCTTCTAAAGTTTCGCACTCAGGGTCGAAGCCCTGTTGATGTGCCCAATCGTAGATTTGGTTGAAATCTGCTTGGGGGTTGCTCTCGATAAAAGCAAGAAAATTTGTGCCTGCTTCGTCAGGGATTTCAAAAGACTGCCAGATTGTGAATTTGCCTTCGATTTTCATAGGGGTATATTATACTGATTTTTTATTTGTTGTCAAGCACTTTTGTCATCTGGATAACATATCCATCTTCAGTTTCAAATAATCCATTCTCAACACTCTCATTGTCGGCAAAGATGCCATAATCTTCAACAGTGGTGCAAAATGCGTGTTGAGCATCTTCTTCTGTATTGTAAATAGAGCCTCCAAGGAGTTTCCCATAATGAATTTCGCAAACAAGATATTTTTCTTTCATGGCAATAATATAAGGACTTTTTATTCAGCGTCAACAGCTTTCTCAAAGTTATTAGCGATAAAGTTGCCTTGCTCGTCAGTGCTAGCAAGAGACAAATCAAAAGCTGCGTCTGCGATTTCATCAACAGTATCAGCGTTCCATTCCTTCTCGCGCTCAAGCAGGCGCAAAACATAAATAGTAAATAAGCGGCAGCGGTGTTCGTGGAGTTCTTTGTGCATGGTGATAATATAGTGGGTTTTTAATCCGCGTCAAACTGTTTCGACAAACTCTTTTATGCTTGTTTCTACCCGAACAATTCTAAACTCTTCGGAAGACGAGTGAGAGTCTCTTTTCTCAAAAGCTAAACAGTCTTTTGCGTCTTCTAAAGAATACAAATTGCCAATGATTATAAACCAATAATGATAAAGCCTCGCTCCATGAGAGAGGTCGCGGTGTTGAATTTGCCAATGCGTTTTTTTTCTTGTGTAGTCTGGAGGAGTCATGGCATCCAATATAATGGAATTAAAATCATTGTCAACATGTTTCGCGCTCTTTCTTAAACGCACGAAAGATTTCATCCCGTTCTGCGAGTGTGCAGCCGAGGGATTTTACAGTGTTGTTGGATGGTCAGTCGCTCATTTTTTATTTGAACTTAAGGCGTTCATTATTACGAAAAATCGCATTAGTAAATGATTAAAAATCCAAGGCATCACTGCTTGTTTCACCAAGGACGACCACTTTTATTTGAGCGCACAATCTTAGTGGACAAGTAAGAATTCGCGCCAAACTTTTTTGCCACTTGTTTTTGCAGTTTTGAATGCGCGTTTTCTGCGGCTCCCCATGAATACATATTTGAAATTCGTCCGTGCGCACTGGACATTTTGTTAGTAGGATAGCATAGCATATTTTTTGTTTTGTTTATTACGAAAAATCGCGTTCATAAATTGGCTCCCAAGTGTGGAGTCGAACCACATTCAACCGTTTATCAATCGGCCCGCTCAATCGTGTGCGTTCATGGGATTATTAAGAAAAATCGTGTTCGTAAATTAGATGCGGCCCTGAGAATCGAACTCAGCTTGCAAGCTTATGAGACTCGCCAGACTACCAAGCCTAGCCAACCGCGTTTTAATTGTTCTCTCTGTTTCCGCCGTCCCAAACTATACCAAGCTTTCGCCGCTGGTCAACTGAAAATGTACACAAAGAATGTAATACACTAGCTGCCCCAAGTTTATATGCATTATTTAATGCGCTAGCCATTAGCATTGCCTCGCTCTCAGAAGAAGCAAAAATGTTATGCTCCTCTTCTTTGTCGCTCACTATATATTTGCCGCCTTCTACTTCAAAAATTTTATACTGCTTTTCTGCAATGTAAGGTGTAAAGGTTTCTTTCTCCTCCTGTTCTTCGATTTTCTCCCACGCTAGGGACCATCCATCACCTCGCTTGTCTTTGCAGCGAGTGCATTTTTTTTCTTTTGTTGCGCGGTGAGTGTATTCTGCGGGCGCTCCGCAGAGCAGTGTGCTGCATCTCATATTTTTTTCTTTTGGTTAGAAGTGTCTAGGAATTGTTATATTTGCGCGAAAGCTGTTCAAATTTTGTGAAAGCCTAGTGTGTTATTATAAGCGAGAAGAAGAGATAGTCAAGAGGTTTTGTTATTTAACGCGCTTCATGTCATAAAAGTACCACTGTATTAGCGTTTGTTGTGTTTCGCCCTGTGCAAAAGCACACTTTTGGTGTTTCAGCCAGTAAAAAAGCACACTTTTTGGTGTTTTACCCTGTGCAAAAACACACTTTTGGTATTTTTGTGACTTTGCAGCGGGGTTTTAGGGGTATTTTTTAGGGGTTTTTTGGGTGAAAATTGGCATTTTTAATACATTTAAATAGCCGCGACAGCTTTTTACCCCTATTTCTCACTATAAATACTCTTTTTCTTCTTGTTCTTCTCTATCTATTATCTCTATATATGTTATTGTTTTCTCTTGCTTGTTTTTCTCTATTGCTGGGGGTGGTTTGAGTGCCTTGCAATCCAGAGGCTCACAATGCCACGTTTGTCATTGATAATCAATGATAAAAGCGTTCTTTTTCGCCTCTAAAATCGTGTCCTTTTTCGCCTCTAAATTCAAAGTTTTTTAGCTGCAAATTTTGCGTTGTTTTTTCAACGTTTTTTGGCTCTAAAACCTCCAAACATTTTTGCAATTCTTGTTCTCTTTCTTCCTTACTGAAAAACCAATAAGTTAAAAATTTACAAAGCAGCTTACCTAAGAGTTTCATTTGTGTTTAGAGTGGTTTAAAATGGCATTTAAATACTATACAATGCGGCGAAAATGTGACAATTCATTAAGAAGTCATTACAAATTGCGCGAAAATAAGTTTTTGCAGCAATCTGCCCCATTATAAATTGTTTTTTAGATTAAAATGTTTGTGCTATTATCTATTCTTTCCAAGATAAACTCTTCTTCTTTGTCTTCTGGAACGCCGCCTGTGTGAACAATCATCTTATTTTGCAAGCTGTAGGCTGCGCCCCATTCAGTAGCGGGCTGATCGAACTCCAAAAACAATGTTATAACATCATCAATGGCTGCATTATAGCTTTCAATGCTTTCGTAAAAACCTTTTGCCTTTTCGTTAACTTTCATGGCATTCACCAGATGAACGATTTCGTCGTTTGACCAGTTGTTTCTTTTTAGTTTTTGCATGTTATAACAATAGGGAGTTTTTGAGATTAGCTGCCCGCCGCCGCAAGAGTCCCCCGAAAATTTCCGAAGGCGTGTGCTCTCTTGTGCTTTTCCACCACTACTTTCTCGTCGGTTAAGACCAATCTGATTTGGCGAGGTACTTCGGCCAGCACAGGCACGGCGGGCGAATTTTTATTGATTATTTTTGCGGCTTTTCTTGCATGGTTTTCGCCACTTTAATCATTACTTCTGCCACAATAATTGCCATTTCTGGCGACAAATAAAGAGCTTCTGTGTTTGGGGTAAAAATTGCAACGCAGCCCATGTCATCAGGGTCTTCACCAACAGTTAAAGAACTGTCAGTGTCATAATCAGAGATCATAAAGGATTGTTTGATTTGGTAGTTCATATTTTTTAAAGGGTTTTACCAGAGTTTGAGAGTTAGACCGATTGCTTCGGCGCGTTGGGCTGCGGTGGCGTGTGGATCATCTTCAATTCTTCGGCAATAACCTTCCCACAAGCACCACGTTTCCTGTTTTGGAGGTCTCAGCACCTTCTCCAACTTATGCACCGCGTTGAGGTCGTTGAAGTAGTCGGGCAATGCGTTGTTTCCGACATGAAACTTTCCACCAAGCCAAAAACCAGCCGCTGGGGAGTAATCATGATTGACGTTGGCTTGCCCTCTTACCCATCCATCTGCCTCAGCCAGCTTGATTCGTTTTTGCTCTTGTGTCATGTTTTTACTATATAGAGGTTTTTAATGTAGTCAACTGTTATTCCTTGATTCTAATCTGACTCACAATTAAATTGCCTTGGTCATCGTACTCACGTTTGGCCCAATGTCCATTTGAAGTTTCATAATAGATTAAATTACCTTTAGCATTATGCTCACATTTCTCCCAATATCCATCTGAATTTTCAAAATAAATTTCATTGCCTGCATCATCATAATCACACTTGTACCAATATCTATTTGAAGTTTCATAATAGATTTGATTACCTTTAGCATCATAATCACACTTGTACCAATATCCATCTGAATCTTTATAATAGATTAAATTACCTTTATCATCGTGTTCACGTTTAGCCCAATATCCATCTGAATCTTCAAAATAGATTTGATTATTTTGGTCATCGTACTCACGTTTGCTCCAATATCCATTTGAATCTTTAAGATAGATTTGATTACCTTTATTATCTTTGATTTCAAGAGGAAAGTCTTTGACGTTTAGAAATTGAGCGACTGTTTGTTCTTCTTTCATATCTATATTATATTGAAGTTCTTTGCTCTTTAATTCTAATCTGACCTACATCAACACTTTAAGCTTGGCGATGTCTTCAAGAGTCAATTCAATCATTGGCTTTGCACGATCATCAACGATGATTCCTTTTGAATCTTCATAATAGGTTACATTACCTTTATCATCGCGCTCACGCTTGCACCAAAATCCATTTGAATCTTCAAGATAGATTAAATTGCCTTTATCATCGTGCTCATACTTGCACCAATATCCATTTGAATCTTCATAACGGATTAGATTGCCTTGATCATCGTGTTCACATTTAGCCCAATATCCATGTGAATCTTCACGATAGATTTCCTTGCCTTTAATATCGTACTCACGTTTGCTCCAATATCCATTTGAATCTTCAAGATAGATTAAATTGCCTTTATTATCTTTGATTTCAAGAGCAAAGTCTTTGACGTTTAGAAATTGCGCGATGGTTTGTTCAGTTTTCATGTCTATATTATATTGAAGTTTCTATTCCTTGATCCGAATTTGACTTACATCGACGCCTTTTAGTTTGGCGATGTCTTCGAGAGTTAGTTCAATCATTGGCTTTGCACGATCATCAACGATAGTGCCATCATCTGAATCTTCAAAATAGATTAAATTGCCTTGGTCATCGTACTCACATTTCTCCCAATATCCATTTGAATCTTCATAATAGGTTACATTACCTTTATCATCGCGCTCACGCTTGTACCAATATCCATCTGAATCTTCATAATAGGTTACATTACCTTTATCATCGCGCTCACGCTTGCACCAAAATCCATTTGAATCTTCATAATAAGTTACCTCACCATTCTTATCTTTAATTTTAAATGGAATTTTAAATGGAAAGTCTTTAACTTTGAGGAATTGCGCGATGGTTTGATTGTCTTTCATGTCTTTAATATAGCGAGTTTATTGATTTAGTCAAGGATAATGTTTTCTTCCGTCATTCTTTGATAGATGAAACCTCGCAAACTTTCGAGACTTTTGCCAGCTTCGGCGTGCAGATTATTATTGTATTTTAAATCTTGGCGAAGGTTTTCAATAATTTCGTTCACAATCATGCGCCATTTCCAGCCATCAATGGCTGTCTGGTGCTCAATGGCATCTTGGGGCAGTTCAAATTCAAGAGTCGCTTTCATCGTCAAAGGTTATTGCGTTAAGTTGTTCGCCATTTTCACTGGAGCAAAGAATAACTTGATAAGGTGAATAATCGCTTTTCGTTTGGAAAAAATTAAGACAAAAGCGTTTTCCCGCCAAAACTGCTTGCATTTCATCTACTTGCTCTTTGTTTAGATGAAATTCGGTTCCGTCTTTGGTGAATTTGATGGTTTCGATGGTTGAATCAAATCCAACCTTGCGTTCTGCATATACTGAAAAATTCATATTTTTATTTGTT
>Ga0209190_1001755_pt1 | contig 14998 bp, 20 predicted proteins | sample M_140205_XF_Meta_FD_187315 | JGI IMG/M metagenome (GOLD analysis project Ga0209190, IMG submission 187315) | Freshwater microbial communities from Lake Montjoie, Canada to study carbon cycling - M_140205_XF_MetaG (SPAdes) (version 2) | ecosystem: Environmental > Aquatic > Freshwater > Lake... | reverse complement strand
ATAAAGATTTAAAAGCTTTGCCTGGCAGTCTGGCTTTTCAAATTTCAGACCCCTGCTCCCGTTTGGAAGTCACTAAGAAACGGGTTCAAGTTGCCAAGCAAAATTAGGCCCCCGCATATTTCAAATGCCTTACCGCCGCCACGGATGGCAAGGCAATGCGGGGGTTTACGGGTTGACTACTTACAACCGGCGGGGCGTGTGCCACGTCGGTGAAATAGTCGGTTGGTTCTGTCACGCTTCACGATGCGGGTGGTGTTTACCTGCACGCTAAGACGGGGGCCACGGGCTGCGCTGCACTGGCCGCCAGAACATTCGCCGGCGCCGAGCGCCAAGGTCAATAACAATGCGATCATAAGATCACTCCTTAATTAGAACTAACACTACTGCCCGCCACGTTAGCGGGTTTTCTTTTGGGTGCCGTCTTGAACGGCTTTAGATCGGGGGAGCCCTGCCCTAGAGCATAAACAGGGCCGTGGCCGAGGTCGATTAGGTGCTCAGGCCGGCGAAGTTCTTCGGGCCTGCACCAGCCGACAAAATGAACGAATGGAAGCTGCACGATGGCGAGTACCATAAGGTCAATGTCGGGGTTGTTTTGTTGTGGGTTGCTGATTAAGCGGCCGGACAATTGCGACGTGCTTTTGATGTCTACTCGTTTGCCTGCGGTGATGTTGTCGTAGCCGTTTTTGCGGCTGAGGAAGGTCAGGTCGGGGAAAACATTGTGAAACTTTGCCCATGCGTATTCTGCGGCGACGCCTACCACATCGATAGAGGTTTGGTCGTGTCCGAATTGCCTGGGGGTTGCGCCGCTGGCCTTGCTTACGGCGGTGCGCAATGCACCGAGGGTGTGTATCACGCCGATGTCGGCGGGGGATAATTCGACTTGCAAGTTTTTGGGCTGCTTTAGACTCGGCTGCGACGTCCTGTCGGCTGATGCGGTGGTGATATCAAAGAGGGTTTATACCGGCTCTTGTGTGTGTGTGTTTTACCATGTGGGCGACACGTGTCAAGAAAATTAAGGTCTACTTTTAATTTTTTGTAGAACTATTTTGGCGTCTTCTTTTATTGATTTATTAAAACTTTTCCAGTCCTTTAAGTGTCCTACAAAAAAGTGACAATTGCCGCCGTTTTCGCATAGGGTGATAAAGTTTTTGTTATCGAGTTCGAGGTCGGGGTGAAGGTGGTAGGGCTGCATGTGATGCACTTCGAGATTGTCGACGCTTCCGCATGCGGCGCAAGCCGGGTTTAGTTTTAGCCACGCTTTACGGGTAGCTGGCCACTGCGGCGAACGTGCGGGCATGCCTGCGAAGTATTCGGTAATGCGTTTTACAATGCTCATAATTGCTCCTTGAGTTTTGAGGCTAGGGTGATGTAGGCGATAGCGTCCAGAATCGAGTCGTGTTTGTGTAAATTGCTTTCCCGCACGAGCTTGAGGCCCGCCATCAAGAGCGCTACCTCCGAGTCGGTGATCTTTTCGTCAGGCGCAAGCTTATTTCTGAGCAATGCGCTCCACACGTCGGCGATTGCGGTAAGCGAATCTTTCGGGGAGCCGTACTGGGTTTCTCGTTCTTTAATGATTGCGTCGGCCTCGGTGAGAATATCGATCATGAATCTAGTTTGCCTCTCCTGCTCGGCGTGCGTCAGTGCGTAAGCATTGCCCGCAAATTTTCTCGAGCCATTGCCTGTTAAGTTTAATTCCCTCAGTCCTTTTGAGTAGCAAAAATGCCACGACAAAAGCACTAGCAAGGGCGGTGTTTTCCTGTTCGGCGTCGAACCAGTCTCGTTCAAGAATGGTATCGATTACGGGTTTTAGTGCGACTATTTCGGGATGCTCGATGGTGGCTAGGTCGTCGATAAAATCGGCGATAAGGTCGTCAATGGTGCTGGTCTTCCACTCGCTGCCGCTGCCCTCGGGGTTGTAAGCTTCGTTTTCTTCATCCCATGCGCTTGGGTCGTCTTCGAGCCCGTCGAGAAAGGTGTCGTCGTCGTCGTCGTTTTTGTCTGCCATTGTAGTTGCCTCCTGCAAATAAATGACCCCGGTGGCCGGTGTGCCGGGGTCGTCCATGGAATCTCTAGGCGTATGAGTGCACACCCCCGGCCCTATGGTTCGCTAGAATGGCAGGTCGTCGATGAACTCATCACCGGCGGAACCTTTTTCGCCTGCGGGAATCGCTGAGTAGCTGCGTATCCTTGGGTAGACTTTATCCTGGTAGCTCTCGTTCAAGGTTGCGACTCGAAGGGTCTTCCCTAGTAGGTCGGCGCTCTCGTTAAGCTCGGTGACGCCGACGGCTTCACAAATTGCCTGCAAAGTTGCGGCGGCAATTTCCTGCGCTCTCACGCTGGGGTTCCTCAGATTGAGCCGGTCAAAGATTTTAGCGCCGGCGTTAGGCCCGTCAACGACTTCAAAAACCAATTGAAGAAATTCGCCGGTGCCTGCCTTCGTGGGTTTGGTTTCTTCGCCGGTGATGCGAACGGTGTAAAGCCCTGGGGGCAAGTCTTTGAATACGGGGCGCTGCGTGCCGTTTGGCTTTGACCAATCCGTCTTATTAAAAATCATACTAAATCTCCTATTTTCCAATCCTTAGTGATACAACCTTCTGACCACGCCACGCTGGCGGGGTCAAGCTTTTTGGGCTCGTCGCCGGGATGAATCCCGAAACGAACCGACATGCGAGAAACAATATTGTCTAACACGGTGCGGGGCTGTGTGTCCGCTGCCAGTGCGATGGTGATATCTTCCACTAATAAAGCTTTTTCAATGGCGGTTTCTGCCCTAGCTTTTACCTGCATGCGCCATTGTGGATTGCGGGTAAAGTATTCGGTCGATCCCATTAGCGGGCGATCTCGGGAATCTTTAATACCGGCGTAGGGCCTGCCATCGGCACACCTGCACCATACGCCGCAAGTGCGGGTGGTACACCACACGCCATCGATAACATCGGCCAGCCATGGCACGGTGATCAATCCGCTGTTTAAACAGTCGGTGCAAACGCCCCGGTCGTCGTTTATGTCGTAGCTCGCTCGCTTGATCTTTTCACGGCGAAATATCAACGCATGTTGTTCCAATGCGTTTAAATGTTTCTCATGATTGAAGGGCGGTATTTCCTGACGGGCAACGCCATCGGTGGCGGCGGTCATTTCCTCCGGTGAAAAACCGTAGCGCCGGAAAAAACCGACCCATGTTCCAACCATGCGCCCATCGGCGTCGTTATGCCATCCGAATAGGGTGCGGTGGTAGTCGGCCCAGCGCATCCATTCAGACTTTTCGGCGGCTTGTGTGACAAGGCTAGTTTCGGCCATTGTATGCCACTCCTAACACTTCCCGCTGCCGTGGGTCGGCGCTCATAAGATCGAGCAATTCTTCGGTGCTTTTTGGTGCCGCTGGGCCCTTGCGTTGCTGCGGTCTAAGCTCTCGATCAGAAAACAAAAACAGAGGTTCCGTTCGATCACGTTTTGGGTCTTCGATTGCGGCGGCGATGATCGCCGGCGACATGCCACGCCGAAGGGCTTCGGAAAAAACTTCGATGACCTTCGGGAAAGTTTCGTTGCCTGGCCGACTGCCTCGAGCGTAAAAATTCCAAGACGTCGTGAGGTCGTGGGCGGGGGCGTCCTGCCCTGCCTTGCCAAGAATAGGATAGGATTGAATAGGTAAGCCAAGAATAGGAAGTTGGTCACTCTGAGTCGGGTTCTCGGGGGGGTCTAGTGGCGTACTTAGTGGGGTACTTAGTTGGCTACTTCGTCCTTTTTGGAGGTGGTGACCGTCGTTAAGTAGGTCACTTAGTGGACTACTGGAAACAAACGATTTTCCTTTGCGTGACATGATGCCTTTGATGTAGGTGGGGCAATGGTCTTCCCAATCGTGGATGCTCAGGCGGCAATCGGGGTGCCGGTCAAGCCATCCCGTGGCGACCAATGCCTCTATCATTTCGTCGGGTTCGCCTGACCACTCCATAGCGGCGGCGATGTCTTCGTTTGAATGCCTTCCGATAGCGCCGTCCATAGCGTTAGCCATCGCAAATACCCACAAGCTTTCAAGTAGGCCGACGGCCTGCCAGTGAAGCAGACCTAGCTTGCGTTTTAAGCGCATAAATTTTATAGATGCCGTAGTAGTTGCCTTCATGATGATGTTCCTTATTTAATGCGTAAATGAGTGCCACGGGGTAGGACGGTAACGCCTGCAACAATCTCGCCTGACTTGATCTTTTCACGGATCACGTCAAGGTTAGGTGAGAGGGTTATTTTCTGACAATCGGCTGGAAGGTGCTCCGCTGGAACGGTGATGTCCAAGGGCTGCACGCCGCCATTGGCGCATACCGATAGGCTGAAAAAAGCGGTCTTAAGCTTATCGATACATTGCTGATCAAAAAAGAATAACAAGCGGTTCTTCATGGCCTTAACCGTGTTGCCATCCTGGTCGGCAAGTATTCGGATGCGGGCGCTTTCTTCTTTGCGGGCCGCTGCCGTCAATTCGAGCTCACGGATGATTCGGCAATAGGCCTCCACTTTATCCTCGATCCGCCCTTCGAGCTCTTGTAGGAGCTCGTCAAGCACTGGGTCAAGTTCGCCGTCGCCGGTGGCGTCGTCTTTGGTAGCCCAAAATTCAAGAATCTTTGCACCGGATGAAAGGTCTAGGATTGACATTACTTTGCACCCCCAGCTAATACGCCTTCTGCGAATGGGTTGTTGCTTACGGCTTCCATGTCGAGTTCGTGGCTCAATTCAGAAATAACACTGTCGGCGTCGTCGAAGCTGAGGCCCTTGACATTATCCACGCCATAAAACTTTTTTACGCCCGCTGCCCAGTCGGCTTTCTTAGCTGCGCTAAAATTCAATTGCTTAAGCATGTGGCTCATTTCCTTAAGCTGGTCGGCGGTGATGGGCGTAAGGGGCAAGGCGATTAAGCCTGGCACCGTGGCGGCGGGTGCTGCTACTGGTGCGACGGTTGCCACTGCCACAACGGGTGCGGGCAATGCTACGGGTGCCACTGGTGCGGGAATGGTTGCTACTGGCTTAAGCACAACGGGCTTGGGTGCTTTTACGTCCTTGTCGTCAAACTCATCGGGAGCATACACGCCAAGCATTACTGCGGGGGCATGACGGCGGGCCCAAATTCGAGCGCCCATGTAGGAAAGCATCTGGTCAGGTGATTTTTTCCAATGCTCGTTATCGGTGCGAACATCGACAAGCCTTGCGGTAATCGTTCTGGCCTCCTGCTCGCCTCGAAGGGTGCCGATGACGGTAATTTCACGGGCTTCGCCTTCGCCTTTATACGAATAGTTTAAGGCGCCATGAATCACGCCACTGCCTTGGATAGCTGCGGCCACCAGTTTGCCTTCAAAGTTTAGCTTGCCTTTGACGATGCTGGTTGCCTGCGCCACGGCGAAGGGTGACATGCCCCATCGAATAGCCTGCTCGATTACTAACAGGCAATCGGCTGGTGATTTTTGAAGGTGTGTAGGCACAAGCTTCGCTGAAGACATAATCTCAGCTAATCGTACTGCCTCATCGAATCCATTAATTTCGAGCGTTTTTTCCGCCCTTACTGCTACAATGTTCGACATTTTTCTGACTCCTGGATAAGTGACTCTCTCGTTACTGAAACACTCAAAGGGGCGTCTATCACCACTCGGACTTTCGAGCCCAAGACTTTGGATAGGCCGACCCATGCGTTGACGCCGTTAAAACTTAAGAGGACTCGGTCGCCCTCGTTAACGGTAAGGGCCAAGCCCTTCAAGTTTTTGCATCCTGCTACTAATGCTGCCATCGTCGCCTCCTGCTGATAGAAAAAAAACCGGGGCGATCCGAACGGATCAAAAACCCCGGCATACCACCGTGTCGTGGTTCCATCTAAACTCAATAGTATGAGCAAAGACACATGGTGTCAATGTGCAATGTCATATATTAGTAATTAAACTTTAGTCTTGTTAATAATTATTTTTGTGTATAATGCTTTTAACACGGAAGGACAATGACTATGATAATGCTCATGAAAAAACCTATTAGACCACGCATCGTTATCGACTGTACCGACCTCGACGTTATCGCCGTTGGGTTGATGAAATTGCACACTGGGAAAACTCATAAAGAGGTTTTCTTGAAGATTTTTAGAGAGCATCTTAAGCCATATATGGCCGAGGCCAAGGCTATCTTTGACAAGCGCAAAAAGGGCGAAAAAGGCGAAAACTAAGCTTTGTCTCGAGCCAATAGCGTTGCCAGTAGTTTCATTCGGCGCAATATTTTGCGCTCGATTGCTCGGCTCATTTCTAGGTTGTAGGGCAACACTGCCCGTCTCTTTAGCTCTAAATCTGCGACTGTATTCCATGTGCTCAGTATCCCCGAAAAGTTTTCTGATTTTAACATTTCGCCTGTGGTGGAAAATTAAGTGGCGTCCTTGCCAGTGCTGTCATCCATGTGTGGGTATCTTGCCAAGTCGCTGGGTTAACTAAAAAGTTATTTTTAGTTAGATCTTTGTCGACTAATTAGTGGATAATTAGTTAACTGAAAATAACTAGGTCTTTCGTAGTGGTTTGGTGCATATGATCACGGATGAAGAGTTGAATATTATTTTGAATCTTTACGGCTACGCTGGTAGCACGACGCCGCATTGGCCTGGGTGTTACAAGGTGCATAACGAGTGCGCCATACGTTGGTTGGTTGCTACGGTGCGGGAATTGGCACCCTATGCGGCCAAGAGAATTGAAACTAAGGGGATCGCTGAAGAGACACGGGAAAAAGAATTAGTTAAATTTATGGAATATTTTTTAGAGATGATGCGAATAACTGATAGCTACGCTGGTAACGCATATCTTGAAGCCGCCCGCATTATTGACGACATCAAGGGCGTGCCCCGTGAAGCAGACGCTAATCCACACCGCAAGAAAAAAACTAAGCCTAAACCCAAAAAATCAGAGCGCCCAGAGCTTGAGCACTTTGACCATGAGCAATTAGACTAGTTAAGGGAAAGCCGTTTCCGTGAACTAAGGCGGTTCCTTAGTTCACGTTGCTGGACTACTGGGCTCGCCAGCTGACTATAAGCCTCTGGCGACTTCATAGCCATCGTTGCCGGTTACAAGAATCCGTCTGTGTTTTAAATTGCTCAAAAGGGCCTTCACGGTTGATTCATTGATGTTGTCGTCGTGCTCTTTGAAATAAGCGATTATCGTATCCTGTTTGGCGGCTTTATTTTCGGTTATGTAATCGAGCAATCTTTGTTCGTTTACGCTGTAAAACAAGGGTCTTAGGTCGTCTACCATGGCGCTAACGTCTCTGGGGATAGGTGCGGGCGTAATTGCCTGCACACTATTACTAGCGTCGTTAACTGTGCCATTAGGCCAATTTTGAGAAAAAATATTAGAAAACTCTTTTTTTATTTCGTCAGTTAGGAGGGTCAAAATCAGATCACGAAGCATTTTTGGGCGTCCATTCTTGGGTATGGGGGTGGTAAATAGCAGTTGGCGAATAGTAGCACACCTATTCGCACACCTATACACAATTATCGCTGTTATTTACGGCCAATATTGGATAGAGCAACGGTCTTCGGAACCGTAGGTTATAGGTTCGACTCCTATCGGGCGCATTAAAATATGGTGTTTTCTGCGGGAATTTGCACTAATACCTTTTCCTAAACTTCCCCCCCCCCCCTGCTTTAACATCTGAGGAACACACCTTTTAACACACCTATTGAGCTCATTTTCGAGCGTTTCCGCTGCGGCGTGAATGTCCTCATTTGCTGCATGAGTGTAGTAATCTAGCGTTAAAACGCTCGTTGAATGGCGTGCTAGTTTCTGTGTGACTTCTACACGGAACTTTTGCGCACACCATGTAATATAGGTGTGTCGAAGTGAATGAAGGTCGAGGCGGGTGGTGGTGGTCACGCCGGCGGCGGCGGCGTCTTTTCTGACCATGACGGCGGATCGGTCGTGCCAAGTGCCTGGAAATAAAGGCCCTTCGAGCGTGGCGAGCTCGGTGGAGAGTGCGGGGCCGACGTCGATATTGGCGGCCCGCCTGTTTTTTGTTTCACCGGCCAGCAAGGATATTTTGGACGCTCTTAGGTGTGCCGGGGTGAGCGCCATGGCCTCTTTTCGCCTTAGCCCGGTCGTCAGGATTAGGCGATAAAGTAGGGCCCGGCGATGTCCATCGAGGCCCCTAAAGGTGGTGCAGCTGCTGGCCGTCGTCGTTACGAGGGCGCTGGCCTGTTCTAAAGTGAGTGCGCCCCGCTGATAAGTTTTGTTTGCCCTTATCACTGGCAGGGTAATTCGGATCGCTGGCAGGGCTGCATGGCGTAAAAACTGATTGAGGGCCTTAAGATAGTGGGCTTTAGTTTGGGCTGACCATCGTTTTTTCTCTGAATCCCATAGGGTAAATACGCCTCTGGCCTGTTCTCCGGTGATTGTTTTGCTGGCGGTGACGCCGGCGGCTTCGAGAATGCGCCGGACTTTGGCCACGACCTCCCTTTGGCGTGCCTGGGTGATGCCTGCAAGCTTAAGGGCGGCGGCCCAGTTGCTCAGGTGGTTGCTCAGGGTTTTGACCTTGACGGTTTCCGTGCCTGCTAGGATGCGGGCAAGCATGGCGGTCGATTCGGCTTTGGTTTTGCATAATGGAATGGGGCGGCGGCTGCCGGGAATTGCGCCAAAAGCGTAGTATATTTTGCTGGTTTCTATGCGTTTAGTCTTCGCCTGCGCCGGTGGGCACTGCACACCATGCTCGTCGAAGTATCGGTCTCTCCTTTGCCGTCTGATCGATGCCATTTACAAAAACTTTCGGCCCCTTTTCATCCTGCGGGTGCCATAATTCTTCACGGTTTTCGTAACGTCTGCAAAGCACGTCCAATTTTTCGGGCGTGTTCGGGTGCGCATCCGTGGGCACCTGTGCCACCATAGTAGGTTGTAAGACGGGAACCGGCTTAAAGCAAGGGTAATTTATCCCGTAGGATTTATAACACGGGGCGCATAAGTGGCGCCGGCGGGCGAAATTGGTATTGCAGCGGCGACATATGATAAGGTTATTCATGCGAATCCGATAAAAATCCAGAAAAGTTTTAGTAAACTGCGTAATAGCGGATGATCTCCGTGCCCACACATGCACGCATGGCTCGACCAGTACCATGCAAGCCCGGCGTTGCCTGCGGCGACCATATAAATAAGGCTGCGGTCACTCATTTGCCCGCCTTAGCGTTGGCACGGCTGGTGATATAGTGAACCACGGTTCCGCCTGCAATGATGATGGCGACGCAATTTTGAACCATGCTGGCCAAGGTGCCGCCGATGCCGCCGGCGTCTGCTGGTGACACAACGCCGAAAATGGTTAGAATCGCAAGGCCCTGTACGATAAGGGTCTGATAAAATTCGGTGGTTTGCCAGCCCGGTTTAACTGGGCTTGATGGGGTCGGTTCGTTCGACATTGGCGGCCTCCTGGGCTTTTAGGGTTTTCAATGCGCTGAGGATCATTTCTTCCATGGTCGGCTTAGGTGGGAAAGTTCGGGCGTGGGCGGTGGCAACGGCGGTGAGTGCTGCGGGTACAATTCGATGAGCGAACCAGCCGAGGATGAATGCCACAATGGCAGTTACGGTAACGGCCCTGGCTAATGCTAGGGTGCTAGGTGCTGCGATATCGGGGCCTTTTCTCCCGTCCTTATCACGGTTGGGGTCGTAGTTGGGGGCTTTTTTTCTGAGGGCGCCTATCAAGCCTTCGATGCCGTCGGCGTAATCAGCTTGAGAGTGCAAGACGGTGGCGCTGCCATCGGGGCCCGGTGGTGCCTGCACTACTATGCGGGGCGTGCCGGTGGTCGGTAATCCGATTGCCGTGACGGCCCATGCGTCGGGCGTGTAAGCCTGGACTAATACCGAGGGGCCCCATTCACTGCTTTCGATATCGGCCTTGGGTCGTCGGGTTTTCTCGGGGTCGCCTATTAGGGTTATGCGGAGCTTGTTGCTATCGTCGGTAAGGGTGCCGCCTTCAAGGATGCTTACGGCCTCGATGGCGGTGATTTTTCTGCCGTTGTGCCAACATCCCCTTTCGGTGGTTTTGGCAATCTCGACTCCGAACAAAAAGGGCTCCGGCGTCGCCGGTGGTGGTGGTGCCTCATCGGGTTCGGGGGCTTGGTTGTAGCGTGCGTTTGCGGTGGGTGGCGGTGGTGGTGGTGGTGAGAGTAGGAAGACAGCCCAGCCGCCTCCGCCAAGTTTCCATCTTCGGGTAAATTCTGCGGGCGCCATCCATTCGTATTTATCTTCGCCGGGGAAATTGTTATCCAAAATAGCGGCCCATTTAGGCGTCAGGTGAACTAAATTAACCATGTGGGCAATGCGACCTGAGCCGCCATATCGGGGCGAATAGCCATAAGTAACGGCGGGCATTCGGCCTGTTTTGAGTGCTAATCTGAGAAGGCCTGGGTCGTCGCCGCTATATTGAAGGTAGGTTGTGCCGGGTGCGTACCTAGCTACCATTTTATCGACCTTTTCCGGCCAGCCGCCGCCCTCTTCTTTTCTCATTTTGGCCTGGAAGCCGTGAAGTTGTTCCACATTTTGCCATCTGCCGGAATGTTCTACTGAGGTGAAGACACAAAGCCCGCTGCCATCTTTGCCGCCGACGTTTTTAAGGTGCTCCGAAGCTGGTAGGTCGATCTGAAGTTGCTCGGCGCCGTCGGGTGAGGTTCTTCCTCCGACTTGGGAATCTGCATTGAAAAGGGCAAGGGTAAAAAAAAGGAAATAAATCATCAAAAAGTCCTCGGGAAAGGGTCACTATGAATAAATGACCATTTGCCGGGATTAGGACGGTGAGACGTAGACGTCGCCTGTAACGTAGGTGTAGCTACCCGTAGGCGTGTAGTCAGGGCGTAAAGTCGTTACATAATAGACCGTTCCAGCGACCACATTGAGCCCGCCTTGCATTGAAAAGTCGCCGGCGCTACCGCTAGGGTTTTCCATGCCTGCAAAGCCGGTGCCAAATTCTGAAATAGACCATGTGATATCGTAAGTTAAAACGCCCGAAACATTTGGCGTGAGCGTGAAGGTGATCGTTGCCCCGCTGCCACCATAGTTGCTGCTGCTTTGGAATGTTAAATGGTCTGTAAATCTGCCTGCGCCCGAGCTTGAGGTATCCCATGAGCCACCGGGAATGTCACCCGGCCCTGGCACCTGATCATAAATTGCAAACGCAACTGTCGGCGTCGGTGTTGGGGTCGGCGTCGGGGTCGGGGTCGGGGTCGGCGTCGGCGTTGGAGTCGGTGTAGGAGTCGGCGTCGGTGTGGGTGTAGGAGTCGGTGTAGGAGTCGGTGTAGGTGTTGGGGTCGGTGTTGTTCCGCCTTTTAGCGTAACATTAGAAGATTCAACCCAGTAGGTATTTGAATTAAAAAAGTTATAAACCTGCGAATCTGTGGAGCCTATTGATCCGCCATAAGGCCACGCCGTTGAATCGTATTGAAAATAAGCGCCTTTCCTAGCCCGATTGTAAGTGCTGTATCTAATGTAAAATCTGCTTCCTGCTGAGTCTTCATCAATATAAAGAGTGCCGCTGTCGTTTACTTTGATAATTGGTTTTACTTGCATCGGTAGACCATTATTTGAGCCAATAATAGCGGCGTAATCAATGTCCAGCTTGTTATTATAATTACCATTTGAAGCGTTCCACTTTGGCGCAGCATCAAAAAAATGTGATTGCATATGCAATCGTCCTGGAATGTTGTAATAATTCTCCAAGGGGCCAAAATAATATCCTGTTGTTGCGTCATAAGTAAGCGTAACACTAATGTTGCCAAGGCTGATGTCGTTTGTGTCTGTTGCTGTTACTACGCCTGCAACCACTGTTTGAGTTACATTTTTAAACTTTGCGTCTGTCATAGATAGCGCAATTGTTGGCGGTAGTTCAAAAGGTACGCTAAAATTTACCGTCCATTGTTCCGGTGTTGGTGGCGGAGAGGATGCAAAATACTCAGTAACTATTATAGAACTGTGGATGTTTGCTTCTGGAATAGCGCCGGTGAGAGCAGCAGACCCGAAAAGCAGGCCACCGCTTGAAGTGAACCATCTGATTTTGTTATTAGGGTAGGAATCATCGCCGTATACCGGCGGAGTTTCAACAAGCACATAAACAGTAAAACTGTCTGCTCCTCTAATTAAATAAATTCGGATAACTTCAAATGTTCCTTGAGGTTGGTAGTAATAGCCGCCCCATTCTAATGGTAAATTGCTGGTATATTTGTAAAAGAAGTTGTAAAGAAGCATAGGTTCTTGATTGTACGGGTCGAGATATATAGTTGCCGTTACGGTGCTTCCGTTAGCCTTTGTAATTGTTGCCGTTGATGGTAAAAAGTCGTGCATTGCAACTGGTGGCGGGCAACAAATAATATCGGCTACGCTCGCTGCGCCTAGCTCGATACATTCGGCAATTGAGTAGGTTTTAAAAATCCAATTGATTCTAAAAGAGGTTTTGTAAAGTGGTAAAACTGGATTAGTGTTGTTGGTTGCGTCGGCCAGTGTAGGGTAAAGAATCATGGATAAAGCTTGAAAAACTGGTGTCACATCTCCCGATAAAATAAATGTTTTCCCGCCGTTTGTCGTGCCTTCTCTGACGTAATAAAACTTGGTGTTGGCCACTGCGGCGTATAATGTCCAAGCGCCGCTTGCCACTAAATAAACGGCCTTTGCCCCTGAAGTTTGATTTTTAACTAGTGCGTAGTTTCCTGCAACGAGTGCCACGCCGTCGATAGTCTGCAAGCCGCTTAAGGTTATGTTAGCGGTGGTTGCTGCTCGGATATTAGTATGATAGGTTCGTGTAAGTGTGCCAAGGTTTATAAATTTCAAAAAGTAGTTGGTGTGCTTGAAAAGTTCGACATAGCTTTCCGAAACGATGTCGAATAACAATGCGCTGGTGTCAATGTTGTAATAGGTTTCTATTTTTGTTACTGCCCACTGGCCGGCGTAGGTGTCGCCGGTAAGGATTTTGACATATTTTCCGTTGACAATGTTCTCGGCTGGCACGCCGGAATACGAGTAGGCCGACCTGTACCATGCGTCCGCCTTCGCATAGTAAATCCCGTTCTGCGTGGTTGTCGTTTGGTCTTTTACTAAAACTCGGTCACTGTCAACAAGTGAGACGCCGTCGATAGTCTGCAAGCCGCTTAAGGTGATGTTGGCGGTGGTTGCTACGACGCAAGGCTCATATTTTGCCGCTAGGTTGCTTACGATTATTTGGTTAATGTTTAAGGCCGCTAATGCTGAGGTGTTGCCCGTGGCGATGTTGTAGCCGCCTGCAAAGTGAAAGGCGTCGGTTAGCAGTGCTGGGCCGCCTAGTTCGCCGGTGGCGGATTGTGTCACGACGGCGTCGCCAAAATAGTTATAAGCGCTTAAAGTGCTTAATTCCATTATGCACCTTCCAACGCCACGACTCTTGCGGTTAAGTCAGCGATGGCGTCAAGCACTGCCTGGTTGGATTGCCAGCCTTTGACGCCGCTGGAATTAGTGCCATAAAATTTATTATTGCCTGGGCTGGCGGTGTCGTTCACTAACTTTAGAGCACTAAAGCCGCCGGAGCTTGTCGGGTTTCCGCCGCCGGTGATTGACTGGGTGGTGGTCACATTGTTTGGCGAAAACACTAGAGAGGCGCCGCCGCTTGCTACGGTTACAGTGTTAAAAGCATTGCTGCCCCATGTCGAGGGGGTGTCTGATAAGGCTATGAAAGTCGTGTAACTTGGCCCTTCGCCAATGGCTCCAAACTCTAAAGCGGTGGCAGCATCATTGACCTTTACCACTCTCCCCTGGTTGCCTAAATACGATGACGGCGTAACATCGGATAGGGCCAAAAATTGCCGTATTACAGCATTATCGTAGTCTTTTCCGCTGAGGGTTACAGTCGAAACAGAAATTCCCGTGGGCGTACAAATAACATCGGTAACTACCTCAATAACTGCATTTCCTCCGGCGGCGGCGGGTATTGCCGTGGGTAATATCTCATAAACACATTGGCCGCTGTCGTTAGTCGATCTTAACCGCATAAAGACAAGCCCGGTTGCCGTTGCGGTGCTAGTGGCGCCGGTGGTCAACGCCGGCAAGTAAGCCGGGTTAGAGGTGCCGTCGCCTATCACCGGCGGATTAGCATTCTCGAAGCTTTTACCGTCTTTTTTCGGTACTTTCTTCTTCCACTTGTGATTGACCGGCGTCGTTGCCGAAACGGTGCCCGTAATTTCCGCAACGAACCACTGCGGCGCCGATGTGGCAATCTCGCCGCCGGTGCCGTCGTAATTAATCACTATGCCTTCGCCTGCTCTGAGCATGTTTATACCTGTGCGTCAAAGTATTGTTTAAGTAACTTCTTAAGCTGTTTAATTTTCACTTCAACATCCGAGCCTTCTGGGAAGAAGTCGGCATCATTAATCGTTTTCTTTTTGGTGCGATTGATGAAGGTGACATTAAAGCCTGTAATGTTTTCACTGGTTGTGGTTTCGCTGATTAGTATTTCCATGATCGTTCCTAGGTTTTTATGATGTAATTAAGGACAACAACAGGAGGAATGATAGCGTGTCGGCCATCACCGCCATTTGCCGGAATTGTGTGTGAGTGATCTGCTACTGTATTGGTGATTGTTCCACTACTAGCAAAAACATATTGAGAACCTGAAGTAGATCCTAAAAGGGGAGAGGCTAGACCTGTTGATGCCAAGGTTATGCCTGCTGCCATTGTATGGCTGTGGCTACCAGCGTTTCCAGTTGCCCCATTATGGCTATGGCTAGGCATTTCTGTAGTTGATAAAAGATGTGTTTCTTCCCCTAACCATTGGCCCCTTGTTCTAGCTGTTTGTGCGGTTCCACTTGGTGCGCCTGTGCCTGATGCGTTTAAGCCTGTGCCTGTGCCAGCACCCATGACCATACGGCCAGCAGCATTCGGAACATTAAAAAATAGCCCGCCTGCCCCTGTGTAAGCTGTGCCACCAAAGGTGTTAGAAATAGCCGCATGAAGGGCTAAGTAAGTAGAACTGGAAACGCTACTGCCATCACATAACAGATAGCCAG
>Ga0209190_1001752_pt1 | contig 15005 bp, 13 predicted proteins | sample M_140205_XF_Meta_FD_187315 | JGI IMG/M metagenome (GOLD analysis project Ga0209190, IMG submission 187315) | Freshwater microbial communities from Lake Montjoie, Canada to study carbon cycling - M_140205_XF_MetaG (SPAdes) (version 2) | ecosystem: Environmental > Aquatic > Freshwater > Lake... | reverse complement strand
CTGCTCGTTTTGTCCGCGCTGATAGAGGACCTCCGCGAGATGCAACCGGGCATCAGTGTCGGTGCCACCCAGATTCACGGCGCGTTCGAACCAGCGCTGCGCGCGACGGAGATCGCCGGCCCGCTGCTCGATCAGCCCACGCTCGAACAGCGCGGCCGCATCGTCAGGATCTTCGGCAATCAGCGTTTCGAGCTGTCGAATAGCGGCATTGCTGCGTCCCACCAGCCGCGACAGGCGCGCGCGCTCCAGCGCCGCCGCGCGATCATCGGGATCGTCCGCGACGCGCGCATCGAGGGCGGCCATAAGTGCATCACAGGCGCCCGGCTGGGCGGCCGTGATCTCGAGATTCCGCGCGGCGATGCGCATGCGCGGACTGATGGCCAGCGCGCGCAGGAACGCATCAACGGCCTCGGCATGCAGACCGCGCGAGTGATACAGGACCCCGAGGTTGTTGAACGCACCGGGGTCCTGCTGGTCCACGCGTTCGATGAGCGCACACAGCAGTTCCACATCGCGACCAGCCGACAGAACGGACGACATGATCGGCGCGCTCCGGCTGTTCAGGCGAGCCGCAGCGCGCGGAGCATCACGTGCAACGAGGCGGGATCAGCGAGGAGGTGGAAGAAACCACGTAGTGCTTGCTGCAGCTTCACGAGCTGTAACTCACTTTCAACGCCGAGGAAATCACGGTCGGTTTCGGAAACACGCGCATCGTGCGGCCGCTGAGATCCCCGAGCATGTGCATCAGGACCGCCGCCACCGGCTCCTCCTCCGGGGTAAACTCCGAGGGCAGCTCCTCCATGCTGGAGACCGTGATGTTCGGCACCTGGATCATGATCGTACTGTCGGTCATCTGCGACAACGGCGTCGCGGCGTGACCCGCGCCAATGTTGGCCGTTTCACGCAGGGCATCCAACTGAATGGTCTTGAGAGACCGGAACACCGACATGGTCACATCACCTTCGGTCACGAGTCGCCTGCACATGGTCATGCCACCCTACCCACATCGACGATGAGCGCGGGGCTCCCGTCACCGAGTACGGTGGCCCCACTGAACCACGGTCGGGCACCGCGTACGGCATCGAGCGGCTTGACGACGATGTCCGGCTGGGCTTGCAGCGCAGCCACCGGCGCGAGCGGATCGTCTTCGAAGCGCGATTGGAGCGCCACCAGCGGCACGATCGACGGAGTACCCGACGGAGAGCCGCGCTCCGGACCACTTCACGGACCTGCTCGACCGGGATGCCGAACGTCCCCCGGTCGGCCGCAACGACGAGCACCCGCGGGCGCTCGTAGTCGCCGTCGTCGCTAATCGAGGGCGTCGTCGTGATCGTCCGGTTGGTGTCCGGGAAGGACTTCGTCGGTTTTGTAGAACCCGAAGACATCGAGCGGATCCTGGTGCGTGGCGAGTTCCGGCATGAGGCTGACGACCGACAGCGACTGCCGCAGGTCCGCCGGCAGCGGCGAACGCAGATCGACCGGCGCGCCGGTGATCGGATGACGGAAGCGCAGCCACGCCGCGTGCAGGAAGTGCCGCTTGCCGGGCAACTCCACCAGGCGCCGTCCACCGCCTCCCCCGTACGTATCGTCGCCGACCACGGGGTGGCCGATCGCCGACAGGTGTACACGGATTTGATGCGTCCGCCCGCTGTGCAGGTGGGCCCGCAGCAGATCGGCCGAGTCGAAGCGGCCCAGGCGCACGAAATCCGTTCGCGACATCCGTCCATCAGGGACGATCGTCATCTTGGTGCGGTCCCGAGGATCTCGGCCGATCGGCTTTTCCACCGTGATGTTGTCGGTGGACAGGTGCCCCCAGCAGAGGGCCACGTACCGGCGCGTGACCTTACGGGCGGCCAGCGCCGCGCTGAGCGAGCGATGGGCGACATCGGTCTTGGCGACGATCAAGAGGCCCGAGGTATCCTTGTCGAGACGGTGCACGAGGCCGGCGCGCTCCTCGCTGCCACCGTCGGCCAACGGCTCACCACGACCCATCAGGGCGTTCACCAGCGTCCCCGTCCAATTGCCCGGCGCGGGGTGCACCACCATGCCGGCGGCCTTGTCGACCACCAGCAAGTACTCGTCTTCGTAGACGATATCGAGCGGAATGTTCTCCGGCACGATGTCACGGCCCGGCGGCGGTGGAATGACAACGTGCAGGCGATCGCCAGCCAGACTGCGATACGACGCCTTTTCGGCCTTGCCATTCACGATCACTTGTCCGGTGGCGATCAGCGTCGCCGCCTGCGTCCGGGACAACTCGCACCGGCGCGACACCAGCAGATCGAGTCGTTCGCCCACATCGCCGCTGTCATCCGTGACGTCGAAGTCGTGCTCTACTTCCGAGGACGTGCTCACGAAGTCGCCGCCTGCTGCTGTGCTTTGTCCAACTGCCACAATGCGATCACGAGACAACCTGCTCCGAGAGTAACGGCAGTGTCGGCCACGTTGAACGTCCAGAAGCGGACGTCGCCGAACCCGATGTCGATGAAATCCACGACGCCGTCTCGCAGCCGAATGCGATCGAGCAGGTTGCCGATGGCTCCGCCGACCACGACGGGCACGCCGAAGGCGGCAAGTCGTGAGATCCGGGTGAGGTCGGCCGTGGCGCGAATCAGCACCACCACAATCACGACGCTGAGCGCCGCAAAAATCCAGCGTGACGCAGATCCGAGATGCATGCCGAAGGCCGCCCCCGGGTTGTACGCGAGCGTGAAACGGACCACGTCGCCGATGATCCGATGCGGAATATGGCGTGGCGCGAGGTGCTCCACGGCCAGCGCCTTCGAGAGCGCGTCAGCGGCCGTAATGAGCAGCACCAGCACCCAGAAGCGCTTCGTGGTCGAGGCCGACGGCACCTCGTTGGCGACGGCCGATGCGGTGGCGGTACGGGTCGGGTTGGTCATCGCGGCAGGTCGGCGGATTCAGACGCGTCGGTCGCGACGGCCACCGCCGCGGCGGCCGCCATTTCGCGCTTCTCCTCGCCCCAGAGCACCAGCGCCAGCAGGAACGCGCCGCCGCTGACGGCCATGTCGGCCACATTGAACGTGGGCCAGCGATGTACGCCGAAGCCGATATCGATAAAATCGACGACGCCCAGATCCGACCGGATGCGGTCGATCACGTTGCCGAGGGCGCCGGCCGCCACGAGGGAGACGGCGAGTATTTTGCGCAGATCGTCCTGCGCCGTTTGCTGATAGAGCCGCCACAAGATGATGAGGGCGCCGCACGTGAGCGCCATGAAAATCCAACGCGAGTAGTCGCCCAGATGCAGCCCGAAGGCGGCTCCCGGGTTGTACACGAGGGCGAACCGGAACCAGTTCCCGAACACCGGATTGGACAGCCCGGAAGGCGCAAGCGTGGCGACCGCCACGGCCTTGGTGATCAGGTCGAGGACGAGGACAACGAGGAGAACCGGAATTGCGACGAGTGCCTTCACATCAGCCCTTTTTAGCGTCTTCCTCACGCTGCTTGCACGCAAAGCAGTAGCGCGCATGCGGCAAGGCGTCGAGTCGCTCGAAAGCGATGTCTTCCCCACACTGGTGGCACTTGCCGAAGGTTTCGGGGGACTTGTAGAGCCGGCGCAGCGCCTGGTCGATATGAAAGAGGAACCGCCCTTCCTGCGACGCGAACAGGAACGCTTTTTCGCGTTCCATCGCATCGGTGCCCTGATCGGCCATGTGGAAGGAGTAGGCACTGGTGTCGCTGTCGGCTTCGCCATTCGGACCGAAGGCTTCCCCGTGGTGCCCCAGCTCCTTCAGCACGCGCTTCCGTTCTTCGAGCAAACGCTTTTCGAAATGCTGCAGGTGCTTCTTGGGCATCGGCTTCGACTTCTTTCCGTCCTTTGATCCGGCGTTGGATCCAGCCATTACGACCCTTCCTTGGTGAGCGCGAGGCGGATCGAACGTCCATCGACGTCCACCACCTGCGTCGCGGTCCACGTGGAACCGTTGCCATCTGCATGGAACGGCGAGCCAGCCTCCGTGCCCAGCAGCAATCGCACGGCGAGCACCTCGTCGGCGATCCGGCCACGGTGCGTGGCCACAGCGCCCTCCAGCTCCTCATCACCGGCAATGGCCACCATGATGCGGTCACTCACCTCGAGCTGCGCTTCCTTGCGGAGACGCTGCACCTTGCTGATCACTTCGCGAGCCAACCCTTCCGCCCGAAGCTCGGGGGTAATCGTCGCGTCGAGCGCCACGCCGTAGCCCCCATTCTCCTGAACCACGGCGGCCCCCGATGCGCGTCGGATGATGGCGACGTCGTCGGGAGCAATCAAGCGCGACACCCCCTCCACCTCGATCGTGACCGATTCACCACCGGCCAGCCTACGGATGAGCTCGACTGGCATGTCCGGGACCGCCGCGGCCACCAGCGGCGTTTCCTTGCCGAATTTCTTGCCGAGGGTGCGGAAATTGCCCTTCACCTCGAGGGACACCAGGGCGTCGGTCGAGCTCACAAACTCCACCAGCTTCACGTTGATCTCGGACGCCAGCAGGGCGCCCAGCGCCGAGGCCGGTCCGGGGTTGCCGGGGACGACGCACTGCACCGACGGCAGCGGCTGACGCACGTTCACCTCCGCCACGTCGCGGGCCGCCCGAGCCAGCCCCGCCAGGGTCCGGATGTCGTCCATCGCGCCCTCGAGCGTGTCGTCCATCGGCGTCGGGTGCGCCCGCGTATACGACGCGAGGTGCACGGACGTGCCGGTGAGCGCCCGATGCACGGCATCGGTCATGAACGGGGCGAACGGCGCCAACAGTCGGCAGGTGACCGCCAGCACTTCGTGCAGGGTGGCAAAGGCCGCCCGGTTATCCGCGCTGTCGATTTCATAGAAGCGGGCGCGCGACTGTCGGACGTACCACTTCGACACGTCGTCATCCATGAACTGCATCACGCGGCGCGCGGCCAGCGTGGCGTCGTAATTATTGAGGTGCGCATCGACTTCGGCTTCCACGCGCGTGAGACGCGACAGAATCCAGCGATCCAGCGCCGGGCGGTCGGCCACCGCCGGATCATTCGCACTGGGCGCCCAGCCGAAGTTGGCGTACTGCGCGAAGATGCCGTTGTACACGTTGCGGAACGTGAGCAGGAAGCGCCCGGCCGTTTCGCGGATCGCGTTCTCGTCGAAGCGGCGCGGCACCCATACCTGACTGGTCGCCACCAGGAACAGGCGCACCGCATCGGCGCCGTGGCGCTCCAACACCTGCCACGGATCGACGGTATTGCCCTTGCTCTTGGACATCTTCTGCCCCTGCGCGTCGAGCACGAGGTCGTTCACCACCACGTGGCGATACGGCGCGGCCGTGCGATCGGCGTTGTGGGGCAACGCATCGCCCAGCCCCGTCGCGATCGCGATCAGCGAGTAGAACCAGCCGCGCGTCTGATCGACGCCTTCGCAGATGAAGTCGGCCGGGAACTGCGCCTCGACCTTGTCGTGGTTCTCGAATGGATAGTGCCACTGCGCGAACGGCATCGAGCCCGAGTCGAACCACGTGTCGATCACTTCCGGTACGCGACGCATCGTGCCCGTCCCCGACGGCGCAGGCCACGTGTATTGGTCGATGTGCGGTTTGTGCGGATCGAAATCGTCGGGCAGCGGACGGCCAATGCGCGCGGCCAGATCGGCGTAGCTGCCGATCACGTCGATTTCGGTGGCGTCTTCGTCGTTCACCCACACCGGCAGCGGCGTCCCCCAGTAGCGGTCACGCGAAATCGCCCAATCCACGTTGTTGGCCAGCCACTCGCCGAAGCGACCGGTGCCGACTTCGCTGGGATGCCAGTCGACTGCCGCATTGCGGGCCATCAGGCTCTCACGCACCGCCGTGGTGCGCACGAACCACGAACCGCGCGCGTAGTACAGCAGGGGCGTGCCGCAGCGCCAGCAGTGCGGATACGAGTGCGTAAAGGTGGTGGCTTTCCACAGCACGTCGCGCTCGCGCAGCACCTCGATGATGCGCGCGTCGGCCGTCTTCACGAACACGCCGCCCACTTCCGGCACCTCGTCGGTGAACTCACCGCGCGCCGTGACGGGCTGCAGGAAGGCGAGGCCATGACGCTGACCGGCGGCGTAGTCGTCGGCACCGAAGGCGGGCGCCATATGCACCACGCCGCTGCCGTCTTCCGCGCTCACGAAATCTTCCGTCACGATGACTTCGTGGCGTCCGTCTTCAGGATACGGCACCCAATCCAGCGGACGGCGATAGCGCTTGCCCGACAGATCGGCCCCGGTCATCTGTCCGGTGACTTCCCAGCGATCGGCCCAGTCGGCACCGAGCACCCCCGGCACGCGCGCTTCGGCCAGAATGATCGTCCACTCCGCGCCGGTCTTCTTACGCAGTTCGACATACACGAGCGTGGGATGCACCGCGAGCGCGGTGTTCGACACCAGCGTCCACGGCGTGGTGGTCCACACCAGAATGCGACGACGCTGCGCCGGCGCGTTGCCCTGCTCGTCGAGCAGATCGAGCGCCACGTACACGCTCGGGTCTTCGACATCATCGTAGCCCTGCGCCACTTCGTGGCTGGACAGCGCGGTGCCGCACCGTGCGCAATACGGCAGGATCTTGTGACCGCGCACCAGCAGCGACTTCTCGTGCAGCGTGCGCAACGCCCACCACACCGACTCCACGAAGTTGTGCGAGTAGGTGACGTACGGGTCGTTGTAGTCGAGCCAATACGCGGTGCGCTGCGACAGCTTCTCCCAGTCGCCGCGGTACTTGAACACGCTCTCGCGACAGCGACGGTTGAACTCCGCCACGCCCGTCTGCTCGATGAGCTGCTTGCCGCCCAGCTTCGCGATCTCCGACGGATCGACGCCCTGCCGCGCGGCTTCTTCACGCTGCAGCTCCTTTTCGACTTCGATCTCCACCGGCAGGCCGTGCGTATCCCACCCGGCCTTCCGCGGCACAAAGTACCCCTGCATCGCGCGGTGGCGGCAGAAGAGGTCCTTGATGGTGCGCGAGAACACATGGTGAATGCCCGGGCGGCCATTGGCCGTGGGCGGCCCCTCGTAGAACACGAACGGCGTGGCGCCGACGCGCGCGGCCTGCGCCTGCTCGAACAGCTGCTCGGACTCCCAACGGCCAAGCAGGGCCTGCTCGAAAGCGTCGGCGCCCGAGTCGGGGAGCAGCGGATACGTCACGGTGTCCTGCGGTGCGGTCATGAGAGCGGGTAATTCGGGGCGTTCAGGAAGACGGAGAAACAGCGGACCGTCGTGATCACAACCGGGCGATGACGCCCGTTACGACGGCGGCCAGCTTGGGTTCGGCGGAGCGGGCCACGCCCACGATCTGGGCAAGACTGGCCGGGTGAAGCGCATCAGGCAGACACTGGTCGGTAATGATGGACAGCCCCAGCACGCGCATGCCGCCGTGCAGTGCCACGATCACTTCCGGCACCGTGCTCATCCCCACCACGTCGGCGCCGATGCCGCGCAGAAAGCGATACTCGGCGCGGGTTTCGAGATTCGGCCCCTGCACCGCCACGTACACGCCTTCGCGCATCGTGATGCCGTGCTGCGACGCCACCTCGCGGGCGAGGGCGCGCAAGGCCGGATCGTACGGCTCCGACATGTCAGGAAAGCGCGCCCCGAGGGTCTCGTCGTTCGGTCCGATGAGCGGATTATCGCCGAGCAGATTGATGTGATCGGAGATCACCATCAGGTCGCCGGCCGCCCACAACGGGTGCATCCCGCCGCAGGCGTTGCTCACGATCAGCGTGTCGGCGCCCAGCGCGCGAAGCACGCGCACCGGGAACGTGACCTGCTGCAGCGAATAGCCTTCGTAACGGTGAAAGCGCCCCTGCATGGCCATCACGGTCTTGCCGCCCAACGTGCCGCACAGCAGGCGCCCCGCGTGCGATTCGACTGTGGAGTGCGGGAAGTTGGGCAGATCGGTGTATTCGATGGTCTGCTCGACCGCGATCTCATTGGCCAGGCCGCCGAGGCCGGTGCCAAGGATGATCGCGACATCGATCGGACGCGGGAACCGCGCGCGCACCGCCTGCGCACACGCGTCGATGTGCTCACGGGCGTGCAGTCCGAGCGCCGGATGCGCATGTGGCGGGTGCACATGTGGCGGAGCGTTCACGAGCCATCCTCAACGACATCGAGCCACGACGGGGTGGGCGCCGCGGGGCTTAGGGGGAACTCGCGGATCTCCTGCACCATCGCCGGCTCGGCGCGCACCGCCGACAGGGCCCGGGGCGTGGCAAAGTCGGGGAGCGGCTCGGATTCCGCCGAGTTCAGCTCGGAGAGCTGACGCTCGAGATGATGACGCAGCTGCGCCAGATAGCTGCGACGTGTGCGCCAGAGCGCCTGCACCTCTTCTTCGGACCGACGCAGTTCGTCGCGCACCCCCTGCAGCAGCTTGTCGGCCTCGGCCTGCGCTTCACGCAGAATCAGCTGCGCTTCGCGTTCGGCCTGTTCCTTGATCTCGCCGCGCAGCTGCTGGGCGCTCACCAGCGCCTCACTGAGCGCCTTGTCACGCTCGCGGAACGACTTCAGCTGCTCGTGGAAGTTGCGCGCCTTCTGGTCGAGCTCCTGGTTGGCGCGCGACAGGCGCTCCAACTCCTCGGCCACCTGTTCGCGGAACTGGTCCACACGTGCGCGGTCATAGCCACGCAGTGCGTTGCCGAAATCGTAGCGCCGCGCGTCGAGCGCGGTGAGATGGAAGCCTTGAGAGCCGTCGTCCGCCATGCGAATTCCCGGATGAATCAGGTCCGACTGCCGAACAGCACTGTGCCCAGCCGTACATGCGTTGCGCCTTCTTCGACCGCGACTTCGTAGTCGCCCGACATGCCCATGCTCAACCACTCGGCCGCGAACCCGGCCGCCTGCAACTGCGTTCGCGCGTCCCGCGCGCCGCGGAACACGGCGCGCAACACCGACTCGTCGGCATCGAATGGCGCCATGGTCATGACGCCCCGGACCCGCAGATGACGGCAAGCATGGAGGCGCTCCGAGACGGCCGGCAGTTCGTGCAGCGCGAAGCCACTCTTGGTGCCTTCGCCGCTGACGTTGACCTGCACCAGCACCTCGAGCACCCGCTGCGCCTCGCCAGCCGCGTCGTTGAGCGCCACGGCAAGCCGTTCGCTATCGAGACTGTGGACGAGATCGAACTTCGCGGCGTTCTTCGCCTTGTTGCGCTGGAGGTGACCAACCAGATGCCAGCGGACCGGCACGGTCACCTGCGCCATCTTGGATTCGGCTTCCTGCACTTTGTTCTCGCCCACATCGTGGACGCCAGCGTGCCACGCCGCCATGACGGCCTCGGGGCCGTGGGTTTTCGTGACGGCGATCAGGGTGACGTCCTGCCCGTGTCCTCCCCGTTCGCGTGCCGCGGCGATGCGCTCACGAACCTCCGCCACCACCGTTGCGACATGGTCCGAAATTGGCATAGCACATAAGGTTAGGGAGCATTGCACGACGACACAAGTAATGGGTCGTCGATACGCCGCACTTGCGTACAGCGCAACAGCGCCTGCATCTGTGCCACGGCTGGATCAGCGCCGGCCGGTATAGGCGCGAGCACCGACCGAGGCAGCTGCTCCCGCGCCCGCGCCAAGGCGGCCGCGTCGAGAGTGATCGCCCCGGGCGCGGTGGTCGCCGACGGCGCATACACCAGTCCCTCCAAGGCCCAACCCTGCGTCCGATCCACCCGGTTACGATCGGCGCGGGCCAGCAAGGTGCTCACGCGCACCTCACGTCCATCTTCGGTGGCGTGGATCATGACCGACCGCAGCGTGGCCTCAAGCCCGGGCCAACGGCGCACCGCGGCCGAGGGGAGCAGTCGCCGTGCGGCGAGCGCTTCCCGATACCACGTGGCACCCAGTAATGGCACGGTGACAACGGTCACGTCGGACCGGTAGTCCTCGACCTGCTGCAGGTACCAGAGGGGAAAGGTGTCGTTGTCGCCCCCCGCGAGCAGCACGCCCCGCTGCGGCACGGCATCGAGCAGCAGTCGCGCGTAGCTGCGCGGCATCATCGCGATCGGTTCACGCGTACGATCCATCACCTGGTTGTTGGCCACCAGCGGCACCGCGCCGATCAGCAACGGGAGCGCGGCGATGGGTGCCGGCAGGCGTTTGGCCAACGCCGCCGAGATCGCGGCGAGTCCGGCACCGGCCAGTAATCCCCAGCTCCAGAAACCGAGCGCGAAAAAGTAGTCGCGCTCACGCGCCTCATGCACCGCGCCCGCGGCAATAAAACTGCCGCCGAAGGTCGGACCGGCGCGCATGTTGAGCCAGAAGGCCACGCCCATCGTGCCTGAAATCAGGAGCACCAGCATGGCGCGCCCCACCCGTGCCTCATGCCGCCAGACGGTGCGCAGCCCGAGGGCCGCCAGCCACGCGAACGACAGCGTGAGCAGCGTACGCGGAACCGACGGTGTGGGAAACGGATGCACCCCGAACGCGACCTGCCAGTCGGCCCATTCGAAGACATTGGCCAGCTGCAGCCAGAGCGGCGCCAAGCGCGGCAGTAGCCCCGCCACCTGATACTGCTCGCGACGGAGCACCGCCACGAGCGCCTGCAGCGAATCGGGGTGGCCCGACGCTAGCTCCGGCCCCGCCGCATACAGCAGGGGCAGCACGGCGACCGTGGACACCCCGAGCAGCGCCAGCGCCCCCCAGCCGATCACGTCGATCACACGAACCCGCGGGCCCGCCCTGGCGAACACCAGCGCCGCCGGCAACGCCACCAGCACGCTCAGATGCAGTGGAATCGCGAGGGCGGCCACGAACGCGATCAACGCGCGCGCCCGACGACGTGCCGGATCGGAGACCCCCGGACGCCCGGCGAACTCGCCGACGGCCAGCATGAGCGCCGAGGCGAGCAGCGACACCGCGTAGACTTCGGTTTCCGTGGCACTGCTCCACACCGTGGTCATGGTACCGGCAACGACGGCACCCACGACCGCCGCGCGGGCACCGACCCATCGCTGCAGCAGCGAAGCGCCGACGCCGCCCACCAACGCACTGGCCAGGACCGAGACCATGGTCACGGCCCGTGCCGGTCCTGTGTTCACGAACGCATTCGACACGACGCGCGCGATCAGCACCCACAGCGGCGTACCGGGCGGATGCGGAATGCCCAGCGTGCGCGCCGCCGTCACGAGCTCGGACGCATCCCAAAAGGTGAGGTCGGGCGCCGCCGTGGCCAGATAGGCCGAGAAGAGCACGACCATCGCCAGCACCGGGGCGATGACCGTCCGGGGCATTTGAACGCGGGCACGAGGCATGGATGCCGTCATTCCGCGGATTTCACCGGTCGGCCCGCCAACAGATCACGCACTTGCACGGGGGAGAGGCGCACCTGCAGCGCGCCGTTGCGCGCCACGGAGACCACGGCGGTTTCCTCGGACACGACGATGACGATGGCGTCGGTCTCCTCGGCCAACCCTAGCGCCGCCCGATGGCGGGTGCCGAGGGAACGGTTGGCCACCGCCCCCTGCGACAACGGCAGAATGCACCCGGCGCCCACGATGGTGTCACCGCGAATGATCACGGCGCCGTCATGCAGCGGCGAATAGGGCGTGAAGATCGTGGTGAGGAGATCGGCCGACACCTTGGCCTGCAGCGACGAGCCGCTGTCGATGAAATCCGAGAGGGGCACATCACGTTCGATGGCGATGATCGCGCCAACGCCTGAACGGGACAGACGCTCCACCGCATCCGCGATTTCGTCTTCCACCGGCTCCTGTTCGACGCGCTTGAAGAGCCGGGTCACGGGCGTCTGCCCGATGTGCGCCAGCGCCGCGCGCAGTTCAGGCTGGAAGATGATGAGCAGCGCGAACGCGCCATACGTGAACACCAACCCGAGGAGGTAGGTGATCATGGTGAGCTGCAGCAGCGACGCGATAATATACGCCGCCACCAGCACGGCGACCCCGCCCAGAATCTGGAGCGCGCGCGTGCCATGAATGAGCCGTAGGACACGGCGACGACCCCGATTTCGAGGCCGTCGCGCCATGTGAACTGCGTCGTGAGCTGCGTCGTGAACTGCATCACCTGCCCGTTGCTGAGATCCGTCACGCCGGACTCACGCAGCGATTCCGCGACCGATTACGCAGGAGCGATTTCCGGACCGCCGAGCAATGGCGGCAGGATCGGGCGGGCCGCCGGTGCCGCTGGCGCGGCCAGCGGCTGCGTGGTCATCGGCATGTCGGGCGGCAGGCGCGGCGGCAATTCCTTGCCGGCCTTGAGCAGCAGGATATCGTCGCGTGTGAGCGTCTCACGTTCGAGCAACTGCGTGGCCACGATGTCGAGGAGCGCGCGATGCTCAGTGAGCACGGCGACTGCCCTGGCATGCGCCTCGAACGCCACGCGCTTCACTTCGGAATCCACCAGCTGCGCCGTCTGCTCCGAGACTTCACGGCGCGTCTGAATGTCGCGACCGAGGAAAAGCTCCTGCTCGACGTCACCGACCAGGATCGGTCCGATGGTGTCGGAGAGTCCCCATTGCGTGACATACCGGCGCGCAATGCTCGTAGCCTGCTGGATGTCGCTGGCGGCCCCGGTGGTCACGCGGTTGCGGCCGAACACGATTTCTTCGGCGGCACGTCCACCGTACGCCATCACGAGCTTCGCTTCGAGCTGTTCGCGCGTGACCGACACGCGGTCATCCTCGGGGAGCGTGAAAGCAATACCGAGGGCGCGGCCGCGCGGCACGATGGTGACCTTGTGCAACGGATCGTTGCCGTACACCATCATCGCGCACACCGCATGTCCAGCCTCGTGGAACGCCGTGAGCCGACGCTCGTCGTCTTTCATCACGAGCGACTTACGCTCAGCGCCCAGCATGACGCGATCCTTCGCTTCCTCGAGATCGCTCATGTAGATCTTGTCGTGCCCCTTACGGGCCGCGAGCAAGGCGCCTTCGTTCACGAGATTGGCGAGGTCGGCACCGGCCATGCCCGGGGTGCCACGCGCCAGTAAGTGCACGCTGACGTCGTCGGCCTGCGGCTTGTTGCGCAGGTGGACTTTGAGAATGCCTTCACGGCCGCGCAGATCCGGCGCATCGACCACGATCTGGCGGTCGAAGCGGCCCGGGCGCAGCAGTGCGGGATCGAGCACGTCGGGGCGGTTCGTGGCGGCGATCAGGATCACGCCGTCGTTCGATTCGAAGCCGTCCATCTCAACGAGCAGCTGGTTGAGCGTCTGCTCACGCTCGTCGTGCCCACCACCCATCCCCGAGCCGCGATGACGGCCGACCGCATCGATTTCGTCGATGAAGATGATGCACGGGGCGTGGGCCTTGCCCTGCTCGAACAAATCACGCACGCGCGACGCGCCGACGCCGACGAACATTTCCACGAAGTCGGAGCCCGACATCGAGAAGAACGGGCGTCCGGCTTCACCGGCCACGGCCTTGGCGAGCAACGTCTTCCCGGTACCCGGCGGACCCACCAACAGCGCACCCTTCGGCAAACGTCCGCCGAGCTTGGTGAACTTTTGCGGGTCCTTCAGGAATTCGATGATTTCCTGCAGTTCGACTTTCGCTTCGTCGGCGCCAGCCACATCGGCAAAGGTGATCTTCGGCGTGTCACCGCTGAGCAGCTTCGCCTTGCTTTTACCGAACGAAAACGCCTTGTTGCCGCCGGATTGCATCTGGCGGAACAGGAAGATCCAGAAGCCGATGAGCAGGATGTACGGCAGTGCCGCGATGAGCAGGCTGCCGAAGTTCGCGCGCGGCTCGGTGGCGTTGGTGATGACGCCTCGCTCGAAGAGGCGCGTCTGCTCCTTCTCCGCCGCGCCCGGCACCAAGCGCAGGACAAACTTCTTCGCTTGCACGTTGCCGACCCGCACGGGCTGGCTGAACTGCCCGGCCAGCACGTTGTCGGTCTGGAAGGTGGCGGCTTTGATGTTACCGCTCTCGAGCTGCTGGCGGTAAAACGAGTAATTGACTTCCGGCGCCTGTGATTCGCGACCGTTTCCATACGTCAGGAACGCGATCGGGATCAGGATCACGAGGATCCAGAACGACAGTGTCTTGGAGAAGCGTCCCCAGTTGAACGACTTCTTTGGCGAGGGCGTCATGTTTGGTGCCATAGGGTGACCGCCTTACTGCAGGCTGGCGACATACGGGAGGTGCCGAAAATTCTCGGCATGGTCTAGCCCGTAGCCAACCAGAAATTCGTGCGGCGCATCGAACCCGATGAACCGCGTGGGATGATGAAGCTCCGTCGCGATGTGCTTGTGCAGCAGCGCGCAGATTTCAAGCGAACGCGGCTTCCGGTCGCCCAACAGCTCGATGAGCCGATTGAGCGTGCGGCCAGAATCCACGATGTCTTCAACTAACAGAATGTGTTTCCCCTCCAGTTCCGTTTCCGGATCGTAGAGAAGACGGACCACTCCGCTCGATTCCATCGCATCGCCGTACGACGACGCCACGAGGAAATCCACTTGTAAGGGGCGTGCAATGTGCCGCACGAGATCGCTGAGAAAGATAAAACTGCCCTTGAGTAGGCCAAGCACCAGCAGTTCGCCATCGGGATAGGCCGCCGTGATGTCCGCCCCCAACTCCTGCACGCGCGCGTCGATGGTGTCGGCGTCGTACACGATGCGCCGGACGGCACGGCCGTCGAGACGCGGGTCTTCCGCGATGGGTTGGCTCTGCTCAGTCAAACTCGGGCTCACACCGGTACCAGATCAACTCCGGCCGACCGGGCCGAGACGGTGCCGCGAGAGCACGGCAAACCCCAGGAACCCAGGCCAGCTCGTTCTCCACGAGCACGACCGGCCATGTCGACCGGTCCAGCGCAGGTACATGTGCTTCTGAAAAGTACCGCGTTACGCGCCGCCCTGCTGGAGCACCAGCGGTGCGGATGCGATCTCCTGCGGTCCAGACGCGCAGCGTGACCGGCGCGCCACGGGGAAGCCCGATGGTCCACAGGTCCTGCTCCGCGGTACTGCCCGACGACGGGGCCGTGAGGAGCCGTCGCCACCGACACTGTCCGAACCGTGGCGGCAATGCCTCTGCGGCACCTACCCAGACTCGTACAGCGGTGGGC
>Ga0209190_1001751_pt1 | contig 15009 bp, 19 predicted proteins | sample M_140205_XF_Meta_FD_187315 | JGI IMG/M metagenome (GOLD analysis project Ga0209190, IMG submission 187315) | Freshwater microbial communities from Lake Montjoie, Canada to study carbon cycling - M_140205_XF_MetaG (SPAdes) (version 2) | ecosystem: Environmental > Aquatic > Freshwater > Lake... | reverse complement strand
TAGTTTCCCTGATAGTTGACCACCGTGAAGCATGGTTGTTTGGTACCAGTTCAATTGAGGTTTGGTACAACGCCGGAGGCGCCGACTTCCCACTCCAGCGCATCCAAGGCGCGTTCAACGAGATCGGCTGCGTCGCGGCGTACTCTGTGGCCAAGATGGACAACGGTCTATTTTGGCTGGGCGCCGACGCCCGTGGGCAGGGTATCGTCTACCGTTCCAACGGCTACACCGGCACCCGCATCTCAACGCACGCTGTAGAGTGGCAAATCCAGCAATATCAGAATATGTCGGACGCAATTGCGTACACATATCAGCAAGATGGCCACAGCTTTTACGTCCTAATATTCCCGTCGGCCAATACGACTTGGGTCTATGACGTAGCCACTCAAGCCTGGCACGAGCGCGCTGGCTGGGTTGACGGTCAATTTACCCGCCACCCGTCAAACTGCCAAGTGTCATTTAACAATGAGATTGTTGTTGGCAGCTACAACAACGGCAACCTGTACGCCTTTGACTTGGATGTCTACAGCGACTACGACCAAATACAGCGGTGGCTGCGGTCATGGCGTGCGCTGCCTACGGGTCAGAACAACCTAAAGCGCACGTCACAGCACACACTGCAACTTGACGCCCAAGCCGGCCATTATTTACCGGCTGACGCTGGCGTTGAGCTTCTCATCACTGAAAGCGGCAATAACATCATTACTGAAACAGGCGATTATTTGGCGGCGTCTACAACGCCTGCCGTTAATCCAGAGCCTCAGTTTATGCTGCGCTGGTCTGACGATGGCGGCCATACTTGGTCTAATTCACATTGGGCTGGCGGCGGCGCCGTTGGTGCGTATGGCAGACGTATATTCTGGCGTCGGCTGGGTATGACACTCAAATTGCGCGACAGGGTTTACGAGCTGTCCGGCACTGATCCCATTAAGATCGCAATCATGGGCGCGGAACTTGTTTTGAGTCCGACAAATGCTTAATCTAACCAATATCCCTTCTGCCCGTGTCGTGTTTATCGACCCGCAAACAAACCTTATGTCAAGGTCTTGGTATAGGTTTTTCTTTAATTTGTTTGTGCTTAGTGGCTCTGGCCAGCCCCCAGCGGCGCTTACCGCCATTACGATAACTGCGTCGCCGTTTGTTTACACCAACACATCAGACTTGCTGGTGGACGTAATCGTCAGCGGCGGGAATGTTTCAAAGCTGGAATTTTCCCGTGATGGTGTTACATTTTTTAACACAGGCAGTTATTATGGGATGTTTGGTTTATCGCCAGGAGATCAACTCCGAGCAACCTATGTAACGCTGCCGACAATGACTCTTGTTCCGAGGTAAATATGACCACTTACTTGACCCCCAGCCCCAAAATGCAATTCTTTGATGCTAATGGCAATCCATTGGCAGGCGGCAAACTGTACAGCTACGCCAGCGGAACAAGCACTCCTCTGACAACTTACACCGATTCAACCGGATTGTCGGCTAACACTAACCCCATCATCCTTGATTCTCGGGGCGAGGCCAATGTTTGGCTTGGCGGCAACAACTACACTTTGATGCTCAAGACGGCCACCGACGTGCTGATCTGGTCGGTTGACGGCGTAAACGGTTCGTTTAATTCGTCCAATATTAGTTACACACCTGCGGGTACCGGCGCTGTTACTACTACGGTGCAAGCCAAATTACGTCAGACTGTTAGCGTCCAAGACTTTGGCGCCATAGGCGACGGCACTACTGACGACACTGCTGCCATTCAAGCCGCCATTAACGCGCTGTCCGCAGCCGGTGTCGGCGGTACAGTTTTGCTGCCTGCTGGCGCGTACAAGATTACCCAGAATCTAAGCATTACTTGGCCTAACTCTACCGATCAGAATTCACCTGGACGCATCACAATGCGCGGTGAAGGCGCTGATCTGTCTTACATCTATGACTATCGTTCCAATGCTTCCGCAGCTACCGGCGGTGCCGTTACGATAGACTTTACGGCTGGGTACGACAACAAATTCTTCACGATGTACTTTGGTCAGTTCAGCCTGATCAAGAAATTCAACGCGACAACCTATGCCAGCGGTAGTTACACGATTGGCGTAGGTACTGGCTTGTACCTAAAGAACATACCTGGCATAGGTGAATTTAACGACATTCGCATCATTGGTTACAACACTGGCGTTGTAATGAACGACTGCCTTGGATTAACGGTAGCCAACTTTAACGTTCAACTAGCCGACATTGGCTTTTTAGTCTCTCAGACATCTTTCTCCGAGCCTACCGCCATGCAGTACAACAACTGCACGGTGGCCGGTATTAAGTCTATTGGTTACCTAATTGTTGGCGGCGGCCCTGTTGCTTTTAACGGCGGCGTGATTGAAACCTGCGGCGTAATGAGTGGCAGCAGCCAAGGTACATCTGGCGGTATCTATTACCAATCCACGGCTTTCCTGCCCACGCAATTGATTGTTGACGGCGTATTCTTTGAGAACAACGGCGGCAACGCTGACATCTACATCAACGCGCCTACTAGCGTCGCAGCCCGTTCTACAAGCAGCATCAGCAATTGCTTGTTTGCCCGTAACAGCAATACGCTGTACACAACCAATAACATTTTTGTCAACAACAATAGCTCAACGGCCACCTTGGTGGTCAACGTTATTGGCAATGGCTTTAAAGGTTTTTCGCCTTACGTTGACAGCAGCTCACGCAAATACATTTCCAGCGGCGGCACCAACGTATCTGGCATCACCATTTACGGTTTGGGTAACTTTTACAACAGCACCACAGAAACCCCGACGGTTGTCATTGACATCACCGGCGGTGGCGGCGGTTCGCAAAACCTGCAAAGCGTTACAACCATTGGCGCGACCACTACAGTTAATTCCACGTTTAACGGCGTAAATATCGGAACTTACTCTAGCACCCCATCTGTTACGTCATCCACCACGACAATGGCGTTGGCCAATTCCAGCAACGCAGTTGGACTTGTGTTTGCTGCTTGGCAAGGCGCGGGCAACAATACCAACGATTTGGGTGCGCCTGGTACAAGCTGGAACAATATTTACGGTACAACTTACCGCATCGGTTCTGGCACGGCAACGATTACGGCGTCCGGCAACAACATCAACCTTAACGGCGTAGCAGCAGCAGTGGCCACTGTTGGCCTTGGCCCTGTCACTACGGACACTTATTTCTTAGGCGGCTCGACCCTTAAATGGAAGTCGCTATACCTAGGTACCGGCGTCATTGATTGGAACGGGTACGCAATTGCTGCGCCTTCTGGCGGTACAACAACATTCTTGCGTAATGACGGGACTTGGGTGACTCCTAGCGGGTCAGGCTCTGGGACAGTTACAACGGTAGGCACAGGGACTGGATTAACTGGCGGCCCTATCACAACTACCGGCACCATATCTTTGGCCAATACGGCAGTCACGCCTGGTTCTTACACAACGGCCAACATTACCGTGGACGCTCAAGGGCGCATTACGGCGGCTGCAAACGGCTCCGGCATTGGCACAGTTACTAGCGTCGGCTCTGGCGCTGGCCTAACTGGCGGCCCTGTTACAAGCAGCGGATCGTTGGCTATTGACTACACCTACGCAGGCACTTGGACGGCAAACCAGACATTTAACGGAGTAAACATCGGGACGTATTCCACTGTTCCGTCAATTACTACAAGTGGCACCACAATTGGATTGGCCAACTTCACCAACGCTGTTGTGCTTGTTTCCGCTGCTTTGCGCGGTGCTGGTAACAATACTAACGATCTTGGCGCTTCTAGTTACAACTGGAACAATGTTTACGCCACTACCTACAACATAGGTTCTGGCACGGCGTTTATTTCTTCGTCCGGCAACAACATTAATCTTAATGGCGTAGCAGCGGCAGTAGCAACTGTTGGTTTTGCGCCGGTTACAGACGACACCTACTATTTGGGTGGCAGCACGCTTAAATGGAAAGGTTTGTATTTAAGCAACACTGCGGCGCTAACTTGGGGCACATACTCAATTGCGGCTCCTGCTGGTGGAACCACTACATTTTTACGCAATGATGGTACATGGGCAACCCCAGGCGGCTCTGGCATCGGCACCGTGACCAATGTGGCCACAGGTACCGGCTTGACCGGCGGGCCTATCACAAGCACTGGCACCATCTCGCTGAACTTGGCCAGCGTCAACACTTGGACTGGCAAACAAACCTTTAATGGTGAGTTTCAGACTAACACCATTGGCACGGTCAGCGGCGTTGGGCTTGCCCCAGTAACGGACAATACTTATTATTCTGGTGGTAGCACTTTGCGTTGGGCGGGTATGTACACCAACGCGCTAAACACTTTGGGTGTTTTTACTTGGAACAGTTACGCCATACCCGCACCTACGGGGTCAACTGTAACTTTCTTGCGCAATGATGGGACTTGGGCAACACCAAGCGGTTCTGGCATTGGCACTGTTACTAATGTTGCTACTGGCACCGGACTGACAGGTGGCCCAATTACAAGCACTGGTACCATTTCTCTTGCCAATACGGCGGTAACAGCAGGTACTTATACCGCCGCAAATATTACCGTTGATGCGCAGGGGCGCATTACTGCGGCTGCAAATGGTTCCGGCGGTGGCAGCGGCACAGTTACATCTATTGCGGCGGGTTCTGGTCTGACCGGAGGAACAATCACTACTACAGGCACCGTAGCAATAAATTTTGCAAGCGCCAATACTTGGACAGTTAATCAAAACTTTAACGGCGCCAACATAGGTACATTCTCAACTGTTCCAAGTGTTACATCTACAGGATCAACAGTTGGATTAGGTAACTCAACTAACGCTGTTATCCTTAACGGATCATCTTGGCAAGGTGTTAGCAATAACACAAATGATCTTGGCGCGTCGGGTTTAAATTGGAATAACGTTTACGCTACAAAGTACAACATAGGTTCTGGGACAGCGTATATCGGCGCGTCAGGAAACAATGTTAGCTTAAACGGAGTTGCGTTTGCAGTGCCTTTGGTTGGTTTTGCCCCAGGTATTGACGATTATTATTATTTAGGCGGTTCAACTTTGCGTTGGGCATCGGTGTATATAGGTTCTGGCGCATTAAATTGGAATACTTATGCTATTCCGGCGCCTACTGGCTCTACATCTACTTTCTTGCGCAATGACGGTACTTGGGCTACTCCAACTGGTTCCACCACCAACGCCGTTACGTTTAACAACAGCGGGTCTGGCGGCGGTTCGGGAAGCACGTTCAACGGCGCGTCTGCGCTGACTGTTTCCTACAACACCGTTGGCGCACCTAGCACGGGCGGCACAGGCGCTACCGGCACTTGGGGTATCAGCGTCAGCGGTACATCGGCTGGCCTAAGCGGCTCGCCTAGCATCACTGTCACCGGCGTTACAGTTGGTTCGGCAACTACGGCGGTCGGCTCCAGCGGCACCAACACGACGCTGGGTAACAACACAGTGTTTGTTTCTCCAAGTGTTGGGTTTGCACCGGCAGTGGACAACAGCTACGTCCTTGGCTCGCCGTCCTTCCGCTGGACTACGGTCTACGCCACCACCGGCACGATCAACACGTCCGACGCCCGCCAAAAACAGCAAGATCGCCCTCTGTCTGAAGCCGAGCGCGCTGTAGCCGTCCGCGTCAAGAGTTTGATTAAGACTTTCAAGTTCAATGAGGCAGTGGCTGCCAAGGGCGATGGAGCCCGCATCCACATTGGTGTGTACGCGCAGGAACTGGCCGACGCTTTTGCAGCCGAGGGGCTGGACGCCACCAAGTACGGGATGTTTTGCTACGATGAATTGGAAGGCACCGAAATCTACGGCGTGCGCTACGAGGAATTGCTGGCTTTTGTGATTGCTGTGCTATAACTGTTTTAATTCCAGTCAACGCTATTAGCGTTACATAAGGGGAAATGTATGAGTTTTTGGGACGATGTAGCTAAATTTGCAAATACAGATGCGTCAAGTTTCAAGGCGCCTTCTTGGGTTGCAAATGCAAGGCAAACACTTGGCACAGACGTAGAGCCGGTCTACCCAATGAAAATGGTGCATGGTGGTAATCAAGAGCCAGATACAACCAAAGCGCCTGTCGGCTACCGTTATGACAATGGAAACAGCCAGTACCAGTACCTTGACTTAAATGGTCAACCGTCTGATCTAGTTAATCGTGGGAATCTTGGAGAAGCAATTAAAACAGCGGCTCCAATTGCGTTGGCAATGGCAGGCGCTAACTATTTGCCTGGTTTATTTGGCGGCGCTGAAACTGCTGGGGCTGGCGCTGCCGGTGCTGGAGCAGGCACTGGAGCTGGGTTAACAACTGCCGGTACTGTTGGTACTGGAGCTGGTCTAACAACGGCCGGAACTACCGCCGCTGGAATGGGTGGAACAGGGTTAACCGCTGCGTTAGGTACTGGGGCTGAAGCTGGTGGAGCTTTAACCGCTGCTGGTACTACTGCCGCTGGAATGGGCGGGGGTACGGGCTTAACTACAACGCTAGGCGCAAATACTTTGGGCGCCGCTGGAACGGCAGCCGCAGGAGCTACGCCTTGGTATCAAACACCGGCGGCTATACAGGCAGCCGCTGGCCTAGTTGGCGGCTTAGCGCAAGCAGCATCACAACGTCAAGCAGCAGCAGCGCAGTCTGACGCAGCGCAACGCGGTCTTGATTTGCAAAAAAGCATTTACGAACAGCAATCAGCATTAAACCAGCCTTTTTACCAAGCTGGCGTTACGGGCCAAAACCGCCTGATGGATTTGCTTGGGCTTGGTTCTAATACTACTGGCGCTGATTTTGGCAAATACGCCAAGGATTTCAGTATGTCTGATTTCCAAGCTGACCCAGGCTACGCTTTTAGATTGGCTGAAGGACAAAAAGCGTTGGATCGTCAGGCAGCGGCCCGAGGTGGGCTTATCTCTGGTGGTGCCATGAAAGCGGCTGCACGTTATGGCCAAGACATGGGCTCGCAAGAATACCAAAGCGCCTTCAACCGCTATCAAACAAACCGCGCTAACCAGTTGCAACCATTGGGTAGTTTGCAGAACGTAGGCCAATCAGCCGCCAACCAGCAATCGGGGGCGCTGGGCAATTACGGCGTTAATGCTGGTAATTTGCTTACCCAGCAAGGAACAGCGTACGCGGCGGGCGATATAGGAGTAGGTAAGACCATAAACAATATGATTGGTGCAGGCGTAAGTGCATACCAAGATAACGCGCTAATTGACCAGTTGCGTAGGCTTAATCCATCAATTTACGGGTAATAAATATGGCTGATATTAATTCTCTAATTGCCGAGGGCGCGCAATTTAATATGCCGAATCAGTTGGGTCAGTTTGCCAAACTGCAACAAATTCAGCAGGGTATGCAGCAGCAGCAACTTAACGCTCAGCAAATGCAAACCGGCGCGCTCCAGCAAAAAGCTGCTGAATTTCAATTGCAAAAGTTGCAAGAAGATCACGCCAATATGGTTGGACTACAGCAAAAGCTGTCGCAACAAGGTTTAACGCCGCGCCAGTTCTTTGAGGCTTTACAAGGGTCTAAAGACCCGCAACGTCAGCAGGCGGGTATTGAAGGCTTGATGAAGTTGATCGAGACAGAGAAGTACGATGCGTATTTAAAAAGCAAGCAAACAATCCCAGCAGGGCAGCCGCAAATGCCAATGGGCGGCGCATTAGGTACGGGAACATTTGGCCTAGACCAAACGCCTGGCGCCATTGCACCGGCTATGAGGCAGGCTAATGCTTTGGCACCGCAAGCTGCCCCTGCAGCCGCAGACCCTGTGGCGGCTATTGACGCAAGAATTGCAGAAATTCAAAACTTTGCAGACCCTAGAGCGCAAGCTGAAGTGGCAAGATTGCAGAAGCAACGCGATGAGTTAGTTAAACCTCACGTTGTTGGAGATTTTCTTGTAAGTGGTGCAGGTAATGAAATATTTAAAGCGCCCAAGAAAAGCAGCCTTTTAACGCAAGAAGAATTAGCGCAACAAATGCAACTCGCGGAGGCTAAACGCCCGCCAGGGACAATAGTCAATCTTTCTAACGTGCAAGAAAAAGCAGAAAAAGGTGAGCGCGGTAAGCTATTAGTTAACCAATACGATGACATATCAAAAACTGCAAAACTTGCGGCAAAAACTTTACCTTCTATTGAAGCTAATTTGAACATTCTTAACAAGGGATTTGACACAGGTTTTGGCACGGAAACGATCGGCGCAGCAGCTAAAGTGTTAGGTGCGCTTGGTGTAAAAGACGCAGAAAAATTTGCCACGGATTCGCAAGTGTTTCTTTCCAACGCTACCCAAGCAGTGCTGCAAAAACAATTAGAGCAAAAAGGCCCGCAAACAGAATCTGATGCGCAGCGTATTAATCAAATAGGTGCTGAATTAGGTAAAACTAAAGACGCCAATCAATTTGTATTGTCTATTGCTAAGGCGCAGCTTAAACGTGATGTTGAACAACGCAATTTCTACGACAACTGGTGGAAAAAGAACGATACTTACGACGGCGCTGAAAGTGCTTGGTACGCAAGCGAAGGGGGACGGTCTTTGTTTGACCGCCCAGAGCTTAAACAATACGCTGCTGGAATTACGCCAAAAGAAATTCCTAAAAATAGAACCGAAGGGTTAGACAAAATTTTTGGCAAAAGGCGGTAACTATGGCTGACCAATTTCGCGACCAAATCAATACCGCCCGCCGCGCAGGGTACAGCGATGATGAACTTATTGGCTATTTAAAAGGTAAAGACTCGCGCGTTACAGAAGCACTAAACCAAGGATACCGGCCAAACGAAATTCTTGAATACCTTGCGCCAGTTTTATCCACTGGCGAAGAAGCCGTCCGCAAAATTGGCGTGGGAATTCGCGGTGCCAGCGAAGCGCTTGCGCCTGTCGCAGCGGGCGCAGGCACAGGATTTTTAATCGGCGGCCCAGTTGGCGCTGGCGTAGGTGCTTTAGCGGGTGGGTTAGCGGCCCCTACTAGCGATTTACTTACCGCAGGATATAACAAATTATTTGGTGGTAATTTACGCACGCCTTCGCAAGCCATATCAGAGATGCTTCCTGGCCCTCGGGCAGAGACACCCGTTGAGCGAGTTGTTCAAGGTAGCACTGGCGCGTTAGGCGGCACATTTGGGTCTGTTGGCGGGGGGCGCGCAATTATCGACGCGGCAAAAACAACCGCAGGGATGCCATCGTCAGTTGCTCAAGGTACTTTAGCAATAGGCCAAGAGGCGGCGCGCCGCCCAGTGGGCCAGCTAATGACCGCGCCCGTAGCCGCCGCAGCCGGGCAGACCGTAACTGAAGCAACTGGGAACCCGTTGGCGGGTCTTGCGGCTGGCGTAGCTACAGGGTCGGCAGCCGGTGTGCGCCCAACTAAACGCGGCGCGGTGCCAACAGCAGAAGAATTGTTAGCCCAATCTAAAGCCAATTATGATATTTTGGATAAATCAGGTTTTCAGCTTGACAACACGCTATTTAAACAGCACATGGCGTCGCTCCCCGCCAAACTTCGGTCTGAAGTTGGCTATGTCGAATCTGTAAATCCAAAAGTGGCGGGCGCGTTTAAAGAACTTTTGTCAGACGCGCCTAAAGATGTTGCTGAAATTACGGCGTTGCGAAAAATTATTGGTGGTGCGGCTGGAAGCGCAGATAGGTCTGAACGCATGGCGGCCATGAAACTGCTTGATGAGTTTGACAATTACATATTGAACGCGCCGCCAAGCGCCATTGTTAGCGGGGACAAAAGCGCAATGGACGCATGGAAAGCCGCACGCGCCGATTACGCCAAAGTTAAAAAGTCAGAGTTAATTGAAGACATTGTTAATCGCGCCGAGGTTTCGCAGTCAGGCAAAGAACCATCAATAGCGCAAGGTTTGTCAGCGCTAGCAAAAAATGATAAAAAAATGCGATTTTTTACGGCTGACGAACAAGAAGCTATCCGCGAAGCTGCTAAAGGTGGAAACTTGCAATCGTTGCTACGCACTGTCGGTAAGTTTTCTCCCATGACTCCGGCGGCGGCTATTTTTACGGCAGTCAATCCATATGGAGCCTATACGGCTGCTGCGGGTATGGCGGCAAAAGAACTTTCCACAGCGCGCCGGATGCAACAGGTAAACGCACTTTCTAGCCAAATGCGCCTTGGGCGGACACCAGAAGTTCTTGAAGGTGTGGGAGCTAACGTGCCTACTTTTGCATCGCGTAGCATTGTGAACAATTTAAGTTCTCCATCGCCCCAAGACACTACAGGTAACGCGCTGTTTAATTTTTTAAGTGGGCAATAATGGACCAGCAGACTATCAACATCATCATCGGCGCGTGCTTGACCGTGGCCGGTTGGTTTGCCCGCGAATTGTGGACGGCAGTACAAGAGTTGAAAAACGATTTGAGTAAGCTGCCGCTGGTCTACGTTACCCGCGCGGATTACAAGGACGATATGCGCGAAGTCAAGGAAATGCTGGGTAAGATTTTTGACCGGCTGGAAAACAAAGCTGACAAATGATTAATGCGCAGCGTCATACTCTTTTTGGCGCTGAGTACGGTATCAGCCGCCCAGGACAGGCTAATCTTGAACGCGGAGCCTCCCCCGGTCAAGAAGCCGCCCAAGCCCGTGCGGATATGCGCGGTGCAGGAGTTGTACGTCATCGGATGGTCGGTACACGACCCAGCAGAACGCCACAAGGCCATGCTGGCGTGGCTGGATAAGACATCATGCAGTTCGGACGACTACGTGAATATTTGGAACGCTTTGCCCGAATGGGCTGGCACATCAGACAGCCCCGCCCTGCGGGCCAAAATCATGGAGAAAGCAAAATGAACGACAACATTAAAGCGCGGCTGACATTTGCAGTGACCTTGATGGTCAGCGCCACTTTGTGTATCTCGGTGCTGGGTATGGTGGGTGCTTTTTTGATCGGACTGTGGTCAAAGGAAGTGGACAACACCGAAATATTTAAGCTGCTAAGCCCCGCATTCCAGACCATCATCGGCGGCTTTATCGGCCTGCTGGCTGGCGTAAAGCTGTCCCACGATGAGGACGCTGTTCCTCCATGCAAAAAAAAGGATTGATATGTTTGAACTACTAGGCGGCGGTGTCATTGGCTCTTTGCTTGGCGGCGTGTTCCGGCTTGCGCCGGAGGTGCTGAAGTGGATGGACAAGAAGAACGAGCGTACCCATGAGTTGGCCATGTTCCAGCAGCAGTGCCAGTTAGAGACGCTGCGCGGTCAACAGAAACTGGCCGAGATTGGCGCCCAACGCGAGGCAACCGTGGATGCTGGCGTCATGGATGCGTTTAACTCTGCTATTGAGCAGCAAACAGAGATGGTTAAGGCTGCCGGGGGCTGGGTGGCCAGTCTGTCGGCCAGCGTGCGCCCTGTGGTAACGTACTGGATTCTGCTTCTTTGGTCGTTTGTTCACATCTGGTTTGCATGGAACGCTTGGGCAATGGGCGCACACCCTGACGCCGTGTTCAAACTGATGATGTCCGGCGACTTTGCCGCGCTGGTCAGCGGCACCCTTAACTACTGGTTCCTTGACCGCACCTTGGCCAAGCGCGGAATATGAAGCTGGAGATCGCCGCCGCGCTGTGCAAACAGTTCGAGGGCTTTTCGTCCAAGCCTTACCTGTGCCCAGCCGGTATCCCAACGACAGGCTTTGGCTCAACCTACTACTCTGACGGGCGCAAAGTCACGCTGCAAGACCCGCCCATCTCTGCCCAAGAAGCAGAAGCGCTGCTGCTGCATGAGTTGCACCACACCTTTTTACCTGGCGTACTGCGCCACTGCCCTATCCTGTTGACGGACGAGCGCAAGTGCAACGCCATTGTGGACTTCACCTACAACTTAGGAATTGGCCGTCTCCAAACTAGCACGTTGAAACGTAAAATCAACGCGCAGGATTGGGACGGGGCCAAAGAGCAATTAATGCTCTGGACTAAGGGCGGCGGGCGAGTGCTGCCAGGTTTAGTTAAGCGTCGGACTGCCGAATGCGCCTTATTTCCTTCATAGCGTCCCTCAAGTCGCCACGCAACTGTTCGAGGGCGTCCTGCTGGGCCTGCAAGCGCAAGTAGGCTTCGGTAGCAAACTTGGCCAAGGTCTCGTTTGTCCAGGCTGCAAAGTTAGGTAAATCGTTCATGGCATTGGGCAGTTTTCAGGTGGAACAACAACGCACCAGACGGCGCTCCATTTGCCTGGGCCTTTGCCTTCCTTGGCAATCCAGCGGTCGATGTAGGCGTCGGGCATCTTCTGCAAGCTGCGCCCGGCGTTGGTGTAGTTCATGTTGAGGTAGTTGGATATGTCCAGCAGCGTCAGGCCGTCGGCGTACTTGTGCAGCAGCATTCGTATGCGGTGTTGTGGTGGTGTGTTCATCTACGTTTCATCTTTTTAAGTTTAGCTTCGATTAATTTTTCCATCAAAGACATGGTAAATCGTTTTTTTACTCTATAAGGTTTTGCCACAGGCTCCTGCGCCAGCTTGTCCCGCGCTGCTGCGCGCTTTGATTTGTACCCTGTCATGCTTCACCTCTTTCGCGGATAATATCCGCCGCAATAAACGCAAAATATCCATCATCACAAATCTTTGCGCACTCCTCACGCTCATGTGCCGCTACCAACTTGGCAAAGTGTTCTAAACATTTGTCCATGCCTCCGATTTCTAATAGCATTTTTAAACCAGAGCGTTCTGCTAGTTCAATGACGTTCATTTCAGCACCGCCGCTACAAGCATGGACGCTCCCACCACAAAGATCACCCACACAATCAAGCCCTTAACCTGCTGCACAAACTGCGCGTAGTCGCTGGCCTCTGGCTCGTCGTACTCCCAATCTTTTTGCTTGGGCTCCATGTATTTTTTATCTGCTTCAGTCATTGCTTGTACTCCTTCATGCGTTCGTTAAGACGCTCAATACGGGCTAGGCTGAGTTTGAGGCAAGCCTCTGCGTACTCAGTGGCGTTCTCTGACTCAAGCCTTTCGAGATGCGCTTGGGCCAAAGACTGGGTAATGACCTCCAAGGGGGTCAAGTCACGCCAGTAGTCTTTAAAAAATTTTAAGAATTTCATGGTAATTTAGCTTCCTTTAGTATTTCCATTCTCTCCCGCGCGACGCGCAGGGTGTTGTACCGCTGGTGCAAACGCTCCAGCACTGATACTCTTTGGAACGTCTTGCGTTCGTTGTTTAGTAGGCCCAGCACTTCTTCTTCAGACAGCGTGGGCAGACGGTCATTTAGACCTCGCCAAGTGTTTTTCAATTCGTGTCTCCAGTTTAGCTATCAAGTTGACGCAGCGGTCATACGCTCGGTAGGCGATGGTCAGTTGGCGTGACCGTAGTTTGAGTTCGGCCTTGGCCGCTTTAAGTTGTGCTTTCAATAACATAGTTCCTCCATTGCAATATCAGAAATAGCGCGCTTGTTGTGCAGCGCCGCCCAGATGCGTTCGTCCACGGTTTTGTTGGTCAGCATGACGTAGCACCACACGTCGTGGCGCTGGCCGCTGCGGTGCAGCCGCCCTACGGTCTGTTCGTACAGTTCGAGCGACCAGGGCAAAGACAGGAAAACAATCCGGCAGCCGCCATGCTGCAAGTTAAGCCCGTGGCCAGCCGACTTGGGATGCACCAGCAACAGTTCAATGGTGCCAGCGTTCCATCGCTCAATAGCACGGTCGTCGTCCAGCGTCTGGGCGTGCGGGTAGCGCCGCTTGAGTTCGGCCAGTTCTTCTTGGTAGTTGTAGACAATCAGTGTGTTGGCACGTTGGTTCTCCTCCAGCAACTCGTGCAGCCGGTCAAACTTGGCCGTGTCGTACCACACTGGCGTCTGCACCGTGATCCACTTGCCGGGCACGTCTGAGGGCGTCTGTACGGTGTCGTACACAAACCCGCTGGCAAGCTGCTGCAACTTGCCGGTGACCACGGCGGCGTTGACGGCGGTGATGTCTTCCAGCTTGAAATCCTTTTTCATGGTGTCGTAGGGCTTGCGATTGTTCAAGTCGCAGCGCACTTCCACCGTATGGAGCGGGGGCAGCTTGTCGCTATACTCACCTGCGTCCAAGACAAACGTGGCAGGCTTAATCACGGCCATGACCTTCTCCAAACTGCCCTTGCGCGGTGACCACTCGCCGAAGTCGGGGTTAATCAGCACGAAATACTGCTGCATGAACGCGCCCTTGGAGCGCCCCAGCAGCGCTTGGTCAACGATCTTGCACTGGCCAAACACATCCTCCAAGCCGTTGCTGGTGAACGAGCCGGTCAAGCCCCAGCGGATGCCGATAGGCGTCAGGAATTTGAGCAGGTCTTTGAAGCGCTTGCCGCTGGGGTTCTTCAAGCGTGTCAGTTCGTCGAACACCACCGCGTCAAAGGTGCCCGTGGGCAGGTTCTCGTAGTTGGTCACCACCACTTGGGCGTCTGACGCGAAGGCCGCCTCGCGCTGCTTGGCCGTGCCCACGGCAGCGGCCAGCGTGATGTTGGGCGCCCACTTGGGCTGCTCGGTCGGCCAGACGCTGGCGGCCACGCGCTTGGGCGCCAGCACAAGAAAGCGCTTGGCGTGGCCAGCCAGCAGCATATCTTGCATGGCTGTCAGCGTGATGGCCGTCTTGCCCGCGCCGACGGGGGCGAGGATCATCGCCCTGTCGCGCTCGAACAGAAAGTCAGCCGCCTGTTCTTGGTATGGCCGCAAATTCATCTATTTGTTCCTTATTCCACAAACACAAATATTTCTGGTTCAGCTTCATCATGTCCAAAGCAAATTGCTTTTGGAGTTCTGATAGTTTGCCTTTATCGGTCTTTAATTCCACGAACCAAGTGCTGCCGTCAGGAAAGCACGCTATCCTGTCGGCTACGCCTTTGCGTCCTGGCGAGGTGAACTTCCACGACCGCCCGCCTACACGGGCTACCGTCCAGACGAAATAATTTTCGATGTCTTTTTCACGCACAGACACGCTCCCACCGGATGCGCGCAACATCTCCTGAACCTATATCTTGCCGAGGGCGACTTAAAGTATCCCACCCAGCGCGAGGCGCTAACGTCTGTACTGGCGTCCACCCCGCTC
>Ga0209190_1001749_pt1 | contig 15028 bp, 11 predicted proteins | sample M_140205_XF_Meta_FD_187315 | JGI IMG/M metagenome (GOLD analysis project Ga0209190, IMG submission 187315) | Freshwater microbial communities from Lake Montjoie, Canada to study carbon cycling - M_140205_XF_MetaG (SPAdes) (version 2) | ecosystem: Environmental > Aquatic > Freshwater > Lake... | reverse complement strand
CACCAGTGTGGGCACCCTGACCAGCTTGACTATAACTGGCAATACCACCAGTGGTAACTTGCTAACAGGCGGCCTGATTTCAGCCACAGGCAACATCAATGGTGATTATTTTATTGGTAATGGCAGCCAGCTAACTGGCATAACTGTCGCTGCTGGCGCCGCAATTGTCAATGGCACAAGCAATGTCACTGTATCAGCCAACAGTAATATTACAGCCAATGTGGCTGGCACGGCTATTGCTACATTTGCAAGTACAGGTCAATATGTCACTGGTTTAATTTCTGCAACTGGTAATAGCACAAGTGGCAATTTGCTTACAGGTGGCTTGATATCGGCAGTTGGCAACATCACAGGTGGCAATCTTAGTGGCACCAGCATAGTGGGCACCCTGACCACAGCAGCACAAACCAACATCACCAGTGTGGGCACATTGACCAGTTTGGCAGTGACCGGCAATATCACAGCAGGTAATGTGATTAATTCAGGCTCAAGCACAGTGACTGGCAATATCATTGGTGGCAATATATCTACAACTGGCAACGTCAATGGCGGCAATGTCAATACCAATGTGTTGGCAGGAGCCAATGTCAATATCAACAGCACAGGCAATTTGAATCTGGTTGCATCAGGTAACATAGTGTTGAGTGCCAACACACACATTAACAATCTTGCAAGTCCGGCACAAAATTCTGATGCAGCAACCAAAGAGTATGTTGATAACTTTGCCACAACTGGTATCTCATATCACCAACCGGTTTATGCTGCTACTGTTACCACACTGGATACAGCCACCGGTGGTACTGTGACTTATACCCAACCCAACGGTGTTGCCAATGGTGTGGGAGCCATACTGTCAACCACCGGTGCATTCAATCTAATTGACACCGCCAATGTGCAGACAGTGGGCAGACGTATCCTGGTGCAAAATCAAGCCAATGCTGTGCAAAACGGTGTTTATACCTATGCCAACACCACTGCTATTGTGCGTTCCACAGACACTGACGAATATGGAGCAGACAGTGTCGTTGCATTCAGCATTAATGACTACTTCTTTGTACAGAGTGGTAATGTCAATGCAGGTGCTGCATTCCTTGTGAGTGCTCCTGCAGGCACAATCACATTTGGTACCAGCAATATACAGTTCTCGCAATTCAGCAGTAGTCAGACCTACACAGCCAATACTGCTGCTGGCATAATATTAAACGGCACGGTTTTTAGTACACAAACCGATAATGTTACTACTGCATTTGACGGGGGCGGTAATATAATTGTCAAAGCCGGTGCACAATTTACCACACCCAACATTGGTGTTGCAACAGGCACCAGCCTTAGCACCACTGGCAACATCATCAGTGCCAACATCAACACAGGTGGCATCATAAGTGCCACAGGCAACATCACCGGCGGCAATATTACTGGAGCCAATGTGGTTGCCAGTACCACGTTGAGTGCCACTGCCAATGTGATTGGCGGCAATATCAACACAGGTGGTATAGTCAGTGCCACTGGTAATATCACCGGTGGTAATCTAAGTGGCACCAGCATTGTGGGCACATTGACCACAGCAGCACAAACCAACATTACTAGTGTTGGCACACTGGGCAGTTTGGCTGTGACAGGTAACATTACTAGTGGCAACTTGAGTGGCACCAGCATTGTGGGCACATTGACCACAGCAGCACAGACCAATATCACTTCAGTTGGCACGCTGACCAGTTTGGCAGTGACCGGCAACATAAGTGGTGGCAATATCTTGGGCGGAGCCAATGTGAATGCCACCACTCACACAGGTACCACTGTTAGTGTGTCTGGTAATATCACAGCAGGCAACATACTTGGTGGAGCCAATGTGAATGCCACAAGTCTTACAGGTACCACAGTGAGTGTGACAGGTAACATTGATAGTGGTAATTTACGCACAGGTGGACAGATCAGTGCTACTGGTAATATCATTGCCGCTGGTTTTATTGGTATTAATACCGCTACGCCTGACACTGAGTTAAACATACTTGCCACACCCCAGACTGTGAGTTACCCAATTACTGGCAACAGTACCACGCTAGGAACAGATTTACACATTTCGGGTAACAACGGCGATAATACCAGAATTGTGCAAGATGCGTTTGGCACAGGAGCTTATTCGGCATTTACCGGACGTAGTAGTCGTGGTACTGCCGCTGCACCCACACAGACACAAACTGGTGATACATTGAGCCAATTCACAGCACGTGGATTCAGTAGCGGTACATTGCAATTTGGCAATGCATCAACCGGACGTGTGGATATAGTTGCTGCTGAAGCATTCACTGATACCAGTAGAGCTACAAATGTGCAGATATTGACCACAGCTGCCAGTAGTATAACTCCCACAGTAGTGGCTACATTTAGCAGTGCAGCCGGATTAAGTGTCACTGGCAACATTGCAGGCGGCAACTTGAGTGTGACTGGTATTGTGGGCACATTGACCACAGCAGCACAAACCAACATCACCAGTGTGGGCACATTGACCAGCTTGGCAGTAACTGGTAACATTACCAGTGGTAACCTAAGTGGCACCAGCATCGTGGGCACATTGACCACTGCTGCACAGACCAACATTACTAGTGTTGGTACTTTAGGTAGTTTGGCAGTGACCGGCAATGCCACAGGCGGCAATTTATTGACCAGCGGTATTGTAAGTGCCACAGGCAATGTAACTGGCAACTTCTTCATTGGCAACGGAAGCCAGCTGACCGGTATCGTATCCAGCTATGGCAATGCTAATGTGGCAGCCAACTTGGCAGCATTTGGTTCTAATCCTATATCAACCACAGGCAATATCACAGCAGGCAACGTGATTACCAGCGGCAGTGGAGGTGCATTTTCTGGCACCGGCAACATCACTGCCGGCAATATACTTACTGGTGGTATAGTCAGTGCCACTGGTAATATCACCGCTGGTAATCTAAGTGGCACCAGCATCGTGGGCACATTGACCACAGCAGCACAAACTAATATCACTTCAGTTGGCACGCTGACCAGTTTGGCAGTGACCGGCAATATCACCAGTGGCAATTTGAGTGGCACCAGTATTGTGGGCACATTGACCACTGCTGCACAGACCAATATCACAAGTGTGGGTACACTAGGCGCATTGGCAGTGACTGGCAACATAAGTGGTGGCAACATCCTGGGTGGTGCCAATGTGAACGCCACTACTCATACAGGAGCCACAGTCTCAGTAACCGGTAACATCACCGGTGGTAACTTGAGTGTGACTGGTATTGCTGGTACATTATCCACAGCAGCACAAACCAACGTCACAAGTGTGGGTACCTTGACCAGCTTGGCTGTTACAGGTAATATCACCAGTGGCAACCTAAGTGGCACCAGCATAGTGGGCACATTGACCACAGCAGCACAGACCAATATAACCAGCGTGGGCACACTGACCAGCTTGGCTGTGACAGGTAATATTACCAGTGGTAACCTAAGTGGCACCAGCATTGTGGGCACATTGACCACAGCAGCACAAACCAACATTACTAGTGTTGGCACACTGGGTAGTCTGGCAGTGACTGGCAACATAAGTGGTGGAAACATATTAGGTGGAGCCAATGTAAATGCTACCACACACACAGGTACCACAGTCAGTGTTACTGGCAATGTAACCAGTGGAAATATCATAACCAGCGGATCTGGTGGGTCAATATCGGGTACAGGTAATATCACAGCTGGTAATTTACTAACAGGCGGACTTGTTAGTGCAACTGGTAACATAACTGGTGGCAATCTTAGTGGCACCAGCATTGTGGGCACATTGACCACAGCAGCACAAACCAACATCACTAGTGTTGGTACCCTGACCAGTCTGGCAGTGACTGGCAATATCACTTCGGGTAACCTAAGTGGCACCAGCATTGTGGGCACATTGACCACTGCTGCACAAACCAACATCACCAGCGTGGGTACGTTAGGTAGTTTAGCAGTTACAGGCAACATCACCGGTGGCAACATCCTAGGCGGCGCCAATGTAAATGCTACTACTCATACAGGTACCACAGTCAGCGTAACCAGCACCGTCACTGGATCACAATTCAATGGATCTGGTGCTGGCCTCACAAGTATACCGGGTGCCAATGTAACCGGTACTGTGCCGTTGGCCACTTCAGCCACCACAGCAGGAACTGTGACCACCGCGGCGCAAGGTAACATCACCAGTGTTGGTACCCTGACCAGCTTGGCTGTTACCGGCAATATTACTGGCGGCAATTTAAGCGTGACTGGTATTGCTGGGACACTATCCACAGCAGCACAAACCAACATTACTTCAGTTGGCACACTGACTAGTTTGGCGGTTACTGGCAACATTACTAGTGGCAACCTAAGTGGCACCAACATTGTAGGCACACTGACCACAGCAGCACAAACCAACATTACTTCAGTTGGCACACTGACCAGCTTGGCTGTTACAGGCAACATTACCAGTGGTAACCTAAGTGGCACCAGCATTGTGGGCACATTGACCACAGCAGCACAAACCAATATCACTAGTGTGGGCACCTTAGGCAGCTTGACCGTCTCTGGCAATTTGGCAGCACCGACCGCGGCTCAAAATACCAACACAACACAAGCAGCAACCACAGCATTTGTGATCGGACAAGCCAGCTCAACCACCCCAGGTGCAGTTGGCTCAGCCGCAGTGGGAACAGGCACAACTTTTGCCCGAGCAGATCACACTCACTCAGGCGTCACAAGTATCACTACCAGCAGCGGGTTGAGTACCAACACAAGTGCTACTGGTGCAGTTTCAATCACCAATGCTGGTGTCACAAGCCTTGTGGCTGGTACAAACATTTCAGTTAGTGGTGCGACAGGTGCAGTCACGGTCAACGTCACAGGCACCGTGGCTTCGGCTACCACAGCAGGAACCGTGACCACAGCAGCACAGGGCAATATTACCAGTGTGGGTACATTGACTGGATTGACCATCAACAATGCAACCACAGCCATCACCAATGCTGCCACAACCGGTACCGGTAACATTGGTGCAACAGGTGCTGTGTTTAATACTGTATTTGCCAAAGCAACATCAGCACAATACGCTGATTTGGCCGAGATGTATGCAGCTGATGCCTACTACACGCCCGGAACAGTGCTTGAGTTTGGTGGACTGGAAGAAATCACCGTATGCAGCACGGACATGAGCACTAGAATAATTGGTGTGGTATCCACACACCCGGCACACCTGATGAACAGTGATTTGCCAGCTGATCATGCCACCGCAGTGGCACTGATAGGTCGTGTGCCATGCAGTGTGGTGGGAACAGTACGACGCGGAGACATGATGGTCAGTGCCGGTAATGGTGCTGCTAGATCAGAATCCAATCCAGTACCAGGATCCATGATTGGTAAAGCTGTTCAGGATCACAACGGTGACGCAGGAACAATTGAAATATTGATTGGAAGATTGTAACAGTTATTTCGCAGGTTGAAAACTGCGTTCAACTGCTTCAATTTTTTGTTGCACAGCTTCAAGATTCACTGTGCTCCACAAGCCCGGATGCATGGGTTTGGGCCAGTGTCCGCCATCCAGCCATGCATAGCCCAGGTGTTCGTGATTTAGCACAGGCACAAATTCTCGATCAACAATGCACACCCAGGTGTGATATTCAAATGCATTGTCTGCGGATGTGAACTTCTCCAACGGGATCAATCGTAGATAGTCGGGCATGCTGCCCAGTTCTTCCATGCATTCACGTTCCATGCCACCCAGCAGCGTTTCACCGGTCTCGACCTTGCCGCCAGGCAGACCCCATGCACCGGGATGCTTGGCATCAGATCTCATTAGGTATAAGTACCTTCCGGTGGCATGACACCGGAACCAAACTCCCACTGCTTTCAAAGTACCAGACTCCATGCACCACCGGGATAGATACCTTGATAACTCTTGATCCATTGTTGTCCGTCCCACTTGTATTGAATGCTGGTTGTGATATTGGTAATATATTGCACTTCTGTGACAGCAGCTGAATTGAATACCACATGCCAATAGTTATTGCTGTATTCGATGATGTCGTTGGCCCCGGCAACCAGGCCACGACCGTTTGCGCCCAACCATCCCTCAGCAGGGTAGTCATTGTCACGATTACCAGTTGCTTCGGTCAGCAGATATCTTACACCTTGGAAATTTGAATCATCTGTAGCCGGAGCGTAGGTCAATGGATTGATAATAGCATCAATTGGAGCCAGAGTATTGCCGGGCACAGTGTCAATATCCACGTCAAGCAGTAGGAATCGGTCATCATTGGGATCCAGCGACACAGTTGCTATCACTTCGGTTTCATCTGGCTGTATCAGTCTCACTTGACTGATACCCGGACGTAGAGTACCATACACTCCAATTACCGCGGGCCATAACAGATTGCTGTCAGACACGATGGTTGTGGGGGTCAATGAATCATTTGCTGGTTCTTCTGCTGTGGCTTGCTGTTGCAAACATTGCAGTTTGTTATTGATCAACACCACAGCCCAGTTGTACGGAGTGATAACTTGTCTAGTGCCCAACAGCAGATCACTTTGATTGACTGCATTGTTTAGATCGCCTTGTGCATCGTACATGCTGGCGATCACACGCTCAACCACACCCAGTTTCTTGACCTTGGCCGGCGAGCTGATCCAGATTGGCAGGCCAAATTTTAATGTGGCTATGTCAATGGGATTTTCTGTGCCTTGCGGAATTGTTCTTGACGTCCATACACAATCATCCAACTCTACTACACTGAGACTGGTCCAATCAAGATAGTTGTCGGTGCTCTGTATCTCTAAACTGGGATTGAACAAGGTCAAGATCTGTTCCAACAGTTGGAATTTCTGATTGGTGTTGCTGGTCCAGATGTCTAGTGTAATACCCAATCTATACGGCACAGGCATCAGACGTTCGATAGTGAATGCATTGCCCTGTGTGGTTTCGTAAGTGTCTGTGGCACTGTCATAGGTGCGCTGGCGCACACTCACAGTGTTCACATGATAAGGTTCCTGCATCCTGGGGCGATCATAAGTGAGTGCTGACACATAAAAAGTCATCAGCGGAGTGCTGGGCATGCTGCCTGCGGAATTTTCCTGTAGGATAGTCTGTGCATTTCTACTGGCATCACCATAGCGCACAGGCACCCGCAGCAGTGCAGCTTGTTCTCCATCACGTCCGTACTCAACCTGGAAGTTGGATACTATCCTGGTAAATTGCAGCAAGAACCTGCGTATCTGAGCGTCGTAAAAAAATTGTTGCATGTGTTAGCTGGACTTTTGTCCTGGTCGTGTTTTTGGAAATGGATTTGGTGGTAAATTACCACTCTGATCACCGTTGTCTGCTTGGGGTTTGAGTATCTCACTGAGACTCTGGCGACTGGGTATGTTGCCCATGTCTGTGGTAGCTACTGTGTATGTATTGTTGACAAAGGTGCTGCGTAAAGTATCGTTGGTCACACCATTGTTGAGATTGGTACGAACACTATCTTCAATCTTGATCCAGCGTCGGCCATCGTAACGGAACAATCTATTGGGTTGATAATCTAGTCTCAATGCAAAATCTCCCTGTACTGGATTAAGAGGAAAGCTCACTCCAGGTGTGACAGGTAATCCATTGGGCGCAACACCTTGCCCGGTGAGATAGCCCACTGTGTAACCAGGTCCTTTGGGAGTGACGTCCATGCCACTTTGTGTGCCATCAACTGTGGTATTGCCACCAGCAGTCAATGTGGTTGGATTGCCTGGTCGTGAATTCTCTGTAGGTAGCACATAGAATTTGGTCACATCATATCCACTCAACGGCACTTCAACATCGGCCTGCGTGAGGATGGCATTGTTGATCTGCGTGTCCTTGACTCTGGTACCTTGACTGTCAGATATGGTGGGCGGAGTGTATGGTTGCCAATATGCAGTGTTGGCAATATCAGTGCCAGCTGGTGTATTGACCTGGGCCTGATAATAAGAATCACCATAGTTCACGATGCTGCCTGTGGGATAGAAATTGCCGTTGTCCCAGATCTGTTGGCTCACAAATGGTTGATTGGTAATGGTGTTGAATTCTTGTGCATCTGTGAGTGGTGTGGCTTTGACTCGCCACAGGTGTGGCAACCAGGTCACACTGAATCCTTCGCTGGCATAGGCTGCATCTTGGATGACATAGTACTTGCTAAATGCAGTAGGCAAGTTTGCATTCAACGGATGAAAATCTTTGAGATTGGGCACTTCCAGCACATCACCATTCATCAACTTGCGTCCGAATGCATCAATCATGTCATTGTAATGAAATGTGATGAACAGGGTATCGTTGTTTAGGAACAGGCCAAACTGTGTAAGATCAAAGTCAATATCTTGGGTATTGTACACACCGCGCATGGTGTACACATCCGGATCATATTGTCTATCACGGTTTTCCAACAGCAACAGATCCTGTATGTTCAAGGGGCTTTGAGTTTCATAAACTGGTTGAGTGGCATCTGCATTGCCCGAAAATGCCGAATCGGCGCCTCCGGTTTCGGGACCTAGGTATTTGTGGCAGTAAAGATCCAGGCCGCCCACTGTGTACATTTCTGAAATTGTACGGTCCAGGAATTGATAATCCCTGGTTCGATTGGGGCGGAACATGGAAAGTTTAGGCATAGTGTGTTATTTATGGGCAGGTTGACTGGAAATTCTGTTTCAGCTATAATTACAACATGACAATCACCAAAGGAAAACCCATGCCAGTGACTGCAAAAACTGCTATCAAGTCAATGAATCCGCGTAGCCCGGATACCAAATACGTGGGACACGAACCCGAATGGCGTGTGCAGCCCGAACAAGATCGCAACAGAATCAGTGCCATGAGCAATGCGTTTGGTTGGTACAATTATTTTTACGGCAAAAAAGAAGCCAAAGAAATGATCGTGACCTATTTGGAAATGCACAAACGAACAAAAGATGCCAAACAAATACGTTCGTTGACTGACAGTCAAATTAGACTAACCACAGGTTGGCTGTGTCGTATGACCATGATGGGCCTGGAGTTGACTGAACAAGAACAGATCAAACTGGACAATCTCATTGCGGACTTGCTGGCAATCAAAGATCAAGCGGCTGCTGAAGTGGTAGAAGTTGATGCAGTGTCAAAACCCAACATACAAGATCGTCTACGTGAAAAGATGAAAGAATGTGCAGGCGAATTGGAAGGCATGCTGGATGATTTTGTCACAGCAGGTTGCAAGATGTCAGCAGATTGGAAACCCATTGCACAAATACGTGGCATGAACGTGGCACCGCAAATGGTATATCACATTGCAGACATTTGGAAAACTAGACTGGCACACTTTGAAAAAGTAGTAGCTGGCAAAGATGCACAGCTGGTTGAAGGTTATTCACACCTGTCCAAGGTGCAACTGCGTAATATTGTGAAGTTCTGCGAGTCGGTGATTTCAGATTGCGGCGCTTATGTGCAGATCAAGAAAGTGGAACGCAAGCCACGCAAGGTCAAACTCATAAGCCCAGAGAAAAAAGCAGCCAAGTTCAAACACTGTGTGGATTTTGCTGAACTCAAGCTGAAAGGATTGTCAGCAGCAGCCCTGGTGGACAAGAGCGAAGCCTGGTTGTATGACACCAAGAAACGCAAACTGATCCATGTGGTAGCAGACAGCCATACAGGTAGTTTTACTATCAAAAGCAGTTCAATCATTGGATTTTCTGTGAGTGAGACACAGCAAAAAACCCTGCGTAAGCCTGCAGAAACTTTGAAAGCATTACAAGCCGCTGGCAAACCAGCTGCTAGAAAGATCTTCAAAGACCTGACCACAACTGAAACTCAGTTCAATGGTCGAAGCAATGAGAATTTGCTAGTGCTCAAAAGCTGGTAAATAAAGGGGAACGGAGTTCCCTTTATGTCTGAACAAACACTACCACAACTCAAACAAGATTTAATCGAATACTGCCGCCTGATGCTAGGTGGGCAGATCATTGATCTTGAGTTGGATCCTGAACACTACGAAGCAGCATATCAGCGAACCTTAGGTGTGTATCGGCAACGTGCCAATGCTGCATATGAAGAAGCCTACATCTTCATGGAGTTGATACGAGATCTCAACATCTACACACTGCCGCAGGAAGTGCAAAGTGTACGACAGATATTCCGCCGTACATTTGGTGATGCCACAGGGCCGTTTGCATCAAACTTTGATCCGTTTGCACAAGCGTCGATCAATGTGTATCTGATGAATTTCAATGTGGCAGGAGGCTTGGCCACCTACGATTTCTACAGCCAATACGTGGAACTGGCAGCCAAGATGTTTGGTGGATTCATGAACTACACCTGGAATCCTGTGAACAAAAAACTGCAACTGATCCGCGATCCCAAAAACACCGGTGAGAATGTGCTGATCTGGTGCTACCAACTCAAGCCCGAAATCAATCTCTTGAGTGATTTTCAAATACAGCAATGGATCCGTGATTACATGGTGGCTGTGTGCAAGATGATCATAGGAGAAGCCCGTGAAAAATTTGGCACTATTGCCGGACCGCAAGGTGGCGGCAGCCTAAACGGCACTGCCATGAAAACCGAAGCCCAGGCACAGATGGATGCCAAGCTGTTGGAATTGGTCAACTATGTTGATGGTTCTCAGCCAATTACCTTTGTGATTGGATAACACATGCCCTTCAGTATAGGATCGGGTTGGAGCATGGGACCTGGGTGGGCATTTATTCCCTCTGCCGCTTCTTCTCCTCCCTCCACAGTTGAATACCTGGTGGTTGCTGGCGGAGGCGGTGGTGGTGGTTCAGTTGCAAACTACAATGGTGGTGGCGGTGGCGGTGCAGGCGGATATAGAACAGCGTCAGGATTTGCAGTGGCTGCCAGCACACCAATTACAGTCACAATCGGTGACGGAGGCGCAGGCGGCCCAGGATCAGCCGGAGATGCTGGATCCCGCGGAACTAGCGGATCAAATTCTGTTTTTTCATCAATAACTTCAACCGGTGGTGGCGGCGGTGCTGGTGCAACTTCTGGCGCTGCGTTAACCGGTGGCTCTGGTGGTGGTGGATCGTATGTAAATTTAAGTGGCGCAGCAGGTAATACACCTAGTACCAGCCCAAGTCAAGGCAACACTGGCGGCTCAGGAAATAGAACTTCTGACACTGGTGGCGGAGGTGGTGGTGCAAGCGCAGTAGGTGGAGATGGCAACTCCAGCGACTATAGGGTTAGCCCAGTAGGCGGGGTCGGCGGAGCTGGATCAGCATCAAATATTTCAGGTTCATCTGTGACTTATGCCGGTGGTGGTGGGGGAGGCACATATTCAGCAGGCGGCGCAGGCGCCGGCAGAGCACCCGGTGTTGGTGGCGCTGGTGGAGGTGGAGATGGTGGCTCAATAACTACCTATAACGGGGTAGCTGGCACCACAAATACCGGCGGCGGCGGTGGTGGGTCAACTGCTGCAACAACAGCAACTACAGGTGGTGCTGGTGGCTCTGGTATTGTGATTATTGCGTATCCTGATACATACACAGATATAGTTTCATTCTCAGCTGGCCTGGTCGTTAACGGTGTAACTACTACAGGTTCCAATGTTCCACCATCAGATATTGTATCTCGTGCAGGATATAAAATATATAAATTTACTTCAGGTACAGGCACCGTAACTTTCTAATAGCACACTGATAAATATGTCTACAAAGCAAGAACACACACCTGGACCAGTTCAGGTTCGATAACTTTACAACAAAGATAATTATGGCATTGACAATTGCATCAGGTTGGACCTTTGGCAGCGGATGGACTATATCTGGTGACTCTGGCGTGCCTGTTGCACCCTCCTCAGTTGAATACCTAGTAGTAGCGGGCGGTGGCTCTGGCGGTGCTTGGATTGGTGGCGGAGGAGGTGCCGGCGGCTTCAAAACCGCCACTGGATTTGCCATTTCAGCATCAACTGCTTACACAGTTACCATTGGTGGTGGGGGCACGGCCATCTCTGCATCCACGACGGGTTCTCAAGGTATTAATGGTGCTAATTCTGTATTTGCTTCAATCACTTCAACTGGCGGAGGCGGTGGCGGCGGTTATCCTCCGGCCACGTTGCCAGGAAAAAATGGCGGATCTGGTGGTGGTGGTGGCGATTCAGGCTCTACTAGCCCAGGCGGTGCTGGTGCTGGCCTAGCTAGTCCTACCGGGCAAGGTAATAACGGTGGTGCAGGCATTGATAGTGCTGGTGGCGCTGGAGGTGGCGGTGGAGGTGCTGGCGCAGTCGGTAGCAGCGTTGCTGGCCCACCATTCACCCCAAATGCTGGATTCCCAAGTGGAGCAAACGGGGGTGATGGATTACAATCGTCAATCACCGGTACTGCTACTTATTATGCAGGTGGTGGCGGCGGTGGCAGTTTTCAAGGTGGCCAAAAAGGTGGTAATGGCGGTGCAGGAGGCGGCGGCGGTGGTAGTTCAGCTGCCACAGGTGTTGGAACAAATTCTACCGGTGGTGTCAATGGCGGTGGAGCCGGTATAACTGGTGGCGACGCTGGCAGTGGTGGACCAAACTCAGGCGGCGGTGGAGGTGGTAGTGATGGGGATGGAAGTAATTTCCATCATGCGAGTGGAGCAGGCGGTTCTGGTATAGTTGTCCTTGCATATTTAAATACATTTGCAGATGCAACAGCGTTCTCAGCTGGATTAGTTGTTAATGGTGTAACTACTACAGGTTCCAATGTCCCCGCTTCTGACACCGCATCTCGTGCAGGATATAAAATCTATAAATTTACTTCAGGTACAGGCACCGTAACTTTCTAATAGCACAACATCATGAACTCAGTGCTGATAGCCGGATGCAGTTTTGTAGGAGTAGCAGCAGGATATGCAGATCCGGCACTTGATATCAACCATGACCGATTTAAATTTTTTGACGCACCGGCAGCCGGCAACAGAGCTATTGCTGCTCGTGTGCGATACGAATTGTTCAGAGCCTCGTATGATCATGTGATTGTACTTTGGTCCGGTATAAATCGCATAGACATACCAATCACACAAAAAACACACATCAGAACACCCAGTAATTACCGATACATATCAGTGCTGGAAGAATGGGCATGGTATCATTCCGGAGGCATAGCCGGCAGTTGGCAGTCAGATGATGTGTGTCCTGCTGCAATCAAATCTCAATTTCGTCAAGAATATCTGAATCAAACTGCCAGATCGGCCACAGACACAACCTTGGCAGCCATCATAGACACACAAGATCTATTGAAATCTTGCAAAATTCCCTACACCATGTGCTTTATCTACGACGTAAATCAAAGTTACAATGACACAGTGGACAAAGTGACCAACACCAAATATCGCTCAATTGCATTTGATCGCTGGCCACAATGGTTGGCTCTGGAGCATTGTTTAGGCAAAATTGACCCTACATCAAGTCTGTACCCCATGATCGACTGGCACAGTTTCAACAGCGTTATTCCACCTTATGAATACTGTGCCAAACAAAATTTACAACAAATTGATCGATTTCATCCCACATCAGTTGGTATGGCTCAATGGTTTGAAACACAATTTTGCATTGATCTAACCAGTTGAGTCGCGTGAGCCTGTGGCATGTGTTACAATACATTATGGCAGATTTAATGATTGACATCGAAGGCCTGGGCACCGGACCAGACACCACCATACTGACCATTGCTGCTCAGAGCTTTGACCCGCTGGGCACCGGCTATCATGAACGGCATTACTATGCCAGGATTGATTTAGAAAGTCAGCCCAATCGTAGCATTCAACAAGGCACCATAGATTGGTGGGCTACCCAACCCGCAGCAGCACGGGACGAGGCATTCAATGAACATGATCGTATTCCGCTGGATCAAGCACTGGATCAGCTGGCCAAGTTCATATGGCAAAGCCGATTGATCTGGGCCAACGGTCCCACCTACGATATGAACATCATTGAACATGCTTACAAAAGCTACGGCCGGCCCTTGCCCTGGCAGTTTTACGTGGTTCGTGATGCCAGAACCGTATATAGTTTGTGGCCTGATTTGCCCAGACCCGCTGCCAGTCACCATGCACTGGAAGACTGCCGCAGGCAAATTGACATGTTGCAGGCCACACTAAAACATCTCGACGTCAAGGAACTCAAATGATTATTGGAATTTGTGGATTCATTGGATCAGGCAAAGACACTGTGGCAGATTATCTCACAAACTTGCATGAGTTTCGCAGAGAAAGTTTTGCCAACAGTCTCAAAGATTCTGTAGCACATGTGTTTGGCTGGGATAGAACCATGCTGGAAGGGCGCACAAAACAGGCCCGTGAATGGCGCGAACAAATTGACTTATGGTGGGCAGATCGACTGAACCTGCCTGAGCTCACTCCCAGATGGGTGCTGCAACACTGGGGTACTGAGGTGTGCAGACAAGGTTTTCACGACGATATCTGGATAGCCAGTTTGGAAAACAAACTGCGGCACAGTCAAGATGACATAGTGATTTCTGACTGTAGATTTCCCAACGAAATTGCTGCGATCCGACGAGCCAACGGCCTGGTTGTACGAGTTGTTCGTGGTGCTGAACCCGACTGGTATGATGATGCAGTGGCTGTTAATCATGGAGAATTTGGCAATATGGCCTGGAGCACCAGCAAGTCTCGCCTGGCCAAACTCAAAATACATGCCAGCGAAACTGCCTGGGTAGGTACTCGATTTGATGTTGTTCTAGACAACAATGGATCATTGGATGACCTGTATGCTCAGGTACAACAGTTGGTCACACATCCGGCTCAAGATCACCGGGCCGCCACGGCAAGTCAGATCTGATCAATTCTTCCACACAGTTTTTGCACACTGATTTGAGATTTTTTGGTGTGGCATTGCTGAGATTGCCATCCTGGTGATACACCAAGATCTGGCTGGCAAGTCTGGCCCGGAAACCGCAACGGTCACAACTCATTTTCTTTTTGTAGCCTGCTGATTTCCAGCGTGGTTCTCGCGGCCTAATGCCGCGATTTTTCCTAGCACAGGTTTCACAGCGTTTTCTGTAATGCCGTATG
>Ga0209190_1001748_pt1 | contig 15030 bp, 18 predicted proteins | sample M_140205_XF_Meta_FD_187315 | JGI IMG/M metagenome (GOLD analysis project Ga0209190, IMG submission 187315) | Freshwater microbial communities from Lake Montjoie, Canada to study carbon cycling - M_140205_XF_MetaG (SPAdes) (version 2) | ecosystem: Environmental > Aquatic > Freshwater > Lake... | reverse complement strand
TCGAGCGTAACGCGTTGTTTTTTTCAAACCAATGGCAATGGTTTACGAGTCACAGGGACTGCGGGTTTCATGTGTCTCGACAACGAGTTCAACTCGCAGGGCGACGTCGCTCTGGCGATTGACTCGCTCACAAGCGTGGTCGCAGGGAATACGTTTTCAGCAAATCAAGTGGCGATCCGAGCCGAGTCAAACCGTGGAATCATCGCTCGCAACGTCTTCAGTGACCAAACCGCTCTCGAGCTGACAACCAAAAGCACCGGTAATTTAGTGACCGAAAATCGTGGTAGCGCTGAAAATCTAACTGTAACCATAGGTGGATCTCGGCACCAAATTATCCGCAATGAAATTCATGGTTCCGTCAAGCTAGCGCCAGAAGCTCGCGAAATCCTCTTGCTAGGGAACAACGATCTAACGACACCAGCACCTTGCACAGGGCTGCAAGTTTTCAATCCACCCACATTTGCTCACCCGCACCAAAATCCCGTCGTCGTGCCGGGCATGAAACGATTTGATCTAACCGTTCAAGGTGGCACATCGGCGAAGTACTTAATTCCCGTGATTCCAGTGGATTTGGCTTTCGTTGCAGAGGCACTCCAGCATGCCCGCGAGGCACATCCAAGTGACGTAATTGTTCTCACTTTGCATGGTGAATTCGTCTCGCGAAATGCGGAGGGACTCAAATTACCGCCTAACACCTGCGTCATTTTAGACGGGAGAATTCTAGCAGATCTTGGTGCACCGCTCGATCCTCTATGGGTTCGCGAGGCCCCGTTGAGTCAATTGATTTTACTCCCTGAAAGTGGCTTTTGCTCGTTTTCGGGCGGCAAACTGGATGGTGCTAGGCAGGTATTTTTCCCGATCAACGCGAACACTGGTAGCACCGCACTCATCGAAGGCGTGAAGCTCACCGCTGGGGCGCGCGATGGCTTCAACACCAAAGGTCGCAACCGAAGTTCTCCGGTATTCCTTCGTCAATGCAATGTCTACGGCAACAACGGACGCGGCATCTGGGCCCACGTTGCGAGCCGGATTCACGCGATCGGTAACGTCTGCACGGGCAACCGAATGGACGGCATCGATCTTGATGCCGGTTCGGTGGATGGTACCGCTCTGTTCAATATTTGCACCGCTAACCAACGCCACGGCGTCTTCATCGAAGAGGCAGTTTCGCATCAGGTGGCTTTTGGAAATATTCTAAATGGAAATGGTCAAGCTGGTGTCCACGTCTGGAATGAAGAGGTTAAGGGTAACACCGGACAGAATGTGGTGGCATCAAACCAATGCGACAGCAATCGCCGCGGAGTCAGTGCGGGTGGGCGCGCTGCCGACATCACGGCGCATGGAAATCTTTTCTTCAACAACATTTGCAGAAACAACCAGCTCGACGGAATCATGGCGGGAAATAGCAATGCCACTGGCAACTATTTCAGCCAATCCGTGGTGTACCATAACAACGAAAAAGACATCCTGAATCCAGCCTCAGGAATCTTTTTTAACGGAGTTTTTAAAAGTGAAGAAAAGCCACCTGTGCCGCTTAAAAATGCTGTTAGCGGAATGGACAAGTTCTTGGAAACTCCCCCACCCCTGTGGGCATCATTGGGCGCGGGAGTACTGTTAGGCTTGCTAGTCGCACGTATTTTTCACGGCAAGCAACAAACGTCTTCAAGTCACAAGGCTAGCCAAACCACCGTGACCTGAAGGTCGAAGTTGTGTGCGATCAATGTTCGCGACAGAATTGCTCGAAGCGGGTCAATCCTTCGTTAAGGATGTCCAATGTTGTACAATAACTGAGGCGGATCCCCTCGTCGTAGCCGAAGGCGATGCCTGGAACGGCCGCCACCTTGTAGCGTGAAAGCAGTTTGTCGCAGAGATTCATCGACTTCAAACCGGTATTCCCCGTGTAAACGAAAAAGTAGAAAGCGCCTTGGGGCTCCACCACGCGGATGTTGTTGATCGCCTTGAGGCGCGCAAACATGAACTGGCGCTTCACATCGTATTCGCCGCGGAGGTCCTCGATGAATGACTGGTCGCCTTCAAGAGCAGCGAGGGCACCATATTGAGAGAACGAATTAGCGTTAGACGTGGTGTGGTTTTGGATTTTCTCAATCGCATCCGCCATCGCCTGGGGCGCAGCGGTGTATCCTAAGCGCCAACCGGTCATTGAGTACGCCTTGGAAAAACCATTCACCGTGATGGTTAGATCGTAAAGCTCCTTGCTAAGCGAAGCGATCGAGACGTGCTTGGACTCGCCATAAACGAGCTTTTCGTAAATCTCATCAGAGAGGATCACGATGTCCTCACCGAGAGCGATTTCACCGAGAGCAAGCAGTTCTTCCTTGGTGTAAACGGCACCCGTTGGGTTGCCTGGTGTATTGATGATGACCATCTTGGTCGCAGGAGTCATCGCTTCCTCGAACTGCTCGGGGGTCATTTTCCATCCGGTCGCTTCCTTGGTTTCGACAATCACTGGGACACCTCCCGCGAGACGAACCATCTCTGGGTAGGAAACCCAAAATGGTGATGGAATGATCACTTCGTCACCCTCTTCGATGACGGCAAGGATCGCGTTATAACAGGCCATCTTTGCGCCACCGGTGACGCAAATTTGGTTGGCGGCGTAGTCGAGGTTGTTATCGACCTTAAACTTATTCGAAAGGGCGGCGCGGAGTTCAGGAATTCCACCGGCGGGGGTGTACTTGGTTTTTCCTGCGAGTAGCGCAGCGATGGCGGCGTCCTTGATGAACTGCGGCGTATCGATTTCAGGTTCGCCACCGGCGAGTGCGTAGACTTCTTCGCCATTGGCGATCATTGCCTTAGCCTGCGCCGTGACGGCGAGAGTGAGCGAGGGAGAAACTTGGGCGATGCGGGATGAAATGCTTTGCATGAGAGCGTGCGATTGATGATTGATCCCCCAAACTGGGCGGGGCAACTGAGTTTGCACAGCCCCAGCACGGGCAGGTGGGTGTTGTGAATCATCCCCCCTGAGGTGGCAAGCGAAATGGTGAGCATTTTCTAACAAATAGCAAATTTTATGATCTCCACGTCCGAAGTGCGAGCCGATTATGGACTTGCACAGCCTGACAATGCGCTGAAGTCTGAGGCGGTGATTTCTCCGCTCGAAATTGTAAAACTGGTGCTGCCAGTTTACTTGTTGCTGGTCGCGGGGGCGGTCTTGCGAAGGACCGGTCTGATTCGGAAAGAACACGACGCAGGGATCATGCGGGTGGTTTTTTCGGTGATGTTTCCCTGCTTCATTTTGGATAAAATCCTCGGAAGTTCAGGGCTGCACAGCGGTTTTGGGGTGCTTTGGGCGATCGGTCTCGGCGGCGGAATGATCTTGGTGGGAATACTAATCGCTTATTGGGTGGCGAGACTCATCGGGCTTGAAAATGGAACGGGAATGAGGACTTTCGCGCTTAGTGCAGGCTGCCAAAATTATGGCTACACCGCAGTCCCTGTGGTCGAAATCATCTGGGGATCGAGCGCATTAGGCTTACTTTTTGTTCATAATGTAGGCGTGGAAATCGCCATTTGGTCGGTCGGGGTGATGCTCCTAAGCGGTGGTCGTAAGTTTTTTTGGCGAGCTTTGCTAAATGGTCCGATGGTGGCTGTGGTCGTTGGATTGCTGCTGGTGACGCTGAACGTGGATCATCTGGTGACAGGACCCGCGCGGGTGGCGATGTCGCTGACCGGTGTGGGCGCTTTTCCCCTAGCGATTCTTCTCACTGGGTGCTCGATGGTGGACATGGTGGGCGCAGAAAGACCCTGCTGGAAAATCATCTTAGGCGGCGCGGTGACGCGTCTTGTACTCGCTCCGATCGCGATTTTATGCGCGGCGAAATATTTACCTCTGCCGGTGGGGATACGACAGGTCTTGGTGGTGCAAGCGGCGATGCCAGCGGGAATGACATCAATCATGCTAGCGAGGATCTATGGTGGTCGCCCGGGGGTGGCGGTTCAGGTCGTGCTTGCGACCACTATCTTGAGTTTGCTGACCCTGCCGTGGATCATCACGTGGGGCAATCAATGGATCGGGTTGCATCCGTTGATTCCCTAAACAACCCAAACGAATTTGCTCATGCAAAATGAAATGATTCTAATCAAAAATTTATGATGATCGCCTACGCTGAAACATTTTCACTACAAACTTACGGCAAGGGTACCACCGAAATCACTCGCGAGGTGGCTGACATCATTTCCCGATCTGGTGTTAGATGTGGAACGGTCACCGTATTCGTGCAGCACACAAGTGCGAGTCTTGTCATCATGGAAAATGCAGATCCCAGCGCGCGACGTGACTTGGAAGTTTTTTTTGACAAACTTGTGCCTGAAAACACGCCGTGGTTCATTCACACGCAGGAAGGGGCGGATGACATGCCGAGTCACATCCGGATGGCACTGACCCGGACGAGCGAGGTCATCCCCATCATTCATGGAAGAATGACCTTGGGCACGTGGCAGGGCATTTTTCTCTTCGAACACCGGAGACTTACTCACCACCGCCAAATCGCCGTCAGCGTCATTGGTGAATAAGTTGAATTTCCTAAAGCACCGCTCATAGTCAAACCATCACGATGAATCATTCCACTGACCTGCTGATCGACCTAGCAATGGCCGAAGATATCGGTGGGGGCGATGTGACGACGCGCTATTTCATACCAGAAGACCGACAAGCCAGCGCATGGGTGGTGGCACGAAAAGACGGCGTCGTCTCCGGCGGAGAAATCGCCGCACAGGTTTTTCGTAAGGTCGATCCCGAGTTGCTCGTGCAAATTCTGACATCCGACGGCACCCACGTCGTCGCTGGTAGCCAATTGATTCGCATTCAAGGTTCCGCGCGGTCTATTCTAACCGCTGAACGTACCGCTCTCAATTTTCTCCAACACCTCAGCGGCATCGCCACCCTCACCGCATGCTACTGCAAGCAAGTTCTAGGAACTCACACCCGTATCCTTGACACTCGAAAAACGACACCGGGATTCCGCATGTTAGAAAAAAAAGCAGTGCGTGATGGCGGCGGTACCAACCACCGACAGGGCCTCTATGACCGAGCGATGGTGAAGGACAACCACCTCGTCGCAGAAGGTCGCATTGCCGCGATCCAAGCAGGCATCCAAAAGTTGAAAATTAATCAACCCAACGTCGAGGTGGAGATTGAGGCCGACAGCATCGAGCAAGTCCGTGAATTTCTCGCTCTCGATGGCGTGGACTATATCCTATTAGATAATATGACTTTGGTGCAGCTCAGCGAGGCGGTGGCTTTGCGTGGCTTACGGACCAAGCCCATGCTGGAAGCTAGCGGTGGTATCACGTTAGAATTACTCGCTGCAATTGCAGCAACGGGTGTGGATTTCATTTCCGTAGGCGCACTCACCCACTCGGCGCCCGCGCTCGACATCGGTCTAGATTTCCAATCCATCTAACACCCGATGAGCCGCGAAGATTTTACCGCTGCCGCCGCAGATTTTCCGGATCCATTTCGCTTGTTGATCCGAGAATCGGTCGAATCCACCAACGACGAAGTCCACTTGCTCGCTCAAAACGGAGCTCCCCACGGGCGGATCGTGCTGGCCGAGAGACAAACTGCAGGTCGCGGCCGCCGTGGAGCCGCGTGGTTTGCGCCAGCCGGTGAGTCACTCGCGTTTTCAATCCTTCTTCGCCCCACTGAAGCGAAAACTCTCTGGCCACGACTCGCTCTGGCCACGGGACTTGCAGTGGCCGAAGCCATCGAGAGCTTCGGACCTCAAGTCGGCATCAAGTGGCCCAACGATGTGTGGATCGGTGCGCGAAAAGTCGCAGGAATTTTGGTGGAGGCCGGGGCGGATTTCGTAGTGGTCGGCATCGGCCTGAACGTCAATACTACCGAGTTTCCACCCGAGGTGGCAAAAATCGCAACCTCCTTGCAGATGGAAACTGGCGAAGCTTTTTCACGAGCCGAGGTCATGGCGAGTGTAATCCGCCGATTTTCGATCCGCAGCAGACAGATCGGCTCAGATTTTCCCGAGTTGATTTCTACCGTCCGGCAGTGCTGCGTTCTCACGGGTCAGCATGTGAGCCTGATCACAGCGGGAGAAGCGCGCAAAGGCACGGTTGAAGGCATCGCCGACAGCGGAGAACTATTATTTCGCAGCGAAAAAGGCCTCGAGCGACTGATCCAAGCCGACGAAGTGAGACTGTTGCTTTCGTAAAAGCTAGCGTATTATTAATATGTCGAAAATTAATTCCGCATCATGAAATTCATTCAATCCCTGATGATTTCCTGCCTCTTCCTTCCGTGCTGTGCTCCAGTCAAATCCGAGAAAAAACCCACTGAAAAACCTAAGTTAGAAGATCCCAAGCTCATCGGGCGCATTGCGTCGATCCCCGCCGACCGCCGCTTCGTCTTGATCCAGAGTTACGGCAAATGGACCCTCGAACCGGGGCAAATTCTCACCACACGCGGTCCCGACGACCGCACCGCCAATCTGCGAACCACCGGCGAGGCGCTCGGTGAATTCGCCGCCGCCGACCTCCAGTCCGGCACCGTTGAAGTGAGCGACGCAGTCTATTCACAACACCTCGCCAAGCCCACTCCGCCACCCATTTCCTCCGAAACCGAGTCACCCCAAGGAGAAACTAGACCTGAAAATGTTCAAAAAAATAATTAAGTTTTGTGAAATTCTTTGCTTTGAATCCCTTCTATTTTCAAGTATTCTAAAAAAGTCCCGCTTGAAAAAACAGGTACAGCCATAAATATTTAATTTTAGAGTTGATTACTATCTAGGAAACAAGGTAGCTTCTCTTTCGCAATGGCTGTGCCCCCTTACATGTCCCGAAACATGAATACTACAACCAGCCATAATGAAAACAATGAATGCCTCGGGCGCTTCGGTGAAAGCCGACGCGGACCGTCTTGCTGACTTCGTCCTGTTTACGCAGCGGAGTTGCATCCTAAACCTGTCATCAGAACTCAACAAAGGGAACGTCTCATTCCCGCAGTTCTTCCTACTAACCTACTTATCAAGCGAAGATTATCTAACGATGTCTGATATTGCAAAAAAGATGGGCCACTCGACCGCCGCTGCCACCGGCTTAGTCGATCGGTTGGAAAAATTGTCATATGTTGAGCGGATTCACGCCGCAGAAGATCGCCGTAAAATCATGGTGCGCATCACCGCTAAAGGAATCGAACTCGTTTCGAAGATGCGCACGGAAATCGCGAACGATCTGGTGGGTATCCTAGCAGGTATGGATGAAGATCAGGCCGAAACCGTGGAACACACCAAGCGCGCCATCCGTGGTCGTGCGATCGCGTGACCTATCGTTTTTGCCTCTGAAATAACCAGCTTGGCGAATCCTAAGCGCCTCCGTTACCATTCCCGGGTGACGGAGGCGTTTCCTTTTCTCGATTTATTCCATAAGATCCCTGGCGTGCGCGCTGAGTGGATCGGTCGTATGCCCGAGTTGTCGATCACCGGCGACCGCGACGAAGCGATGACTCAACTGCGACCCCACCACGAATCCGCCGTCGCCGCCTTCGCCGGACCCAAGACTCCTTGGTGGCGAGCCGAACAAGTCCACGGCACGGAGATCGCCATCGTTCCGGGAGCTCGTCAAATCCTCTCCTCCGATGGATTACCCGTGATCCCTGGAGTCGATGGATTGATCACGGCGGAACCGGGCGTTGTTCTCGCAATTTACGTCGCGGATTGCGGGCCGATCTGGCTCGCCGACAACAAATCCGGAGCGATCGGACTGCTCCACTCGGGAAAAAAAGGCACCGAGGGAAATATTTTCAACAAGGCACTCCAGCTCATGGCAAAAAATTTCGGCACTCGCCCTGAAGATGTGGTCTCAATTTTGGGACCTTGCATCCGCCCCCCACATTACGAGGTGGACTTTGCTCGAGAGATCGGACGGCAAGCCGAGCGCGCTGGAGTCGGAAACTTCATCGATTGCGAGCTTGATACCGCCGCCGACTTGCGGCGTTTTTACAGTTACCGCCTAGAGGCTGGCAAGACTGGCCGCATGATGGCACTCATCACTCGCGATTTTATCCCATGAATTCATTCACTCTACAAGCCCCAGCCAAGCTGAACCTTTCACTGCGCATCCTCGGCAAGCGGGATGATGGGTTTCATGAAATCGACACGCTCATGGTCAAAATTTCAAGTCTAACCGATGAAATTGAATTTCAGGAAGCCGAGAAATTTTCATTCGTGTGCGATGATTTCAGCGTACCGTCCGACGAAAGAAACTTGGTGGTAAAAGCAGTTAGGGCCTATGAAAACGCTGCAAAAGTCGAGTGTAAGTGGGCGATATCATTGAAAAAACGCATCCCCCACGGAGCCGGTCTAGGTGGAGGCAGTAGCGACGCCGCCGCAACGCTGTTAGGCATGAATCGCATCTATGATTCCAAGCTAAGCGAAGAATCCTTGGGCACACTCGCTGCATCCTTGGGCTCGGATGTTAGCTTTTTTCTAATGGATGGCCCCGCACGTTGTTTCGGACGGGGCGAGAAAATTCTACCGGCACCTCCCATTTCCCCGCTGCGCGTTTTACTGCTCAAGCCTTGTTTCGAGGTGGCCACGCCCGATGCCTATCAGCGCTGGGAGTCGTCGCTTGAAATCCCCGGGATTTCCTACGCACCGCAAAATTTTTCCGGGATCACCCTCGTCAACGACCTCGAACGTCCAGTCTTCGGCAAGCACCGCTTCCTCGCCGAGCTCAAGCACTGGCTGTTAGCACGAGGTGAAATTACCGCCGCATTGATGAGTGGCTCCGGCTCGACCGTATTCGCAGTGCTTGAAGAAAACGCAGACGCTACATCACTGACCCACTCCGCTCATCTCGAGCTAGATCCCGCAATCTGGGCCTGGTCAGGAACCATCGGTTGAAACACTATGCGATGCGTCATCCAGCGAGTTTTGCAGGCCTCCGTCGAAATTGACAAAGTCATTCACTCGGAAATCTCCACGGGCTTGCTCGTCCTTCTCGGAGTGGAGGACGGCGATGAATCGGACGATGCCATCTGGTTAAGCAGCAAAATCGCAAGAATCCGCATCTTTTCAGATGGCGTGGGAAAAATGAACCAATCCGTAATCGAAACCGGCGGCGAAGTCATCGTTGTCAGTCAATTCACTCTACATGCATCCACGAAAAAGGGCAATCGACCCTCATTCCTCAGGGCCGCCATCCCCGAGATTTCTCGTCCTCTTTACCAGCAATTTTGTACAGCACTCGAAAAAGAACTCGGAAAACCCGTTGGACGCGGCGTCTTCGGCGCAGATATGAAAATCTCCCTAATTAATGACGGTCCCGTGACAATTCTCATCGATAGCCGCAACAGAGAATGAGCATTCGCTTGCATCGTCGGATTCGACTGCCTAGTTTGCCGCCGCCGTGCCGACTAATGCCATTCTAGCCCTTGAAGATGGACGCTGTTTCGAAGGAACCGCATTTGGCTCCATTGGGACCACCACCGGAGAAATTTGTTTCAACACCTCAATGACGGGGTACCAAGAAGTGATTACTGATCCTTCGTACCGTGGACAAATCGTTTCGATGACCTACCCGCAAATCGGAAACTACGGAATCAATCCGGAAGACGCCGAATCCCATGGGCCCCACATCCGTGCACTTGTCATTGGGGAGCTTTGCGAAGTACCCTCTAACTGGCGGTCAACTCAGCCACTTTCCTCCTACCTTGAGGAAAATCATATTCTCGGAATCGAGGGTGTCGACACCCGCGCGCTCACCAAACACCTTCGCTCGCTGGGTGCCATGCGCGCCTGCGTGACCACAGAGTTAGAGGCAGATGCCGCCATCGCCACAGCAAAGGCTTCGCCAACGATGGAAGGCATGGACTACGTGACGGAAGTTTCCACACCAGATTCTTACCTCTGGGCTGAGGAATCTCGCGAATGGACGCTCCCGAATGTGCTAGCAGGAAAACAAGGTTACTATGTCGCTCTCCCACCCGTCCGCCACCGCATCGTCGCATACGATTTCGGTTTGAAATACAACATCCTTCGTCGTCTTCGCCAAGCGGGTTTCGAGGTGGAAGTCGTCAATTCTAACACCACTGCCGCAGAGGTCATGGCAAAAAAACCCGATGGCCTGTTTCTTTCTAACGGTCCAGGTGACCCCGCAGCACTCGGCGATATCCACAAGGAGATTCGCCAACTGATAGGCAAGCTCCCGATCTTCGGCATCTGCCTCGGAAATCAGATCCTCGCCCATGCTTTCGGCGGTGCCACCTTTAAGCTGAAATTCGGTCACCGAGGGGGTAACCAACCGGTCAAAGATCTCCGCACTGGGAAAATTTCCATCACCTCACAGAACCATGGATTCGCCGTCGATCCTGATTCGCTTCCACCCGAAATCGAAGTGACCCACATCAACCTCAACGACAATACGGTCGAAGGAATGCGCCACCGCGATTTTCCGGTCTTCAGCGTGCAGTACCACCCCGAAGCGGCTCCCGGTCCGAATGATGCCGCATACTTCTTCAAAGAGTTCGCTGATCTGATCGACTCGACCAAGTAACTTCATCGCGTCCGTTCGCATTTTTTAAATTATTTCAAATGAATACCATTATTGTTGGCCTCCAGTGGGGTGATGAGGGCAAAGGAAAAATTGTAGATTATCTAACAGAATATGCCGATATCGTCGTTCGCGGACAAGGCGGAAATAACGCGGGACACACCGTTATCGCAGGAGGCGTGCGCTACATTTTAAATCTACTACCTTCGGGTATCCTCTGGGATGGGAAAATCAATATCATCGGCAATGGAGTCGTCGTCGACCCGTCCGGTCTGGTCGCAGAAATCGAACGCAACGAAGCACTTGGCGTGTCTGTGACCCCGGAGAAACTCCTCATCTCGGACCGCGCACACGTGGTTTTCCCCTTCCACAAGGAACTCGATGCCGCCCGCGAACTCGCCCTCGGAGATCAAAAAATCGGCACAACCAAACGCGGGATCGGACCGACGTATTCGGACAAGGTCAACCGCTGCGGCATCCGTATCGCGGACTTGTTAGATAAAGAATTTACTCGTGACCAAATCACTCGGAGACTGGTGGATGTGAATGAAATCCTAGCGAAGCATGACCTCCCACAGTTTACTGTGGATGAATTGCTTAAAGACATTTACACCGCATTCGAAAGGCTCCGTCACCACGTCACAAACACAATTCCGGTACTTCACACGGCTTGGAAGGCTGGCAAATCGATCTTATTTGAAGGCGCGCAGGGTACTTTGCTCGACATCGACTACGGCACCTACCCATTTGTCACATCGTCTAACACCACCTCCGGCGGTTCTTGCACGGGCTCTGGACTTCCACCCAACGCAATCCAACGCGTCATCGGCGTTTGCAAAGCATACACAACCCGCGTTGGCTCAGGTCCATTTCCCACGGTGGATGAAGGACTCTCAGAATACCTTCACGGACTCGGTCGCGAATTCGGCGTGGTCTCCGGACGTCCACGCGGCTGCGGGTGGCTCGACACGGTATTGCTCCGCTTCGCCTGCATGGTCAATGGCGTCACTGGACTCGCGGTGACAAATGTCGACGGCTTGGACGAATACGAGACACTGCAAATTTGCTCTGGCTACGAAATCGATGGAACGATCCACACCTTACCCCCCGCCGATCGAAAAGCTTGGGATCGCGCTGTGCCGGTCTATGAAACATTGCCTGGATGGAAATCTAACACGACAGCCTGCACCTCATTCGACGAGCTTCCCTCTCAGGCACGAGCCTATCTCGCGCGGTTATCAGCATTGTGCGATGCACCAATCGCGTTTGTTGGAGTAGGCCCGGACCGTGTGCAGACATTGGTGGTGAGATAACTGATATCAATTCGAAAGAATTTATCTCCAACCACCATGGTCACCCATCCTGAAATCCCCCGCCACATCGCCATCATCATGGACGGTAATGGTCGCTGGGCAAAGGAACGTGGAATGCCTCGCCTTGAAGGCCACCGCGTAGGAGCTGAATCGGTGCAGGAAGTGCTGGAAGCGAGTATTCAACTAGGGGTGGAATATCTAACACTCTACGCGTTTTCCTCTGAAAACTGGAGTCGTCCTGCCACCGAAGTCAGCGCTTTGATGGGCCTTCTCAACCGATTTCTTGAAAATAAAGCCAAAGAACTCGATCGCCAAAACGTCCGCTTGATCGCCATCGGGCAGGTCGACCGTTTGCCGGAAAAAACCCGCGTTCTCATTGAGCGGATCGAGGCACGCACCGCTAACCACACCACGCTAACTCTAGTACTCGCGCTTTCATATGGTGGTCGCGAGGAAATTGTTGAGGCAGCTCGCTCACTCGCCAGCGACGCCGCCGCCGGAAATATTTCCGCCTCAGACATCGACGCGGAACTTTTCGCCTCGCGCCTACAAACCATTGGTATCCCTGATCCAGACCTCCTCATTCGTACCTCCGGCGAAATGCGGGTTTCTAACTTCTTACTCTGGCAGATCAGCTACGCAGAAATCGTGATTGTTAAAAAGTACTGGCCGGACTTCCGCCACGGAGATCTATTAGATTCCGTCGAAGAGTACAAACGACGTCATCGCCGTTTTGGATCCCTATGAGACGATCGGTTAGAGAGACCACGTTGAGCGCTCTCTGAAAGCTCGGAATACAAAGCCCCTCTCTAACGATTTGTTCGCCATCCCGCGGATATTCTGAGTGGTCGAGAATTTTCTCTGCGAGATGAAAACAAAGCCACGCCCGCCACGATCGAATTTCCGCGCGGGGCCCACTCATACGGCTGGCGAGATGTTGGAAATGACGAACTGGATTTCCCAAATAACCGCAAGCACTTGTTGAAGCTTTCTCCAAAATCCAGACAAGAACGCGATACGGTTGCGGCTGGATTTGCAGGACTGGATCATTCGCAGACACATTCGCCATCCATGCTTTATTGAGTTGAAGGATCGCCTGAGCAGGCTTGCCGAGGCACCACTGAGATTGGGCGTATTGCAGCGCATCCAGATAGAACTCTGCGCCGCGCTCGCTACCATGACGTCTGGTAATTGAGAAATCATGGATTTCTCTAACCTCGGGTAACCATGGGCATGGGGGATTTTTAAAACTCACGACAACTAGGTTCTTCATCCAAAGACCACTGCGCAATGTTCTTTATGCAGTCTTGTGTGAGATTGACGATTGGGTGTGATCGCGAAGATCCATGCAATCCATTTCAACCAAGCCTCACCCGCAGGTCTCGGGCACTCCACAACACTCCACCCGCCGCCTTACCATTCCCCTTCATCCGCCGCGCTCCGTCTTTCCGGCGCTCGGTGAACCGTTCTCGCGCTGCCGCGAACGCCTCGTTCACAAATGCCTTGCTCCCGATCACCGCGCCGTCCGTGAAGTATCTCACCCGGCAGCGCAACATCGCCGCCACCTTCAAATCCGGCAAAATCGTCCCGTTGTCATCTGCTTCTAACGCCTCCGCCTCATTCATTTGCCGACGAACCACGCCTTGCTCCACCGCCGCCTTGCCGTTCTTCCTCAGCAGCACCAACCCCATCGTCCGCCGATACAATCGCAAAACTTCAGGCCACCGCTCCGCATCGAATCCTATGCCTTGGTCACAAAAATACGCACGCACCAACCCCGCACGCGATTTCTTTCCGTTTCCCTTCTTTCCACCGCCCACCGCTTCCCCATAGCTGCTCCAACGGTAGTCCGCTGGATCCTTCACCATCCCTGCCCGCACCGGATTCAAGTCAATGTAAGCTGCAATCGTTCGTGCTGCCACGCCGCTTTCCACAATCACGCTCTTGAATCGATCTTCCCACAGTGTACCGGAGCGTGAATGTGTGCGGTTGAACCATTTGGTGAAGCGTTCCAGCAGCGACTTCATGAACTCGCTCAAGTCATGCATCCGCCGAGTGTAGCGCCCAAGAATTTCCTTAAGGCGCCGCTCCGCCTGCTGTCTGGCCATGGCCAACTCCTGATCCGCTGTCAGTGGCACGCCCTCGTCATCCACGGGCGGCAGTTCAAACTCACCCCGCACCCGCACCGTGACGGCGTCCTCCATTTCCTTGGCGACCTCCGCCACCTGAGCCTTGCTGTAAAAAACGCTCAGCCGACTGAACAACTCCTCATCCGTGATCCCATTCACTGGTATCGGTGGCACCTCCAACAGCACATGGAAGTGATTGGACATCAAGCAATAAGATAACACCCGGCAACCCGTGAATTTTTCGCACATTCGCATCAGCATCCGGAAATGTTCCCGTTCATCCACCTCCAATAAAAAGCCTCGCCCCACGATTCGTGAAATACAGTGGTAAATAGCCGGTTTCGTCGTCGAATCCTTCCAAGGTGCAATCCATCGCTTGCGGTTGTTCATGCTCATGCTGGCGGGATATTACTCAATGGAAAATCAGAGGAAAGGTGATTCTCTGTTTAAAAGCCTGACTTTTTATATTACTTCAACCCTATCGTCTAACATTCTATATATAAGCCAGCATGGGGGGGCGGAGCTGTTCGATGGCCCGCCTGTAGCAGGTCGGGCACGTGAGGCCTACTCGTAGCCAGCGAATGAATTGCAGACTCACTTCGGTAGGCCGGTAAAGGGCTTGGTAGAGTTTTATGGGTAGATGGCGGCCGGCGGCGCGGGCTTTTTCTGCTCGCTTGGAGAGGTCCTTTTGCCACGCTTTGATGACTTTGGTGTCTTCGATGCCCTCTTCGCTTTTGAGCTTGGCTTCGAAGAGACTCAGCAGGTTATGAACGATGCCCATGGCGATGGCTTGAATGCGTTTACCTTGCTCACTAGCGCTCCAAGCTTTGGGTTCGTCGAGTTTCTGCTCCTGCTGTTCGAAGGCTTTTTCGATGTTCCAGCGCAGGCGGCGGCATTGGTTGAGCGCTCCGGGTGAAATGTATCTAATTTTTCAGGGTTATTATGGCCCTATTAATGATGATTTCGCGAGCTTTTTGAAAACCTACGAAGGAAACGGCGGCAAGATGGTTGAGGAATTAGTGCAAGCTTTGCCGATCGGGCAGGATGAGCCTGCTGCACATTAG
>Ga0209190_1001747_pt1 | contig 15031 bp, 12 predicted proteins | sample M_140205_XF_Meta_FD_187315 | JGI IMG/M metagenome (GOLD analysis project Ga0209190, IMG submission 187315) | Freshwater microbial communities from Lake Montjoie, Canada to study carbon cycling - M_140205_XF_MetaG (SPAdes) (version 2) | ecosystem: Environmental > Aquatic > Freshwater > Lake... | reverse complement strand
GCGGAATCGTTCGTCGCGGAAGTTAGTTTTCTGAGGCGCACTAGAGCAAAATGACGGTGTGACCGGCCCTGAACCTCTCGACATGTTGCGCGCATTGCCGCGCATTCGTCGCGACCCGTTGGAGTTTCTCACTGACGCAGCACAAGCGTACGGGGATGTGGTGGAGTTCCCAATTCCCGGCCAAAGAGTGTTTTTCGCAAACCACCCCGATGCAGTCAAGCAGGTATTGCAGACCGAACATCGAACTCACGATCGTGCGACGGTTCAATATCAATCCCTTGCTTTAGTCACTGGCAATGGACTCCTCACCAGTGACGGTGAATTGTGGCGCAAGGAGCGTCGCCTGATGCAACCGGCTTTTCATCGAGCGGTGCTTGATCAATTTGTTGACCACATCGATATCGCGGTTGACCGGCTGTTGGCCTCCTGGGCTCGCAAACGTGATGGGGATGTGGTCGATGTTGACGACGCCATGATGCGCACGGCGTTAGAGGCCGTCGGGCGGTCGTTGTTTAGTCACGACTTGAGTGGCGAAGCAGGCGAACTCGTCCAAGCCGTACTCAAGGCACTTGATGTCGTTGTAGCGCGGGCTCGGTCGCCGCTCATGGCCCCGTTGAACTGGCCGACCTTGGGAAATATCGCACTGCGGAACAGCTTGCGCACGCTTGACCGCACAGTTGAGGTGATGGTGGGGGCTCGGCGTGAAGCCTTGCGCCGTGGTGCTGGCCCAGCGACCCCCGATCTTCTGGCGATGCTCATGGCAAACGAAGGACTTGATGATCGACAACTGCGCGACGAGATTGTCACCTTGATTGTCGCCGGTCATGAAACCGTGGCCACGTCATTGACGTGGACCTGGCACTTACTTGGAAAAAACCGGGAGGTGCGCGACAAACTAATTGCTGAAGTGGATGACGTCTTGAAGGGCGAGCGCCCTCGGTTTGAACACCTTTCGCAGTTGACCTATACCCGACAAATCATTGATGAATCGTTGCGCTTGTATCCACCGGCTTGGGTGATCTCGCGACGAGCACTCATTGATGGGGACGTGATGGGTGTTGAAGTCCCAGCCGGTTCGTACGTTTTTGTCAGTCCCTATGTTTTGCACCGCACCAAGGATTACTGGTCCGACCCGCAAACGTTCAACCCGGATCGATTCGCTGCTGGCTCCGGCGAACAAAATTCCCGGTTTACCTACATTCCGTTTGGGGCCGGTCCTAATCTGTGTATAGGCAGGGATTTGGCCTTAATGGAAGCGGTGCTTGTTGTGGCCGCAGTAGCATCCACGTGCACGCTGGACCCAGTCATTGGCCATCAGGTCAAGCTTGATCCGCTGGTCACTATTCGGCCGCATGGCGGACTGCCGATGGTTCTGAAGAAGAGGTTCTAATGATCTTGCTCACTGGCGCTGGTGGCCGCACGGGAAAGGCTCTCTTGCGAGCCCTGGTTGCTCGTGGAGCTGACGTGCGAGCCTTCATTCGTAACCCCGAGCAGGCCAACGATCTCCTGGCACTTGGAGCAGCCGAGGTTGCCGTGGGTGACATGACAGATGCGGAGTCGATCAACCGCGCGGTAGCCGGCACTGACGTCGTATTGCATGTGGGACCACCGATGCATTCGCAGGAGTTGGAAATCACCCAGACCTTTGTCGATGCTACAAAGGCCAATGGCGCAAGTCGTTTCATCTACTACTCGGTGATGTATCCCATCTTGCGCGATGTGCGTCACCACTCACTCAAGCTCGATGCCACCGAGATGATCGTCAACTCGGGTGTGACGTATTCGATCATTGAACCGTGCCGTTACATGCAACACCTTGATGTCATTTGGCCCACGGTCTTGGAAACAGGAATTCATTCCATGCCGTTTAACACCGACGTGCAGTTCGCAGTGGTGGATTTGGAGGACTTAGCCGCCGCCACGGCTATGGTCGCGACCCAACCCGGCCATGAATTTGCCACCTACGAGTTGGCTGGACCGCAAAACCTCAGCCAATCCGAGATGGCCGCGATCATCAGTGAGGTATTGGGCCGCCCCGTGACGGCGGAAGCCTTGTCGCTCGACGTTATGGCTGCGCGGGCGGCGGAAAAGGGCGCTAGTGAAGATCGGGTCCATCAGATGCGCATCATGAACGGCCACTACGACCACAGCGGTTTTCGGGGCAACCCCAATGTCTTGCAGTGGCTGTTGGGTCGACCGGCGACGAAGTACAAAGACTTCGTGATTCGGTTGGCAGCGTCTTAATTCTGGCAGCGTCTTAGAGCTGCCGGCGTCTTAGAGCTGTTGGACGATCACGTCAAGTTTGAGACCGGATTCATCGCTTTCCACGTCCCACCCAGCCTTGGTCAGTGCGCTGGCTAACGCCTCAACACTGTTCGGACTTGAGCGTTGTTTGAGCAAACCCGCCACGATGCGCCCCTTGGTGGCCTTATTGAAGTGACTCACGATGGTGCGCTTGCCGGGGGCGGTTTCGTGCAGGACTCGCACTGCCACTGTCTGCTTTGCCAAAGCCCCGGTGGGCTTCCACAAGGCGGCATAAGGGCCGGATCGCAAATCGAGCACTACGTGGGTGTCCACTTCGCGCTCCATGGCCTCCAGAAGCGGGGCTTTCCATTGCGCGGCCAACGTTGCGAGCTGAGGCAACTTGGTAGCGGGGGAGAGTCGATACGAGGGAATGCGATCGTTGATGTGCACTGCTCCAAAGAGCGCGCTGAAAATCAATAACTCGTTCCCGGCGCGGGCGGCGGCCGTGGTGGACAGCGAAGCCAGATCGAGGGCTTCGTAAAGCACACCGCTGTAAAGGCTCCCAGCCGCGATCGCTGGCGCGGTGAGCAACTGCGCGTTCTTTTCCACTTCGCTAGCAAGGCCAGGTGTCAGCCCGAGTGTGCTGACAGCTTTCGCGCGCGGGCCTTGGCACAGTTTCGTTAGGGCAGTGATGAGTTGGCTTCGCGTGGCGGTGAGTTCAGGAAGTGACAGTGACGACAACGTCACGGCTGACCCACGCCCAGGGCTGGGTGCCTTGCCCTCAGAGGGTGGAAGCAAGATTTTCATGGTGCGCCGTCAGGGACTCGAACCCCGAACCCGCTGGTTAAGAGCCAGCTGCTCTGCCAATTGAGCTAACGGCGCGTTGAAGCAAACGGACAGTATCAGGCACGAAGGACCGGTCCGAAGACCGGTCCTTGTGACTAAGACTGGGGTGAGTGACGGGACTTGAACCCGCGGCATCCGCGACCACAACGCGGCGCTCTACCAGCTGAGCTACACCCACCGAGGGCGCTCATATTAGCGGTCTAGTCGGATGGCTCGTGCAGCCGCCTTGGCAGCGTCACTGTCCGGCCCCGGTTGTGGCACCAGCATGGTATTTCGGTAGTACCTGAGTTCGTCAATGCTGTCGATGATGTCAGCGAGCGCGCGGTGGTTGCCGATCTTGTCAGGGGTGTTGAAGTACACCCGCGGATACCAGCGTCGGGCCAATTCCTTCAAGGTGCTGACATCCACGTTTCGGTAGTGAACCCATTGTTCAAGTTCGGACATATCGCGAGCCAGGAACGTGCGATCGGTGTGAACCGAGGATCCAGCCAGGGGAGCCTTACGCGCCTCGGGAACGTGTTCGCGAATGTAGGCCAGAGCTTGGGCTTGTGCATCTTCCATAGTGATGCCGTCAGCCAGCACGTCGAGCAAACCGGAGGAGGTGTGCATTTTGCGCACGATGTCGGGCATGGTCTCGAGCGCTTCCGCAGGTGGAGCGATGACCAGGTCGACACCTTCACCCAAAATATTGAGATCAGCGTCAGTGACCAAGACCGCGATCTCAATCAACGCATCGCGCTCAAGATCCAGGCCCGTCATTTCACAGTCAATCCACACCAGGTGATCGCTCATGGGGCTAACCCTAGGCGGTGGTGCGCTCGGCAGGACTCGAACCTGCGACCTACTGCTTAGAAGGCAGTTGCTCTATCCGGCTGAGCTACGAGCGCTGGATGCCACAACTTACCCGCGAGGACTTCCACAGCCGCCACATGTCCACAGATTCGGCTGTGTGGCTTCGATGAGGTCAGGTGCCCTTGGTTGGCTCATGGCCTTGATTGAACATCACTTTTAGGAGCCTTAATGAATCAAACCAGCATCACCCTCGTGGGCAACGCCGTCACGGATGTCACGATCGGCGCTACCCCCAATGGCATTGAGTACTCCACGTTTCGATTGGCCACCACCACACGCCGGTTTGATCGTGGAATTGGTCAGTGGATTGATGGGGATACCTCGTACGTGCGGATCACGTGTTGGCGCAAGCTGGCCCGACATGTGGCCGAATCCGTCACCAAGGGTGATCCGGTCATTGTTGCCGGAGCATTGAAAGTTCGGGAATGGGCCAATGAAGATCGCCGAGGCGTTTCGGTTGAGGTGGATGCCACCAGCGTGGGACATGACCTCGCGCGCGGAGTCAGCGTGTTTACCCGCGCGGCCAAACGGGACCTGGCCGGTGATGAGTCAGCGCTGACTGATGAAACCAGCCCTGCCCCTGCCTTTGCGGAGCAGGCGGTTGCGTAGGGTGGGTGCTTATGGCGGAGTTCATTTATCAGATGTACAAGGCGCGCAAGGCGCACGGCGACAAGGTCATCCTCGATGACGTGACGCTGGCGTTCTTTCCAGGCGCAAAAATTGGTGTGGTCGGCCCCAACGGTGCGGGTAAGTCCACGGTCCTGAAAATCATGGCTGGCTTGGAGACCGCGTCCAATGGTGACGCCACTTTGTCCCCTGGGTATTCGGTCGGCATCTTGCTGCAGGAGCCCGAACTTGACCCAACCAAGACCGCTCTGGAAAACGTGGAAGATGGCGTGGCCGAAACCATCGCGATGTTGCACGAGTTCAACGATATTTCCGCCAAGCTCGGTGAACCCGATGCGGACTTCGACACCTTGCTCGCGCAAATGGGCACGTTGCAGGAACAACTGGATCACCGCAACGCCTGGGACCTTGACTCGCAAATTGAGCAAGCCATGGATGCGCTGCGTTGTCCGCCAGGGGATGCTGATGTCACAGTGCTCTCTGGTGGTGAGCGTCGCCGAGTCGCCCTGTGTCGTCTGCTCTTGCAAGCCCCTGACCTCTTGCTGCTTGACGAACCGACCAACCACTTGGATGCTGAGTCCGTGTTGTGGCTGGAGCAACACCTCGAGAAGTACCCAGGAACCGTGGTGGCTGTTACCCACGACCGGTACTTCCTCGACAACGTCGCGCAATGGATTCTTGAACTCGACCGTGGCCGGGCGTACCCCTACGAAGGCAACTACTCCACGTATTTGCAGACCAAGTCTGAGCGCATGAAGGTCGAAGGCCAAAAGGACGTCAAGCGAGCCAAACGCATCAAGGAAGAACTCGAGTGGGTGCGCTCAAGCGCCAAGGGTCGTCAGACCAAGAGCAAGGCGCGCTTATCCCGCTATGAGGAAATGGCTGCTGAGGCCGACAAAGCCCGCAAGTTGGATATGGAAGAGATTCAAATTCCGCCCGGCCCGCGATTGGGCAATGTGGTGGTGGAGGTTGAGCACCTCACCAAGGGATTTGGCGACCGTGTCCTCATCGATGACTTGTCCTTCACCTTGCCGCGCAACGGCATCGTCGGCGTGATCGGTCCTAACGGTGCTGGTAAAACCACGTTGTTCCGCATGATCACCGGCGAAGAACAACCCGACGAAGGCTCCGTCAAGGTCGGCGAGACCGTCAAGACTTCCTATGTCGACCAAAACCGTGGCGGCATTGAAGCCGAAAAGACACTGTGGGAAGTCGTGTCCGATGGTTTGGACTGGATCAAGGTGGGCAATGTTGAGATGCCCTCGCGTGCTTACGTCTCGGCCTTCGGATTCAAGGGCCATGACCAGCAAAAGCCGGCTGGTGTTCTCTCGGGTGGGGAGCGCAACCGGTTGAACTTGGCTTTGACCCTGAAGCAGGGTGGAAACCTGTTGCTCTTGGACGAACCGACCAACGACTTGGACGTGGAAACGTTGTCCTCGTTGGAGAACGCGTTGTTGGAATTTCCAGGTTGCGCGGTGGTGGTCAGCCACGATCGCTGGTTCCTGGACCGAGTGACTACCCACATCTTGGCCTACGAGGGCGAATCCAAGTGGTTCTGGTTCGAGGGCAATTTTGAGTCCTATGAAGCCAACAAAATTGAGCGCTTAGGTCCTGACGCGGCGCGTCCGCATCGCGCGACGTACCGCAAACTCACCCGCGGCTAAGGCTCACCGAGCAAAGCGGCCCAAAGAGCGCGAGACTGGGGTCATGGCTGCGATCAAGTGTGTGGTTACCGGCGCCACCGGCTATGTCGGTGGGCGATTGATTCCTGAACTCTTGGCTGCCGGTCATGAGGTGCGCGTCATGGTGCGTCACCCCGAGCGCCTTCGCGATTTCCCCTGGATTGATCAAGTGGAAGTCGCTGTCGCTGACGCCACAGACCAGGAGGCCGTGGAGCTCGCGCTCGAGGGCATGGATGTGGCGTATTACCTGATGCACTCGCTGGGAAGCGGTCCTGATTTCGAAGCGACAGAAACGACAATCGCGCAGACGTTTGCTGCAGCGGCGCAGGAAGTCAGTCTTGCTCGGATTGTTTATCTCGGCGGGCTAACCCATGACGAGGACTTATCGGCTCACATGCGGTCGCGACTTCAAGTCGAAGATATTTTGCTGTCTTCCACCGTTCCCACGATTGTCCTGCGGGCCGCGGTCATTATTGGGTCTGGTTCGTTGTCATTCGAGATGGTGCGCTATCTCACCGAGCGATTGCCAGCGATGGTGACCCCAAAGTGGGTCAACACTCGAACTCAGCCCATTGCTATTCGGGATGTGCTGCGCTACTTAGTGGCTTGTGCTGCACTCCCTGGCTTGATTAATCGTGCGTTTGACATTGGTGGACCTGATGTCTTGACGTATCAGGAGATGATGCAGCAATTTGCTAGGACGGCCGGCTTGCGTAAGCGCCTGATCATCAATGTCCCAGTGCTGACCCCACGTCTGTCAAGTCATTGGGTGGGCGTAGTTACTCCTTTGCCGGCGCCAACAGCTAAACCCCTAGTGGATTCCTTGCGCAATGAATCGGTGTGTCAGGAGCGCGACATTGCTGCACTAATCCCTGATCCGCCCGAAGGTCTTTTGGGGTTCGCTGATGCAGTTTCCCTTGCCTTGCAGCGAGTCAAAGATATGCAAGTGCGAACCCGCTGGTCTCAGGCGTCAGTTTCTGGTGTCCCCTCTGATCCATTACCCACCGACCCTGACTGGGCAGGTGGTTCGCTGTATACCGATGAACGTGAGTGCGAAGTGCAGGCTTCGCCAGAGCAGTTATGGGCAGTCATCGAAGGCGTGGGTGGCGACAATGGGTGGTACTCGTTTCCGTTTGCTTGGGAAATCCGAGGCGTGTGGGATCGGCTCATGGGCGGCGTAGGACTTCGGCGCGGTCGCCGCGACCCTCGCCACCTGATGATTGGTGAACCCGTTGACTTTTGGCGCGTGGAGGAAATCATTCCAGGTCAACTTTTACGCTTGCGAGCTGAAATGAAACTTCCTGGCTTGGCGTGGCTTGAACTCGAAGTTCGCACCAGTGCGACTGGCGCAACGCTGTATCACCAGCGGGCGTTATTCCACCCACGTGGTTTGGCCGGGCATAGTTACTGGTGGTCAGTTTCCATATTCCACGTCTTCGTTTTCGGAGCGATGGTACGAAACATCGCCGAGGCCGCACGATCGGTGAGTGTGCCGGATTAGTAGCCCGTTGGGGAATCGTTGACGCCGAGTGGACAATAGAGACGTGAGCGATACATTCTTTGACCGTTTCGGCGGGGCAGAAGCCTTCAGCACGATGGTGCGCGGGTTCTATGACGCCATCGCTGAGGATGAACTGATCCGACCGATGTACCCCGACGCGGATTTGGGTCCGGCCGAAGATCGGTTGCGCTGGTTCCTTGAGCAATATTGGGGTGGGCCCAAGACGTATTCGGAACAACGTGGGCATCCACGCTTGCGCATGCGCCACGCAGAGTTTCCGATCACTCCAGAAGCGCGCGACAAGTGGCTTGATCACATGCGTAAGGCCGTGGATTCGATTCGGCTTTCCCCTGAGCTCGATGAAGAGTTGTGGGAATATCTCGTTGACGCTGCGTATGCGATGGTCAACTCACCTGGCCCTGACTCGGGCCGTTGGGCTACGTAACGTCCAGACCGAGTTCATGTGCAGTAAAGGCCAACGTATCGACGGTGAGGCCGATGCTGCGACTCAACGATCGCGCACCGTGACCCACATCGCTTTCTCGTCGTAACAAGATCGGATGGTCACCAGTGTTGGCATGTTGAAGCGCGGCACACATCTTGCGTGCATGCATCGGGTCAACGCGAGTGTCTTGATCAAAGACCGTGAAGAGAACGGCTGGGTAATGCGTTCCCTCCCTCACGTGGTGGTACGGCGAGTACGCACACAGCCACTCGAACTCCTCGGCAATTGACGCGCTGCCGTATTCAACATTCCAGGTAGCACCCAGCCCAGAGGTTTCAAACCGGATCATGTCCAACAGGGGCGCCGAACACACCACGCTGCGATACAGATCGGGGCGTTGAACCAGGGCGCCGCCGACGAGTAGGCCACCATTTGAGCCACCGCTGATCCCCAGTTGGCTTGGGCTGGTCCACCCTTGGGCAATCAGGTACTCCGCGGCAGCGTGGAAGTCATCGAAGACGTTTTGCTTGTTACCCAACATCCCGTCGCGGTGCCACTGTTCGCCTTCCTCGCCGCCACCACGCAAGTTGGTTACTACATACACGCCACCGGCTTCAACCCAAGCCAAGATGCTGGCTGAAAACCCAGGGGAGAGTGGCAAACCGAATCCGCCGTAGCCATAGAGGATGGTCGGCCGCGGCTTGTCGGGTGTTGTGCTCGGTGAGATGACAAACATGTGCACCGGTGTGCCATCTTTTGAGGTGTACACGACTTGTTGAGTTGACACGGAGGGAACGACCACGGTGCCGGGTGCGTTAGCCCACAACGATGTCGTCATCGTGCGCGCATCAAAGTGTTGGATGCTGCTGGGTGTGGTGTAGTCGGAGTAGCTAAACCAGGCTTCGTGTCCACCTTCGGGTCGTTCAACGATTCCGCCCAGAGTTCCCACTCCTGGAGCTGGAACAACGCCGGTTTGCTTCCCGTCAATGAGGCGATGAACCGTGATCTCGCCAACGCTGTGACGAGTCCAGGTCGCCAACATCACCGGCTCGTCAAGCTCGGGCCCATCCAAGATGCCAAATCCATCCAGCACGGCGATGTCATCTTGAGAAATCAGGTCACGCCAGTGGTCAGAGGTCATATGGGCGGCATCGGTGACACAAATGCGCCCACGCGGTGCATCAAGGTCAGTAAAGACATAAATGCGCCCGTCGCGACCAAATTCCAACCCAGTTTGAGCATCAACCCCGACTTGAACTTCTCGAAGTTCGGGACTTTCCGGTGCGCAGGTAGAAAGATCCGCTACCCACAAGTCATTGCGTGGGGCTGTTCCTTCGGCCGCTGAGATCTCTAGCCAGCGACCGTCACGACTGACACCCACCCCGTAGTAGTTGGTGATGGTCTGGCCGGCGCCAAAGATTTCAATGTCGGTGTCGGGATGTTGTCCAAGCGTGTGAAGCCAAATGCGACGGTGGTACTGCTCTTCCTCAGCAGGAATGGTGCTGGGATCAACGCGACGTACGTAGTAAAACTTTTCCTCGCCGGGCAACCATGCAACCGGTGAGTAGCGCGCCCGATCAATCGGCCCATCGACGATGGTGCCATCGCTGACGCGCATGACACGCAAGATGGATTCCTCGTTACCACCTTCGGAGACCTGGTAAGCCAAGAGATTGCCCTCTTTGGACGGCTGCCAGGTATCCAGGGTGGTCAGGCCGTCTGAATCCAACTCCATCGGGTCAATCAGGACGCGCTCGGTGCCATCTGGATCGATGGTGAGCAAGAGGGCGTGTTCTTGTTCGGCTGTGCGACGCATAAAGAAAGCGCGTTCGCCACGCCAAATCGGGGGCGAGATAGCGCCGGCCGACATTAGATCCCGCAAACGCGATTCCCAATGGCTCGACGTGCTCCACTCGGCACAGGCTTGAGCCACCAAGGTGTCTTGCGAAGAGAGCCACGTGATCGTGCGCTGGTCCTGAGCATCCTCAAGCCAGCGGTAGGGGTCGGCTACGTCGGTTCCGTGCAGGTTCTCGACCAAGTCAAGACGCGGAGCATCCGGATAAATCACGAAGCATCACATGCGCGAGCGTTGAGCGCACGAACCGTGGAGTCGCGACCTTCGCTGACCAATCGACGCACGGTGGGCTCTAGGTCAGTGCGAGCCAGAAAAGTATCGGCAGCAGCAACCGTGGATTGGTGCACGCTGTAAACCGGGTAGAGCCCCATCAAGATGTCTTGCGCAATTTCATGAGTGCGCACATTCCAAATGTTGGCGGCAACAGCGAAGTATTTTTCTACGTAAGGGTTGAGAAGTTCGATTTGATCGGGGTGCAAGAACCCGCCGATCATGGAACCGATCATGGCGTTGGGTAGCGAGGCGTCGTTAATGACGGCGTCCCACGTTTCTGCCTTGGCTTGGGGCGTCGGTCGACTGGCTCGAGCAAGCGCTGCCTGACGCAGTCCTGTAGCGGTGTTGTCGCGAGCCAACTCCGCAGTCACACGATCAAGGTCAGTGTGTCCTGCGCTTACGAGGCGTTGCACTAATGCCCAACGAAGGTCGGTGTCCAAGGTTAATCCTGGCAGGACTTCGGCGCCCTCAAGAATGTTTTCGACTCGCTGCAGTTGCTCGTCGGTGTTGGAAGCAGAAACAAAGGAACGAACGAAGGTCAGTTGGCGGTCACTTCCTGGTTCGGCACCCACCATCCATTCACTCAGGGTCGTTGCTAGCCGATCAAGTCCAGTGCTGCGCCATTTCGGCTCGGCATATTGATCAAGCGCAGCTTTGACCTGGCGGAGTCCCTGTTGCACCACACCGATGGATTCCTCTTGTGGAATAGCACTGAGTGTGAGGTCAAGGAATTGACGCGTGGGCATCTCGGCATCGCGTGTCATGTCCCATGCCGCTCCCCACAGCAGGGCCCGAGCCAATGAGTCAGTGACATCTCCCATGCGGTCGGCACTGGTCTGTGCGGAACGTTGGTCAAGTCGAATCTTGGCAAAGGTGAGGTCACCGTCGTTGAGAAGAATCAGATCCGGCTGTTGAACTCCTATGAGCTCGGGAACATCAGAGGATGCACCCGTGATGTCGACTTCAATGCGCTGAATCGGTGCAAGCCGACCCTCGACGTCGCTATAAAGACCAATAGCAATGCGGTGCGAGCGCAGAATTGGGGCGAGCCCGGCCGGACTGGTGGGCGGCAACTGCGCGACAGCAAAACGCGCGTAGGTACCGTCGGCGTTGAGATCAAAATCGGGCATCAAGGTGTTAACGCCCGCAGTTTCCAGCCACTGGGAAGTCCAGTCCGACAAGTCACGACCGGAGGCGGCTGACAATTCGGTCAGCAGGTCAACCAGCTCGGTGTTCCCCCACGCATGCTTAGCGAAGTATTCGCGTACTCCCTGCAAGAACTCGTCTTCGCCCACCCAAGCCACCAGTTGGCGCAAGGCGGATGCGCCCTTGGCGTAGGTAATGCCATCAAAGTTCACGCGCACGGCATCAAGGTCGACCATGTCGGCAGCGATGGGGTGCGTGGAAGGAAGTTGATCCTGACGATAAGCCCACGCTTTGCGCTGATTGCAAAAACTCGTCCAGGCATCGGTGTAACGAGTGGCACGAACGTTGGCAAAGTGGGATGCCCACTCAGCGAAAGATTCGTTAAGCCACAAGTCGTCCCACCACGTCATCGTGACGAGGTTGCCAAACCACATGTGGGCAAGTTCGTGAAGGATGGTATTAGAACGTTGCTCGTAAGCAGCGTCGGTCACCTTGCTGCGGAATAACAAATCCTCGTGGAATGTGACGCAGCCCGCATTTTCCATCGCTCCGGCGTTGAATTCGGGAACGAACAGTTGGTCGTACTTGCCGAAGGGGTATGCGACGCCAAATTCGCGTTCAAAAAGTTCAAACCCACGAGCGGCTGTGCCAATGATGTCATCAGCATCGAGGAATTCAGCAAGAGATTGCCTACAAAACACACCCATGGGGTAGGTGCCGTTGACGCCGGCGTATTCGCCGCGTTCCTCGTGGTACGGACCAGCTACCAGAGCTGTGATGTATGTGGACATCCGAGCAGTGGGATCAAAACTCCACACACTCTTGCTGTCATCCAGGACGTCTGCGTTGGGTGTGGGGGAGTTGGAGATGACCTTCCAATGTGATGGAGCAGTTACCGTGAAGGAATACGTCGCCTTCAGGTCCGGCTGATCAAAGCAGGCAAACATGCGCTTGGCGTCTGCGGATTCGAATTGGGTGTAGAGGTACACCTCGTTATCAACGGGGTCAACGAATCGATGTAAGCCTTCGCCAGTATTGGAGTACACCCCGTCGCCTTCGACGGTGAGGACGTTGTTGTGAGCTAAGCCCGAGAGGGTGATTCGATTTCCATCGAAGGCTACGGCAGGGTCGAGTTCCTGCCCATTGAGCACGATGGTGTTGACGCTGGCCGCGGTGAATTCGATGAATGAAGTAGGGGCCGAAGCGGTAAAGCTCACCGTGGTGGTCGAGCCGAAGGTCATGGCGCCCCGAGTCAGGTCAATGGCCACGTCGTAGTGGCTAATGTCTAGATCTCTGGCTCGCTGGCGGGCTTCGTCACGGGTGAGGTTGTTGCCGGACACGTCAGGGCACTCCTTAGTAGCGGTCTTTGCCATCCTAGGGTGTCGATACTGTTCCAGCCCGCCCATGGAGGAAGCCTTGTCCGCTGCATCACAAGACACCCCAATCGTCGTTGACATGTGGTTTGACCCCATGTGTCCATGGGCATGGTTGACCTCGCGGTGGATTCTTGAGGCAATAAAGGTGCGAGACATCGATCTGCGGTTCCACATCATGAGCTTGGCCGTTCTCAATGAAGGCAAAGACATTCCATCGGAGTATGTCGACATGATGAGCAAAGTGTGGGGACCGGTGCGCGTTGTTGCTGCGGCCCAGGCGCGCGTCGGTGTGGAAATCACTGAACCGCTGTACACCGCGATTAGTCGACGTATTTTCGTTGACAATCGACGCGACGATCCGACCGTGATTGGGGAAGCCCTTGCTGAGCTGAATCTTCCGGCCGATCTGGCGGATGCTGTTTCTTCTAAGGAATTCGACGACGCGATTCGCGCTTCGCATCAGGCATCGCAAGATGCAGCAGCGATGGAAATCGGCACGCCGGTCATGGCGATCAATGGAATCGGTTACTTCGGTCCGGTGATTAGCCCCACACCCAAGGGTGAGGCCGCTGGCCGCCTCTTTGATGGGATCGTGTTGCTCTCGGGCTCGGAAGGCTTCTACGAAATCAAGCGTGCTCGCACCCAGCCACCTGCTTTTGACTAGTTGTCGTTGTCATGCCTGAAGGTCACACGATTCACCGCAATGCTGCAGACCTCAACGAGGCATTTGCTGGACAGGCTCTCGCAGTGACGAGCCCACAGGGTCGCTTTGCTGACAGCGCCGCCCGCATTGATCGCACGACCTTTGTCCAAGCCCAAGCAGTGGGCAAACACCTGCTCATGGAGTTCGCCAACGATGCGATCGTGCACGTGCACTTGGGGCTGTACGGGGCTTGGAACATCAAACCTTTGGTGAACGAAAAGGCAGCTTCTCCGGTCGGTCAAGTTCGACTGCGACTGCATGGCAAGCAAGCAGTGGCCGATTTGCGTGGTCCAACGCAGTGCGAACTGGTGACATCGTCGGACGTGGCGGTGCTGCTCAATCGCTTGGGCCCTGATCCACTACGTGTGGATGCGGACGAGAAGCGGGCGTGGAATGTCATCTCAAAAAGTTCTTCACCCATCTGTGTGTTGTTGATGCGGCAGGACATCGTTTCCGGCGTGGGCAATGTGTATCGCGCTGAGGTGCTGTTTCGGTTGGGCATTGATCCTTTGACACCAGGTCGTGATGTTGATCGCAAGGTGTGGCTCAAAATCTGGCGCGATCTCGTCAAGCTGATGCGCATTGGAGCTGACGTTGGCCAGATTGACACGGTCCGATCGAAGCATTTGCCCGAACGAACTGGTCGAGCTCCACGGAATGATCGACATGGGGGAGAGGTGTACGTCTATCGGCGTGAATCCCAGCAGTGCTTGGTCTGCTCAACCCCGATTCTTAAGCGTGAGGTTTCGGGCCGGAATCTTTTCTGGTGCCCTACCTGCCAAAAGTGACTAGACCGGGTTGCGAATAGCTGCGAGCAACGTGTCGGTGTCAGCCTGTCCAACGAGTTTGGCCAAATTCTGCCACACCGGATCGGTGTCGTTGTTAAACAGCGTGGCTCGATGCTTGATGTCACGCTCGCGCTGCGAAGCAGGGTCAGCGACAAGTGGCGGGTTATTAACCAACTCGTGCCAACGATTCGCGTAAGTCGTGAACAACTCTCGGGTGACCACTTCATCTGTTGGTCGAACGATGGCACCAATGAGCCATGGAGAGGCAAGCGAACGTAAGCGGTGAGGAACGGCGATCGGCATCATGCCTTCAATCGCATAGGCACTGGTGTGCGCCTGCGTCAGTGAGGGGTAGACCGCGTCAATGAATTCGGGGTCAATGATCAAGTCCACGCGGGGCATCAGGTCAACGTGAAAGTGCCACGTCATTTCCGTTCCACCATCGGGAGTGGGCCGATGCTTTGTCGCTAAGTCGCTGAGCAGGTGTGGACTGGTCGATTCACTCGGTGCAAATGCGTGGACCATCGTGGCGTCTAAACCCAATGCAGGAATAAGCAGACGGGTGTCGACCACGCGTACTCGAGCTCCCGATGCGGTTGAGCCCTCGGTGATCGTCAGGGACCCCGCTGGTTCGCCGGATTCGGGTGAGGTGAAAGAAATCTCAGACACGTCCGGGTGCGTGAGAAAGCCGGT